>Ga0210377_10001694_pt1 | contig 19856 bp, 26 predicted proteins | sample PLM4_65_b1redo_FD_155480 | JGI IMG/M metagenome (GOLD analysis project Ga0210377, IMG submission 155480) | Groundwater sediment microbial communities from an aquifer in East River, Colorado, USA - PLM4_65_b1 redo | ecosystem: Environmental > Terrestrial > Soil > Riparian zone | place: USA: East...
GAAGAAGGTCATGCGAGACGCGCTGGAAGGGGAGACGCACAGGGATCCCAAGGGAGAAGGGTTGGCGGCCGTGGAAGCCAGGATCGACGAGATGGCCCTGCTCGCCTTCGACTCGTTCATGAAGTGCCGGGAAAAGATCTACGAGATCAAGGCGAGCGAGGCGAAGCGCAGGACGTTCGTGTGGGACCGGATCCAGGGGGACCGGGCTGATGCGGGGTAAGCACTCATGGACGTGGTGTATGCGCTGGTGACAGTGTCGCTTCTCGCCGCGCTGGCTTTCGCTGGGGGTGAGATTGCTCCCCTCCGCCCGCTCTTCGGGGTGATCTTGCCGGGGGTGGCTCTCGTCACCTTCCTGCTCGGACTGACCTACCGGGTCACGCTGTGGGCGCGCTCGCCCGTCCCATTTCGGATTCCTACCACCTCCGGGCAGCAGAAATCGCTCCCCTGGATCAAGGCGGGCTGGCTGGAGAGCCCCTCGACAACGCCGGGCGTTCTCGCGCGCATGGCGCTGGAGGTCTGCCTGTTCCGCTCGCTGTTCCGGAACACCAAGGCGGAACTCCGCGATGGCCCGAGGCTGGTATTCGGGGAAAGCAAGTTCCTCTGGCTGGCGGCACTGGCGTTTCACTGGTCCCTTCTCGTCATTTTCTTGCGACACCTGCGGTTCTTCATGGAGCCTGTTCCTGCCTTCGTGAATCTGCTTGCTGCCGCAGACGGCTTCTTCCAGATCGGCGCGCCGGTTCTGTACGTGACCGACGTCATCATCGTTGTCGCACTCGGGTACCTGTTGCTCAGGCGGCTCAGGGACGCCCAGGTGCGTTATATCTCGCTTTTTGCCGACTATCTCGCCCTCTTCCTGCTCTTGGGGCTCGTCGTTTCCGGAATTTTCATGCGGTACTTCACCCGCATTGACACCGCCGCCGTGAAACAGTTGGCCATGGGCCTCGTAACCTTTTCTCCCGTCATCCCTCAGGAAGTCGGGCCACTCCTTTTTGTCCACCTCCTCCTCGTGAGTGCGCTGGCGACCTTCTTTCCCTTCAGCAAGCTGATGCACATGGGGGGTGTCTTCCTCAGCCCCACGAGGAACCTGGCCAACACCAACCGCATGCAGCGACACGTCAATCCCTGGGACGCCCCCGTCAAGGTGCACACCTACGAGGAGTGGGAAGACGAGTTTCGGGACAAGATCGGGGCAGCCGGATTGCCGCTGGATAAGGCATAATCGATGGCCGAACAAACTCCGAGGCCTGAGACACTCGTCCAGATCGATTACCGGCCTCCCCGGAAGGACTGGCGGGACGCGAGGGTTGAGTTCCGCAAGGGAGTCTTCTGCTACAGCGCTGCGCCCAAGAACCTGGAGTACCTGGGCCTGCCCAACCCGCGGAAGTGGCAGCCATACGACCAGAACTGGAAGCTGCCCCCCAACTGGAAAGAGGTCATCCTGGAAGGGATGCGGGAGCGGCTGGAAAAGTTCCGATCCTTCCGCCTCTTCATGGACATTTGCGTGCGGTGCGGAGCCTGCGCGGATAAGTGCCATTTCTACATCGGGTCGGGTGACCCGAAAAATATGCCGGTATTGCGGGCCGAGCTCATCCGGTCCGTGTACCGGAGGTATTTCACCATGGCCGGCCGGCTCTTTCCCACGCTGGCCGGGGCCAGGGATCTCACCGAAGACGTCCTCAAGGAGTGGTTCTACTACTTCTACCAGTGCACGGAATGCCGCCGGTGCTCGGTCTTCTGCCCCTACGGAATCGACACAGCCGAAGTGACGATGATCGCCCGCGAGCTCCTGAACCTGGTGGGCTGCAACATCAATTGGGTCCTGGAGCCAGTGGCGAACTGCTACCGGACGGGCAACCACCTGGGCGTCCAACCTCATGGGTTCAAGGACAGCATCGACTTCGCCGTGGACGAGCTGGCGGAGATTACCGGGATCCGCGTGGAGGCGCCCATCAACAAGAAGGGAGCCGAGGTCCTGTTCGTCGTGCCATCGGCCGACTACTTCGGGACCCCCCATTATTTCACCCTCCTGGGGTATCTCCTGCTTTTCCACGTGGTCGGGCTCGACTACACCTTCAGCGCCTTCGCCTCGGAGGGAGGCAACTTCGGCCTGTTCACCTCCCACGAAATGATCAAGCGGCTGAATGCCAAGATCTACACGGAGGCCAGGCGGCTGGGCGTGAAGTGGATCATGGGTGGGGAGTGCGGCCACATGTGGCGCGTGCTCCATCAGTACATGGACACCATGAACGGCCCTGCCGACTTCCTGGAGGTGCCGGTGTCGCCCGTCACGGGCACGCGGTTCGAGCACGCCCGGTCCACCCGGATGATCCACATCTGCGAGTTCACCGCGGATCTGATCCACCACGGGAAGCTCGCGCTGGACCCGAATCGGAACGCGCACTGGTCCGTGACCTTTCACGATTCCTGCAATCCGTCCCGGGCCATGGGCCTGCTGGAGGAGCCGCGGTTCATCCTTCGCCACGTCTGCCCGAAGTTTTACGAGATGCCCGAGAACACCATCCGGGAGCAGACCTTCTGCTGCGGCAGTGGATCCGGGCTGGGGACCGACGAGAACCTGGAGATGCGGCTGCGGGGAGGATTTCCCCGGGCCAACGCCGTCCGGTACGTTCGCGACCGGTTCGGGGTGAACCTCGTGGCCTGTATCTGCGCCATCGACAAGGCCACGCTGCCGCCGCTCCTTGAATACTGGGTGCCGGGCGTGGACGTCGCCGGGGTGCACGAGCTGCTCGGGAACGCGTTGATCATGAAAGGGGAAAGGGCGAGATCGACCGACCTGCGCGGCCAGCCTTTCCAGTCGAAGGAGGCGCTGGCCCATGCGTGATCGCGGTATCATCGTCAGCGGCCTGGCCGGTTTCCTCGTCTTGATCACCTTCCCCGTATGGTACAACCTCGCCGCCGGGACCACCTCCAAGGCTCCCGACCTCAAGCGGCCGGAGCAGGAGAAGAACTGTGTCGCCCCGGTGGCGTACATGCGGACGTCCCACATGGAACTCCTGACGACCTGGCGGGACCAGGTGGTCCGACAGAATATCCGGACATTCAAGGCTTTCGACGGCACGACCTACACCATGGATCTCACCCAGACCTGCATGAAGTGTCACGCCAGCAAGGCGGATTTCTGCGACAGGTGTCATGCGTACGCAGGCGTTACGCCGCATTGCTGGGATTGCCACATCGATCCCAAACTTGTCCAGGGGGGCAGGGGATGAGTATCGACCGACGAACGTTCCTGGGCGTGGTGGGGTTTTCGGCGCTGGCCATCGCAGGGCGGTCCTCCATTGCTGCGCCGGTAGCCCCTCCCCTTTCCACGCGCTGGGCGATGGTCATTGATCCCCGGAAGTGCCTGAAGGATGAGGGCTGCATCGACTGCATCGCCGCCTGCGACAAGGCACACAACGTGCCCCACCTGCCCGAGCGCGCCCACGAGGTCAAATGGATCTGGAGGGAACCCTTTGATAAGGTCTTCCCAGGCCAGTCCAGCAGCTATACGGAAGAGACCCTGAAGGAGAGGCCCGCCCTGGTGTTCTGCAACCACTGCGACAATCCGCCCTGTGTGCGCGTCTGCCCTACCAAGGCGACCTGGAAGCGGGCCGACGGCATCGTCATGATGGACTGGCACCGGTGTATCGGGTGCCGCTACTGCGTTGCGGCTTGTCCGTACGGCTCCCGCAGTTTCAACTGGCTGGACCCCAGGCCGCACATCAAGCAATTGAACCCAGACTTCCCGACGCGGACCAAGGGGGTTGTGGAGAAGTGCAACTTCTGCGAAGAGCGTCTGGCGAGGAGAGAACAGCCGGCGTGCGTGGTGGCATGCCCGGAGAAGGCCCTGGTCTTCGGCAACCTCAATGATCCCGCTTCCGAGGTTCGGGAACTGCTGCGGGGCCGGTACTCCATCCGGCGGAAACCCGAGCTCGGTACCCAGCCGGAGATCTACTACCTCGTATGAGGTCACCCGGATGTTTATGTTCGAGAAGGCGGTCGTCGGCAGCCGGAAATACTGGGCCTGGCTCGGGCTCCTCTCCGCGGTCATCCTGGTTGGCTTCCTGTGCTACCTGCGGCAACTGCAGGTCGGATTGAGCATCACGGGGCTGAGCCGGGACGTGATGTGGGGCCTCTATATCGCCCAATTCACCTTCCTCGTGGGTGTCGCGGCCTCGGCGGTCATGGTCGTACTGCCTTACTACCTGCACGACTGGAAGGCATTCGGGAAGATCACGATCCTCGGAGAGTTCCTGGCCATATCCGCCGTGACCATGTGCATGCTGCTCATCTTCGTGGACATGGGCCAGCCCATGCGGGTGCTGAACGTCCTCCTGTACCCCACGCCCAGTTCCATGATGTTTTGGGACATGCTGTCTTTGAGCGGCTACCTCCTGCTCAATGCCGTGATTGCCCTGATCACCCTGACCGCCGAGCGCAAGGGGGTGCCACCGCCCGGCTGGATCAAGCCCGTCATCATCGTCTCCATCCCGTGGGCGATCAGCATCCATACCGTGACGGCGTTCCTGTATAGCGGCCTTCCAGGACGTTCCTTCTGGCTGACCGCCATCCTGGCGCCGAGGTTTCTTGCCTCCGCCTTTGCCTCCGGCCCGGCGCTCTTGATCCTGCTGACCATGGTGATCCGCAAGCTGACCAGATTCGACCCCGGCCGAGAACCCGTCGACAAGCTCTCGCTCATCGTCACGTACGCCATGATCATCAACGTGTTCTTCGTCCTGATGGAACTCTTCACCGTCTTCTACAGCCAGATCCCGGAACACATGGAGCACTACGAGTTCCTGTTCGTAGGGCTGGACGGGCACGCGCCCCTTGTCCCGTGGATGTGGGCCTCGATGATCCTGGCCGTGGCGTCGCTCGTTCTGCTTATCACACCCCGCACCCGGAAGAACGAGAGAGTCCTGGCGGTGACCTGCGGGATGGTTTTCCTGTCGCTGTGGATCGACAAGGGCCTCGGCCTGATCGTCGGCGGTTTCGTGCCCTCGCCATTGGGCCATGTCACCAGTTACGTCCCGACGCTGCCGGAGATGGCCATCACGCTCGCCGTCTGGGCCGTCGGGCTTTTGTTGATTACGGTGTTCTACAAGATCGCGCTCTCGGTGCGTGAAGGTCTTGCCGGATGACAGAATGGCCGAAAATGACCAATGACCAATGCGTTCTCGGAATTCATTGGGATCGGGTCATTGGACATTGGTCATTCGCGAGGTAGGTATGACCGCCCTGGTGTACGTCGTGATTCTCGGCAGCGTGCTGGTCTTCATCATCGGTAGCGTCGCCCGGGCCGTCCGGTATGCCAGGCAGCCCATGCACCTTCGATGGGAGTTGTATCCCGTGCCCCACGAGGAGCCCCAACGGGTGAGGCACGGCGGATCGTACTTCGAAGAGGTGGACTGGTGGACCAAGCCGAGGCGATTCAACCTGTTGGGCGAGTTGCGGGTCATGGTCCCGGAGATGCTCTTCATGAAAGGGCTCTGGGAATTCAACCGCGCCATGTGGGCGCGCTCCTTCCCCTTCCACTTTGGCCTGTACCTGCTCATCGCGACCATCGGGCTCGTCGCGCTGACCGCCCTCCTCGACCTCTTGGCTCCCTGCGTCGTATGCGACACCCTGGGCATGGGGCTCCATTGGCTCTACACGGCCATGGGGGTATTGGGTCTCGCATCCGCATTCATCGGAGCGGCCATCCTGCTCTTCCGGCGGCTGACGGCCGAGGATCTGAAGGCCTACACCACGCCCGGTGACATATTCAATCTCTGCTGGTTCATTGCCGCCTTCGGGTCTCTCTTCGCGGGTGTTTTCCTCAAGGATCCGGACTCCCCCAGCACCGTCGCCGTCGTCCGGGCGGTCCTGACCTTCGACACAAGCGTGAGAATCCCGGGTCTGTTGGCCATGGGCCTCGTCCTCTCGGCCCTCCTCACCGCGTACATCCCGTTCACCCACATGTCCCATTTCATCGGGAAGTATTTCACCTACCACTCGGTCCGCTGGAACGACCATCCCGTCCGGCCTGGGGATCGGATCGAGAAGAAGCTGGCCGAGTACCTGACCTACAAACCCACGTGGGCGGCGAGGCACGTGTGCGCCGACGGCACGAAAACATGGGCACAGGTGGCCACCACCGATCCAACGCACGGGGGGAGGAAGTGACGGAGAAGCTCAGGCCGGGTGACATGTCCCGGGAGGAAAAAAAGCCCCTCGTTCACCTCGAGAACGAGGACCTGATGCCCATGCCACATCCCCTGGAGGATCCTGCCAAGGATCACAAGTGGTCGTCGCTCTCATCGCAGGCCAGAGAAAAGTACGAGTGCATTCTGGATGATACCTGTGCCGTCAACGTCCCCCAGCCGAAAACTCCGGAGGAGGAGAAGGAACTTGTCCGGAAATTTCTTTCGGGCCTGGACAAACTCTTCACCAGGGAAAACAACTGGACCTTCCTGCAGCCGCTGGTGCTCACCATGGAGCACTGTGCCAAGTGCCAAACCTGCTCCACCGCCTGTCACATCTACGAGGCGAGCGGCGGTAACGAGTTGTACCGACCCACCTACCGTTCGGAGGTCATGCGACGCCTCTATTTCAAGTACGTCAAGCACGGCGGCCTCCTTTCGGCATGGCAGCATGGCGACATCCAGCTCAACTGGCCCCTGGTGGCCCGCCTGATCGAGCTGTCCTACCGGTGCAACCTGTGCCGCCGGTGCGCTCAGACCTGTCCCATCGGCGCGGACAACGGCCTCGTGGCCCACGAGCTCCGGAAACTGTTCAGCCAGGAAATGGGCATCGCCCCCAAGGAGCTCCACGACAAAGGATCCATGCTCCAGCTCGAGGTGGGATCTTCCACGGGCATGAACCCGATGGTGGCCAAGGACAACATCGCGTTCATCGACGAGGACACGACGGAACGGACCGGCATCACCGTGGAGACCCCGTGGGATGTGGAGGGCGCCGACGTCCTTCTGATCCATAATGCGGGCGAAATCATGGCCTGGCCGGAGAACCCCGGTGCTTTCGCTCTCATCCTGAACGCCGCGGGCATCAAGTGGACCCTCTCCTCCGACCTGGCCGCGTACGACGCCATCAATTACGGGCTCTGGTACGACGACGCGCAGTTTGCGCGCGTGGCCATCAAGCACGCCGAGGCCGCCAAGAAGTTGAAGGTGAAGAAGATCGTCGTGGGGGAGTGCGGGCACGCTCACAAGGCGCTGGCCGTCATCGCGGACCGGATCCTGACCGGCGACCTGAACATCCCCCGTGAAAGCTCCATGACGCTCTTGCGCGACATCGTGATGAGCGGCTGTCTCACGCTCGACCCGAGCCGCAACAACTTCCCCGTCACGCTCCACGACCCGTGTAACTTGGTCCGGCTCATGGGGGTCGTGGAGCCCCAACGAGAGATCGTTCGGAAGATCTGCCCCCAGTTCCGCGAGATGTGGCCCCACGGCGTGGACAACTACTGCTGCGGTGGCGGAAGCGGTTTCGCCATCATGAGCGGAAATAACTTCCAGGACTGGCGCTTTCATGTCTCCGGCCGGAAGAAACTCCAGCAAATCCTCAATGCCTTTGCCGATTGCCTCGGGCCCGAAACGCTTAAGTACGTCTGCGCACCATGCAGCAACTGCAAGGGGCAGATCCGGGACATGCTCGCCTACTATGGGCTGTGGGAGAAACACCGGATCCTGTATGGCGGGCTGGTGGAACTCATCGTCAATGCCATGGAGGATGTGAAGCCGGGTTTCATCGAGTGGGAATGGCACTAGGAAATGGCCAATGACCAATTCCCCATGAGTTCTCGGAACGGATTGGCCAATGGCGCATTGGTAATTTGATCATTGGAAATTGGTCATCCCGACGAGGTTAGGCTGTGGAAAAAATGATGCAGCAGGAAGGTGATGCGGCAGCCCGGGAGATCTTGGGGTACCTGGACAGCTACGGGGACGCGCCAGTCATCGTCGTGAAAGAGGCTCTGGGGAAACCCAAGCTGCACTTTAACATGGGCCTGGGGGAACTTGTGCTCCGGCACCAGGTTGCCATCCGGGAGCGCGGCGGGGTGTTCTGGGCGATCCGCAGCACGCAAGCCGGCAAGGCGGCCTGAAGAGCAGGTCATGCGGAGCGATCTCGAGAAATGTTCGGATGTGGTGGCGAGCTCTGGACCTGCACGGACTGCCTGGGCCTCCTGGACAGCTTTGCACCTGAGGAGGAGACGCGGGAGGTCCTACCCAGAACGGGACTGCGAGTCACGGATAGGGCTCGCCCGTCTGGGGATCCTGCAGGCAGGTGAGGGATGAGAACTGCGGGAGGAGCTGGCTCGTGTTCCATTCGGTTCTGCCCCTCTATCGGGAATCAGGGAAACGGAAAATACGCGCCTCTCTGAGGTCGAGAGACTTGTGTCCTTCGCCCCGCGAAGTGCGGCATCTCGGGAAAGAAAGGAGTGGGAGATGGCCCTCAAGCAAAAGGAATCCCAGAAGGCGCAGGAAGGGAGGCTTGTCAAGGCAATGAAGCAGTGGCAGACGATCGAGGACGAGTCCATCAAAATGAGCAAGGCGGTTCAAGACAAGACCGACAATCCCTTGGTCAGGCTAGTGATGGAAATCATTGCGCACGACTCGGCGATGCACCGTCGCGTCCAGCAATTCATCATTGACTCCGTAGAGAAGACAGCGATCAGACTTCAGCCGGAGGAACTCGAGCAGATCTGGGACCAGATCGAGAAACACATCGCGGAAGAGAAGAAGACGGTAGAGCTGGCCGAGCAAGCCAAAGGCTTCACTCGGTTATTCGTCCAGCGTTACCTGCTCAACTACCTTCTGGAGGACGAACGGAAACACGACCTACTGCTCGAACGCCTTGAAGAGATCAAGATGAGGATCTATCCCTACGCTTGATGAGCCGGGAGATCTCCCCCATCCAGCGTTTGGCATCCAGGAGATTCCGCCTGCTCGTAAAGTCCCAGGCTACGGCTACCCTTCGGCCTGGCTCTCATAGGCTTTCCGGACAGGCCGCGATTAACCTCTGGCCGTGTGAACTCTTTCCCGAGGAGCGGGAGAGACCAGCACCGCCGTCCTCCCCGAAGGTCACTCTGCCTGAGGATGAGCGGTAAGCTGAGAAGGGTCGCCTGCCTCTTGGCCAGCGGGTACCGATCCAGGCGGTTCGGAGACGTGCGAGGTGAGGAGGTTCGCACTCGGCGGCAAGCTGCCGATCCGCCTCTTCCTTTGAGAAGCCATCATATGGGGCGGCTCGTATTGGTCCGCGAGGCCCAACCGAAGATCACCAATTCGTGTCGACCGAAACGAGGGTCCTTCGGTTTGCCTTGCTCCCGGGGCGAGTCGGCTGGCTTGGGGAGCGTATTTTCGCGTACGGCTGGACGTAATCGACTCCGATTCGAAGTCGGAGAGACTCAGGAAGCAAGCGGGAATGCAACAGGGAGGTGACAGATGAGCGCGGTGCATGCCGCCCTGGTAGCCAGGATCGGTGAGATGGCCTACGTGTACGAGAGGACTTACCACGGGTGCTCACAATGTGTGCTCGGGGCCCTCCAGGAGTGCCTGCTGCTAGGGAGTCGAGACAGCTTCAAGGCTGCGACCGCCCTTGCAGGCGGGATCGCCCGGATGGGGAGCACTTGCGGCGCCTTGGTGGGTGGGATCATGGGAATCAGCCTGGCCTTCGGCCGCGAAGTGCTAGAGGACAGCACCACCTCCCAGGGGTACGCCCGGGCCATGGAGCTTGGCGGGGAATTCTGCCGCCGCTTCGAGAAGGAGTTCGGTAGCATCCAGTGCCGGGACATCCAGCGGTCTTTCTTTGGCAGGAGCTTCGACATGCGGGATCCCCAGGAGCGGGAGGAGTTCCGAAAAGCCGGCGGCTACGAGAAGGGCTCCCAACTAGCGCGGAGGGCAGCAGAACTTGCCGCAGAGGTGATCCTGGACGGGGGGTATGAACCCCGAAGCGAGGCTTGACAGGGAGCGACATGGGTGGGGGACACCGGAAGGACATGGAGTGAACATCCGCGCAATCAGGGTGAGCTCCGTTTCAAAGGGAAATGACAAACGGACAGCCGATAACTGACGACAAGGAGGTATCCGAGCCCCGCATAACCTGCCAGCGATAGCCCAATTCCTCTATCCCGCCGTTGTGCGTTTCTTGTTGTCGGTTTGAGAGCTTTGGATTAACCCAAGATGTTGAACGAGATTCGACATCTTTCGAAGGTCGTGGCATTTCCGCGTACCATCGGGTGGCGCCAGGGTGGGAGGAAGAGGGGTGTCTGTCGACTTGGAGAGGGCCCACCAGTCCATATGGAAAGAATGCTGGCCCTCGGGTCCGAGTCAAGGGACAATCTAGTGAGAATCCTAGACTCCATGGGCCGACTGTCTTACAATCGCTTAGGCGAAGGTCCCTTGGGGAGGGAAGCGACTTTCTGGCAGTCTGCGGGGCCGAGCCATCCATTGGCGCGGAGAGCATAGTGGTTACCGTGAGGCCTGGTTCTCATCATCCTCTCGAGGTCAACGAGATCGGGGTCATCCTCGACTCGGTGGCCGACGGCGTCTTTACGGTGGACGACGAGTTCCGGGTGACCTCCTTCAACCGGGCCGCCGAAGAGATCACCGGTGTGCCCCGGGATGAGGCGCTGGGCCGGCCCTGCTGCGAGGTCTTCCGCGCATCCATCTGCGAGGCCCAGTGTGCCTTGAAGGAGACGATGCACACGGGGCGTCCGGTCGTAAACCGGTCGGTGTACATCCTGCGGCCCGATGGCGAACGGGTGCCTATCAGCGTCAGCACTGCCCTCCTGAAGGATCGGCAGGGACGGGTCCTGGGGGGCGTGGAGACGTTCCGGGACCTCCGGCTGGTCGAACAGCTCCGCGCCGAGATCGCCCGCCAGTACACGTTCGCCGATATCCTGAGCAAGAACCGCGAGATGCGGCGGCTCTTCGCGATCCTTCCCCAGGTGGCGGAGAGCGACAGCACCGTCCTCATCGAAGGGGAGAGCGGAACGGGCAAGGAGCTCTTCGCCCGTGCGATCCACAGCCTCAGCCCTCGCCGGGACAAGCCGTTGGTCACGGTGAACTGCGGGGCACTACCCGACACCCTTTTGGAATCCGAGCTGTTCGGCTACAAGGCCGGGGCCTTCACTGATGCCCGCAAGGACAAGCCCGGGCGCTTCGCCCTGGCGGAGGGGGGAACGATCTTCCTCGACGAGATCGGCGATGTCTCTCCCGCCCTTCAGGTGCGACTGCTCCGAGTGCTGGAGGACAAGACCTTCGAGCCCCTGGGCGGCACGACATCGGTCAAGGCAGGCGTGCGCGTGGTGGCCGCGTCGAACAGGAATCTGGCCGACTTGGTGAAGGCGGGGACCTTCCGCCAGGACTTGTACTACCGCATCAATGTCGTCAAGCTCGTCCTTCCTCCTCTACGCCAGCGGCGGGAAGACCTCCCGCTGCTTGTCGAGCACTTCATCGCCCGTTTCAACCGCCTCCGGCAGAAAAACATCGTTGGGGTCTCCCCCGAGGTGCTGCAGGTCCTCATGACCCACGACTATCCCGGCAACGTGCGTGAGCTGGAGAACGTGATCGAGCATGCGTTCATCCTCTGCCCGGGTGGCTCGATCCGGCCCGAGCACTTGCCGGAGACCTTGCGTCCTCCCGAGCCGACGGCAAAGGAGCCCGGCATCAAGACACTCCAGGGCCTGGAATGGCGCTTCATCTACGAGGCGCTGAAACGCAACGGTTGGAACCGTGTGGCCACGGCGAAAGAGCTGGGGATGCACAAAACCACGCTTTGGCGGAAGATCAAGCAATTCGGGATTGAGATCCCCACCCGCGAGGGAAATGGGGTTGCAAAAGCGCAAACCTAGCATCGTCTTCACAGTTGCAGGATTGCAGCCTCAGATGTCATCAGTTCCGTCCTGCCGTCACTCTCTTCTCTCATAACCCCAACCATATCGCGAATTAACTGCCAGGGAGGGTTCGTATGCCTGGTGGCACGCAGGATGCCTTTCTGCCAAGCGGAGGTGGACGACACATGCGCTTGGCGATCGCTGTCTGGAACGAGCGCGTCTCCCCGGTATTCGATTCGGCCAGCCGGCTGGTGCTGGTGGATGTGGAGGACGGGGTGGAACGAGCCCGCAGGGAAGAGGCTCTTCCTGGGTCTTTCCTGGCACAACGGGCGAAGCGACTCGCCGAACTTGGGGTGACCGTTCTGATCTGCGGCGCAATCTCCCGCCCCCTGGCGGCCCTGCTGGAAGCGTCCGGCATCAACGTTCTCGCATGGACGGCGGGCCCGGTGAATGATGTGCTGCAAGCCTACCTGGCGGGAGGGCTGCCCGATGCCCGCTGGATGATGCCGGGCTGCGGCGGCAGGGGACAGCGGCACCGGCGCGGTCGCGGACCGTGCGGGCAGGCAAGCGGATAGGCAACACAGCTAGTCGGTGGCGCCAAGGGAAGCAGATGAAAACCGCAAACCGACAACGGACAACCGAGAACTGGGAAACATGCAGCGCGGCATGCTGAGGAGAGGGAGATGAAGCTCGCCATCACAACGAGCGGAACCGATCTGGATGCTCCGGTGGATATCCGGTTTGGCCGGGCAAGAGGCTTTGCCTTGGTGGAGATGAATACCGGGAGCTTCCAGTACCTGGACAACTCCGAGGCAAGCAGTGCCGGGCAGGGGGCCGGCATCCAGGCGGCGAAGCTCATGGCGGGGCACGGGGTGCAGGTGGTCCTGACCGGCCACTGCGGCCCCAATGCCTTCCGGGCCCTTCAGGCAGCCGGGATCAGGGTCTACACGGGACTGACCGGCGGGAGCATCCGCGAGGCAATCGAGCAATTCAAGGCTGGAGCCCTGCAAGAAGCAACAACGGCGGATGTGCAGGGACACTGGTGAGGCGAACATCCGCCGGGATAGTAGGAAGGAGGAAAAGACAATGCCACGAGGAGATCGCACTGGACCGATGGGGTCGGGCCCGATGACGGGCCGAGGAGCCGGCTACTGCGGCGGCTCTGGGATGCCGGGCTTCATGAACCGGGTGGGAGGCCAGGGTTTCTGGAGCGGCGGAGGCGGCCGCGGGTGGCGGCACTGCTTCTACGCGACTGGCCTGCCGGGCTGGGCGCGGGCTGCGTGGGGCCTGGCGGCGTGGGGAGGGCGGCCGTATCCGTTCGCGGCGCCCGTTGCGCCGGAAGCCGTTGAAGAGGTGGAACTGGAGACGCTGAAGGCCCAGGCCGGGTCCCTGGAGCGCACCCTTCAGGCGCTGCGGCGGCGCATTGCGAAACTCGAAGGTGAGCCGGAGTAGGCTGCTGGCACCCCGCGGGAGGGCCCGCCCCTCCCCTGGGCAGCTCCGGGAATCCCTCGGGCATCCCGAGGGCCAGAGGAGGGAAAAGCTATGCCACGCGGAGATGGAACCGGACCCACCGGACGAGGCCCGGGAACGGGCCGTGGAAAGGGACGGGGGAGCGGGCGTGGGCGGCAGGGAGGATTCGCCGCCGGACCGGGCGGGGAGTGCGTGTGCCCCAAGTGCGGGAAGACCGCTCCTCACCAGCGGGGCGCTCCCTGCGTTCAGATGACCTGTCCCGCCTGTGGGGCGGCGATGACGCGCCAACGCTGACCGCCTCTGGGCGATCAGTCACGGGTTGTATCATCCTCAATGGGGGCGACGGCAGGCTTTGCTGTCTGCGCCCACACTCAGCCTCGTCCGGAATTGACCGGGTGCCTTCATGCGGATCGCCATCGCCAGCGGCAAGGGAGGGACGGGCAAGACCATCGTGGCCACGAATCTAGCCGTGGCCCTTGCCCAGGACGACCATCCCGTCACCTTCCTGGACTGCGATGTGGAGGCGCCGAACGGCCACATCTTCCTGAAGCCGGAGATCACGCACTGCGAGACAGTTTCGGTCCCGGTCCCCGAGGTGAACGAAACGCTGTGCACGCGCTGCGGGCGCTGTGGCGAATTCTGCCAGTACAGCGCCATCGTCTGCCTGGGGGATGCCGTGCTGACCTTTCCCGACCTGTGCCACAGCTGCGGCGGGTGCAGCCTGGTCTGCCCTGACGGGGCCATCCGCGAGGTGCCTCGGGTAGTCGGCGAGGTCGAATGGGGACCAGCGGGTGCGGTGCGATTCGTGCAGGGCCGACTTCGCATCGGCCAGGCCAGGGTCCCGCCACTCATCCGCGCCGTGAAAAAGCATCTCCCACAGACCGGGATCGCGATCCTGGACGCCCCGCCGGGGACCTCCTGCCCCGTCGTGGAGACGATCCGGGACACGGACCTCGTCCTCCTGGTTGCGGAGCCAACGCCCTTCGGCCTCCACGATCTTCGGCTGGCGGTGGAGACGGTCCGGCAAACGCGTCTCCCACACGCGGTTGTCATCAACCGGGCAGGCCCTAGCGGCGGCGACGTCCGGCGCTACTGCGATCGGGCCGGCATTCCGATCCTGCTCGAGATCCCTGAGGATCGGCGGATCGCCGAGACCTACTCGCGGGGCGAACTGGCAATTCGGGCCGTCCCGGCCTACGCGGGGTGGATGCGCGCGCTCTTCGAGAACGTGCGCCACGAGGCCCTCGTATGAAGGAGCTGGTGGTCCTGAGCGGGAAAGGGGGCACGGGCAAGACGAGCCTCGTGGCGTGCCTCGCGGCGCTGGCGGACGGAAAGGTCCTCGCCGACTGTGACGTGGATGCGGCGGACCTGCACCTGGTGTTGGCCCCGCGCGTGCTCCACCGAGAGGTGTTCCGGGGAGGAAAGCAGGCCTACATCGCGGCGGACCGATGCGCTGCGTGCGGGGAGTGCGCAGTCTATTGCAGATTCGACGCGGTTCGGTTCGACGGGCCCGCCACCGAGGTCGTGGGGAAGACCTACCGCGTGGATCCGATCGCCTGCGAGGGATGCGGGGTCTGCGTCCATGTGTGTCCCGCGCAGGCCGTCGAGCTGGCGCCGGCTGCCAGCGGGGAGTGGTACGTCTCGGAGACGCGGCATGGACCTCTGGTGCATGCCCGATTGGGGCCGGCGGGGGAAAATTCCGGAAAGCTGGTCACCATCGTTCGGAACCGTGCCAAGGCCATCGCCGAGGCACGAAGCCTGGATCTGGTGATCGTTGACGGCGCGCCCGGGATCGGGTGCCCCGTGATCGCCTCGATGGCGGGGGCCTCGATGGTGTTAAGTGTGGCCGAAGCCACGCTGTCCGGAAAGCACGACCTCGAGCGGCTGGCAGGTCTGGCCGCTCATTTCAAGATTCCGATGCTCGTCTGCATCAACAAAGCAGACCTGAACGCCGAAGTGGCCGCGGCGATAGGCGAATGGTGCCAGAGGCACAAGATACAAGTGGTAGGCAGCATTCCCTATGACCGGCGGTTCACCGAGGCCCAGGTGCAGGGGAAGAGTCTCGTCGAGCTAGGCGACGGGGCCACCGCTCGCACTGTCCGTGAGGTATGGCGAAACACCAGGACGCTCCTGGAGGGTCGCCGGTGATCGTCGAGAGAATCACGCACCTCCTCGAGCCGGAGGCAAGGCCCACCCGCATTGCCGACGTTCGAATTGGATTGGGCTACACGGCGGTGCTGACGGAATCCGGATCGGCTGGACTGGCCTACACGCCCCGAGAAGAACTGGGCCGGGGCTGTTCGGTCCTTTCCGGGAGCCAGCCCCTGGCGGGTCGGGACGCGGCGGAACTGCTGGCCTACCTCAGATCCACCGACGCCTTAGAACGGGCGGTCGGCCTGGCCACGGCGAACGCCCTGATCGGCACGCGTGAGCCGGGCACTCTCTTTGAGGGGGACGTCCTGGAGGCACTGGCCCTGCGATCAGGTGACCGTGTCGGGATGGTGGGCTATTTTGGGCCGCTGATTCCTCGCATCGAAAGTGAGGTAGCCTCCCTGACGGTCTTCGAGCGAGGACGGGGGTGGACGGCCGGTGTGCAACCTGCCGAACGAGCAGTTGATCTTCTGCCGAGCTGTACCGTGGCGCTCATCACGTCAACGACGTTGATCACCGAGAGTCTCGACGCGCTGCTTGAAGCGGCGGCCGGCTGCCGGGTCGTGGCATTGCTGGGTCCGTCCACGCCCCTTGCAGCCAGGGTGTTCGCCGGGACGCCGGTCACGTGGCTCTCTGGGATCGTCATCACCCACCCTCAGGAAGTCCTCCGCGTCGTGAGCGAAGGGGGCGGCACCCGAGAGTTCTCGCCCTACGTGCAGAAGGTCAACCTGTGTCTTCCTCGTGGCGATGGGGAGGCCTCCGTTGCTCGTGGGAAGCCATCTGAACCTACGCCGGCCGGGCTGTCAAAGCTACCGAGGCGCCTCGCGCCAAACACCTAACCCCGAAGCGACGAACCAGGACGCGGGCTTGTGGGCAGAGGAGTACGCCGACGAACTAGCGGCCTTCGGCAAGAAAAGGGCAGACGTGCTGAGGAATTGCCAGGAGCGGGGGAGGGAAATGGGGGCACTCGCGGGTGCGCCAATGGAGAACCTCTTGAAGTTATCGGACGAATCGGCGGCGGTCCAACTTTTCGCAGGAGCCGCCGGCGCTCGGCCCCTCTCCCTGCGGCTCAGGTCGGAACATCAGGTGTCTACTGTGCAATGGGAGCAGCAATGACACGGTTGGGAGCCTTGCGCAGGAGGCTTGCTCGAGCTATGGGCATGGCGCGCGAAACGGACGGGAGAAGTCGTCGGGTCGTCGCGGCCATAGAGTGCATTCTGAACCAAAATGCCCGGGACAAAGGAGCTGCGGCGTTCCCAGCGTTGAACTTGGAGGTTCTTCGTCTTTGCAAGGAATACGAGGTGGGTGTCTTACAATTGCCCTGCCCGGAGATGACATTCTTGGGATTCGGGAGAGAACGACCCCCAGGGAAGTCGATCAGGGACGCTCTCGATGTAGATGAAGGCCGTAAGTGTTGCAGAAAAATTAGCATTGAAATCGTCGACCGTCTACAAGAATACGTTCGCCAGGGTTACCAGATTCTGGCCATCCTGGGTGGGAATCCCGACAGTCCCGGGTGTGCAGTGCATGCCGGGCAGCATGGGCTTCTTGCAACATCGGGTGTTTTTATGCGCGAGCTTCAGGATCAGCTACGCGAAAGGAATTTAGAAGTGCCCTTCAGGGGGATCCGTGATTGTGATCCGAGCATGATGGCGGAGGACATCAGGTGGCTGGAGGGGGTGTTTTCAGAGGGGTTGAGGTAGGTGCCTAAAGGAAGGGGAAGCTCCCTATGGCAACAGAGTCAGCCTGCCAAACATCACCTGACAGTCACAATGCAGGGGATGAAACCAGCGAGCGACTGATCGAGCAAATGGCCCGTATCCGGCACAAGATCCTGGTCCTGTCGGGCAAGGGGGGTGTCGGGAAAAGCACCGTGGCGGCGAACCTGGCGTTCGCCCTGGCCGCGGCCGGCTGGCGGACGGGCCTGCTGGACATCGATATTCACGGACCCAGCATTCCCAAGCTTCTCGGTCTGGAGGGGGCACTTCTCCCCGGACCGGCTGAGATGTTGCTTCCCGTCTCGTTCAACGAGAATCTCAAGGTGATGTCCATCGGGTTTCTTCTGCCTGACGATCGGGAGGCAGTGATCTGGCGCGGCCCGATGAAACACAAGCTAATCAAGCAGTTTCTGGCGCAGGTGGAGTGGGGAGCGCTGGACTATCTGATCGTGGATTCGCCGCCCGGCACGGGGGACGAGCCCCTGTCCATTGCCCAACTGGTGCACGGGACGGACGGCGCGGTCGTGGTCACCACGCCGCAAGAGGTCGCCCTCAGCGACGTTCGGAAATGTATTTCCTTCTGTCACCGGGTCGGCCTGCCGGTGATCGGCGTGATAGAGAACATGAGCGGCTTCGTCTGCCCCGAGTGCGGGGCCCGGATCGCCCTCTTCAAGGAGGGCGGAGGGGAGGCGCTCGCGCGAGAGATGGGAGTCCCGTTCCTGGGAAAGATCCCTGTGGATCCCCGGATCGTCGAGGCAGGTGATGCGGGGAGGCCGGACCTCGACCAGCATGTGGGCGGGGAGGCTGCCCGTGCCTTCCGACGCGTCGTCGAGCGCATCCTGGAAGGAAATGGAAGCACCCCGGTTCCGGAGGGGGCACTGGCCAGGGATACGAAAGGAGGCAGCCGGTGAAGATCGCGGCGATCACCGATGATGGTCAGACCCTCAGCCAGCACTTCGGGCGCGCCAGGTACTTCCAGGTGGTCACGGTGGAGGATGGGAAGATCGTGGGCCAGGAGCTGCGGGACAAGGCGGGGCATCATACATTCGCCCCGCACGAGGCGGTGGGCCATGGCCGCCCGGGATCCCACGGGCTTGATCCCGCCAGCCAAGGCCGCCATGCGCAGATGCTCGCCGCCATCGCTGACTGCCAGGTGGTCCTGGCCGGGGGCATGGGGCAGGGCATGTACGGGAATCTCCAGCAGGTCGGGATCCGGCCCATCCTTACCGAGGTCGAGGACATCCAGGACGCGATTCTAGCATTCATCCAGGGGCGACTGGCGGAGCGTCCGGAGCGTGCCGATTGAGCGAACTTGAGCGGGAGTCGTGGAGGAGGGATGATTTCCGTGACAGAGCGAGAGCGTGGGCTTGAAGATGCCGCCCCCGGGGAGGCCCGGGTGGGGCCGGACACGCAGGCTCACCATCCATACATGCGCCGGGGATCACGAGGCCAGGAACCGCTCGTCGTCGAAATCGCCTGGCTGATCATAGAAGGGGCGGTGGTCTTCCAGCGCCTTTGCCGGGCTCAGGAGCTATGATCCACGGGGTCGCCGTCAAGCCGTTGAAGGTCCTGGTGGATGACCGGGGCTTCCTCATGGAGATCCTCCGATCGGACGAGCCGCTCTTCGAGCGCTTCGGGCAAGTGTACGTGACGGGCTGCCGGCGCGGGGTGGCGAAGGGCTGGCACTACCACAAGCAGCAGGCGGATCACTTCGTCTGCCTGAGCGGGGCCGCGCTGGTGGTCCTCTACGACGGGCGCGACGATTCCCCCACGCGGGGCCAAGTGCAAGAATTCGTCCTGGTGGCTCCGCCAACGCAAGACCCGGCCCCCCTCCTCCTGAAGATCCCGCGGCTGGTCGTCCACGGCTTCACTGCCCATGGTTGCAACGAGGCCCGCATCGCGAACGTGCCGACCTTGCCGTACCGCTACGTCGATCCCGACGAGTTCCGCTACCCCTGGAATAGTCCCGACATCCCGTACCGCTGGCCCGCCGACGTCATCCAGGGAGGCTGACCCGCAATGCACATCTTGATGACGAGGGCGACCGGGCAGCTTGGCACAGAGTTGCTGCGGGTCTTGGCCCCAACGGCCAAGGTGATCGGGCTGGACCTGCCCGTCCTGGACGTGGCCCGGGCGGGCGGCGATGAAACTAATGATGAGTCCAAGACCCGGGGCCTCCTCACGCTATATGAAAACGGCCCTCGCCATCCCCACTCTCAGGGGGAGAGGGGCACGATGGGGATGCTCTGAGCAGGGAGCTCGGGCGTTGCCCGGCAGAAGGAGGGATTGTTGCCATGAACGAGCAGGACCAAGCGCTTGACAGTCCGGGGCTCGCAGAAGCCCAGCCAGGAACGTCACCCCCTGAGCGCCACCCGCCAGTGCCGCGAAGCCGACCGGAGCAAGAGCTGCTCATCGTCGAGCTGGCCTGGCTCGTCATCGAGGGGGCGCACCTCTTCCAGCGTCTTCGCCGGATCCTGGTTCGGATCTGAGACGTCGAGGATGGGTGGGCGTGCCTGGCGGCGACGCTACTACGACCTGTTCGCCCGGGCCTACGACCGGTTCGTCGCGTGGCACTCGGGAGAGCCCACGGGGCCGATGCGGAGGGCGTTGGCCGAGCGAGCTGCAACCAGGCCGGTGCGGCGAGCGCTGGATCTGTGCAGCGAGACGGGGGCGGTGACAAG
>Ga0210377_10001695_pt1 | contig 19853 bp, 20 predicted proteins | sample PLM4_65_b1redo_FD_155480 | JGI IMG/M metagenome (GOLD analysis project Ga0210377, IMG submission 155480) | Groundwater sediment microbial communities from an aquifer in East River, Colorado, USA - PLM4_65_b1 redo | ecosystem: Environmental > Terrestrial > Soil > Riparian zone | place: USA: East...
TGAGGCTTCCCTTAATGCGACTGAGGGCAGGAGCAACCCGCCAGGCCAGGGGAGCGATGGCGGCCAGGATGATTCCCAAAGCCCGGCCCCAACCGGCATCTATCCGGATCTCCATACCCTTCCCCCATTCCACCGCCACTACCCGGCCTAGAACCTGCTCCGGAGTGACATATTCCTGGGCGGGGCGGGAAAAACTATCCCCCCGGGCCAGGAGCGTCAGCCGCCCGTGTTTCCAGGATTTCTGCACCAGGCGGTGAGCCACCACTGCCTCTCCCGCCCGCTGGTAGACCATCACGTCGCCGGGGCGCAAGTCCGCCGCCGTCACCGGCTCCACGTGAATGACGCTGCCGGTTTTAAGAAGCGGGAACATGCTGGAGCCCAGGGTGCGGCAGCGCAAGCTGTAACCGCGCCCCAGGGTTTCCCGGCAGAGGGAAAGGAACCGGAGCGAGCCGACGCTCACCGGAGACTCCGCACGAAATCCACCACCTTGGCATCGGGCACAAAGCCCAATTGATAGCAGGGCACCTCGGCGGCCAGCCGGGAGAGAAATTCCAGGACAAAGTCCAGGCCTTCGGGATCATGAAAAGGCGGGAAACTGCACACCATCAGCCGGGTGACCGCTTCCATGGAGGGGAGAGGCTGCACGTGATTTTCGGAAGACCGGGCCAGGAAGTAAATGCGCTCCAAAGGCGCGGCTTCCGGGGAGGCGATGCCGGCGTCACCGTGCCAGGGGGTGCCGTACATCATAAAGCGGTCATCCTGCCGCCGCACGATGATGCGGTCATCGCTGAGCAGGGTCGCCCCGGAGCCCAGCCAGAAGTTGGCCATGGTGCTCTTGCCGGCCCCCGAGACTCCCACAAAGAGCAACCCCCGGCCACCGTCGTCCAGCCCCAGGGAGTGGAGGATCACCCCCCGGCGCCCCCGGGCCAGGTAATTGAGCATCAGCAGCTCCGCCGTAGGGAATATGAGGGGATCGATGGCAACCTCAAGCGCCGGCTTTGCAGAAATGGGGTCCTGCCGCTGAATAAACAGGTCGCCGGCCGTGAAGGCGTGATTCATCACCGCCAGCCGGTACGGGTGGTGGTCCCCCAATATAAGGGAAATGGCGTAACCGCCTGGGACGCGATACAGGGACCAGCGGTACGCCCCGGATTGCAGCAACTCGCTCTCCTGGGGCAAGGAGGGCAGGTCGCCACAGTGCACCCGGAGCAGGATGTCAGGGGCGCCGTTGTTCACCAGGAAGCGGTCCCCGGGAGGGGGCAGAGCCAGGGGGGGGCAATCGCCGGCTTCCGGTGCCACCGTGATGGTCACCCTTCCGATCCTCAGGTGTAAGGCCTCAGGCTTCCCGCTGGTATTTGGGTCCATGCGCAATGAAACTCATTCACAGGAGTTGCGTGGCTTTTCCCTGGGGCAAAAATATCCTTGCCCGCCCGGCTTGAGCAGGAGCAGCCCGACCCCGCGCCCCAGGTCTTTTAGCAGGTTACTTTACGCCTTAGCTGGCGGAAGATTTGCAACCAGGAGGACCAGACCAACTGGTATGACACGGGCTACGGGTCTTACAAGCGGTTAAGACCGCTTCTTCCGGCCGCAGTGCCACCTTGGTGATCCTGGGCTTCTCATATTTCTTCTTCATGATTTCGCCCCCTAAGGATGATGATTGGCGTCAAAAACCGCCGCCCGCAACTGGGTGGTCCGGCAGACATACTCCGACACGCCTTCGAGGCTGCCTTGCTCCGCCAGTCCCCAGCCGGGACATTGACTGCATAGTTTGAGCCAGGCGCAGGTAACGCAGGGGCTCTCCTCCGGCCGCTGCTGCTGGCGGGCTTCCAGGAGAACTCCCTCCCACCCCGCCTTGAAGGAATTGCGGGTCAGAGGAATCCCCGGTTCCCGTACCATGATGCACAGGCTCAAAACCCCTGAAGCATCGATATAGAATCCACTCCTGCCGGCGCCGCACTGAAAAAGCTCCATGGTGGCTAGCTCAGACCGATTATTCCGGAAAAGCTTCCGCCATTCCCGGGAGCGTTCTTTATCAGACAAATCCAGGGCCACCACCTGTTCCGCCGGCAGGCGGTAGCCGCAGGGCTGGGTGGAGCCGTCCAGCCGGGGGCCCACCATAGAGTCGAAGCGGAACTGCACTCCCAGACCTTGAGCCCAGGCAATCATGTCCTCCAGTTCCGGCGCGTTCAGGGTCAGGAGCATGGTTTTCAGGGTAACCGGCAGGTGGCGTTCCAGGAGCAGTTGGATGCCTCGCCGGCACCGGTCAAAGGAACCGGGCACCCCGGTGACGGCCTCGTAAGTTTTCCGGGTGTGGCCGTAAATGGTAACTTCCACCGAAAAGGGCCGCCACCGGGCCAGGTGGTCGGCGATTTCCGGGGTCAGCAGAGTGCCGTTGGTGAACAGGGTGATGAGCAGTCCCCGTTCTTTCGCATAGGAATAAATATCCAAAAAGTCGGGACGCACCAGGGGCTCTCCGCCGCTGATGAGCAGCCACAAGCAGCCTGCCGCCACTACTTTGTCGATCAGGCGGGCCCATTCGGTAAACGAGAGTTCTTGCCCCCGTACGACCTTATCGCCGACGGGCTGGTTGATAAAGCAGTGGACGCACCTGAGATTGCACCTGGCCGTGAGCTCCACGTCTCCACTAATGGGGATCCGGGACGCGGCGGCCTGAGCCTTGAGCCGTTGACTTAACTCACTGTAGCGCGTCTCGGGCAGGTGGGCGCAACCCATGTCAGATTTCCTTCACCCCGCCGATCTCTTGCAATTGCCCCAATAATTCCACCAAATCTTTGGCCGCCTCTTGGGGGCTTACTTCAAATTCAGCCGCTATCTGGTCAGCGATGTCCCGCACCTGGCGCTGGCCGTCGATGAGTTCCCAGATGCGCCCGGCCACCGGGTTCAGGACATAAATATAGTCCAGATCCGCGGTCAGGTGGCGGATAGGGACCAGGAGGCATTCATCGGCGATCTGGCGGAAGACCATGTCGGGGTTTTTGGAAAAACGCTTCTCCAGGTAATCGTTATTTTGCATAAAAAATATCAGCTACTTAGCTAATGGTTAAGTGGTTTCTACGACTGGCATTCAACTTTTAATAATGCCACGATAACCTCGCTAAGTCAAGGCCAATTATGCGTTTAACCACGGTGGACGTGCATTTTTATTATTGTGTTTTTGATAATATTTTTTAAAAAAAATCAGATCTTTGCCAAGCAACCAAATCATTTCAAAATCCTTTTAATCTCCGTTTTAATTTCTCAAAAGCCTTGTCCAATTCTAGATTCATGAGCTGGATTTGATTGGTTTTTTGATAACAGCCGCTGAGGGAAAAATTTATTCTCTCATCTTCCGGGCTCATTTTTGCCGCTTTTTTCAACTCCGGGATGGCCTTGGCAAATTCCTGGGTTTTTTCCAGGCTCTTTCCTAAAACCGCCTGGACACTGCCCCCATCTTCCCGACCATTCAGTTTTAAGGCCTTTTGCGCCGCCTTGACGGCTTGCCGGTAGTTTTGGTTTTCGAAATGATACCTGGCCAAGAAACGATAGAAATAGCCGTCATTGGGGAATTTCTTTAAGGCTTGGCGAGAAACGGCCAAGGCCTGATCCCCCTTTTGGTTTTCTTCATAATAGGAAACCAATCCCCGCATTTCTGCCTGACCATCTTTATCCAATAAATAATTACCCAAAACTAATAAATCCATTTCTGTGCTGAAAAAAACCTCGATGGCGTCATCGGGCGTTTCCACGATGGGCATGCCGCGGGTGTTAAATGAAGTATTCAAAATGACCGGCACCCCGGTCATTTGATAGAATTTTTTTATCAACTCATAATAGAGTTCATTATCAGCTTTAGTCACGGTCTGCACCCTGGCGGTGCCGTCCACATGAATAACCGCGGGGATCTCTCGGCCTTTATCCTCTTTGGCCGGCGCCACCAGCAACATAAAAGGACTTGGGCACGGAAGATCAAAATACTCGGCGGCACATTCCAGAAGGATGCTTGGAGCAAAGGGGCGAAAGCTCTCTCGGTGTTTCACTTTTTTATTTACCAACTCTTTCATCCCGGGCCGCCGGGGATCAGCCAGAATACTTCTGTGACCTAAGGCCCGGGGGCCGAATTCAGAACCTCCTTGAAACCAGCCGACGATCTTTCCGGCCGCAAGATGCTGCACGGTTCTTTTGATGAGTTCGTTTCTGGCCAAGGGGCTTTTTACTATCTTATGCTGGCGCAAAGCGGCCCGAATTTCGCCTTTCCGGTATTTTCTGCCAAGATAAACATTGTTCAGGGGAAATCTGTTCTTCCCATCGGCTAATTTAAACCAGCCGTACAAGGCGCAGCCAATGGCTGCGCCATCATCCGTTGCGGCCGGCTGAATGAAAATATTCTTAAATGGGGTATTATCTAATATCTTCTTATTCGTAATCGAATTCAGGCCGGTACCTCCGGCTATGCAGAGATTCTCTGATCCCGTCATTTCAGACAGCCGGTTCGCCAGGCAGATCATGCCCTTTTCCAGTTCTTCCTGGGCCTTGTAGGCCAGATTTTTGTGAAATTGACTGAATCTATCATTCTTCGGTTTTACTATGGCAACCAGTGAGCCTTCTTGAATCCTGGCAATTTTATTATCCAAGGCCCACTGCGCAAACCGGCCGGTCTCTATCCGGTTATCAAGATTCTCCACGATATCCGGCCACCCTCGAACCGGTTTGCCATAGGCCGCCAACCCCATGGTCTTGCCGGCCTCAGACAGGTTGCCCCAGGAAAACGGCTCGGTTCCGCCATTTATAAAGCCTAAGGCGATAGAGATGAAATTATAGATGCCGGCTAAAGAATAGTAGGGCTGCTTATGGGGGTTTTGCCCTGACCCTAACACCTGATAAGTTTTGAGGATCGGCTCAATTCTGGTTCCTGCCGCATAGAAGCCGCTTTCCGCCTCGGTTCCATTCGCGGTACCGCTACCGAAACCGTCGGTCACCAAAATCGCGCTTTCTGTAAAGGTGGAACAGAAGAAGGCGCTATAGGCATGGGTCAGATGATGCGAGGGGTGGGGCAGGGATTTGATTTTGGATTTATCTTTAATCGGCAATAGAGATTTAAGGCTTTCCAGGTTGACAGATTGAATGGCATGATCGGCTACGATCAAATCCACTTCATCCAGACCGATATTGGCCGCATTCAAGCAGTAACTGATGGCGCGCATGGGTGGTATTCTGTTATCCTGTTTTTTCTTGCGTACCGGGAAAAATAATGTTGATCTTTTGACCCCATCCAGCCGCTCTTCGGCAATGGCAAATAAGATCCTGCCGTCCTTGAGCAAACAGGCACTCCGATCATGACTCAAATTGATTCCCAAGATGTACATAATTCTTAATCACCCAAATGTAAGGCTAGCCGATTTAATAGGGAAAAACCTTTAGGTTTGACTTAATGCGGCTCGGACAAAGCAGGGGCCTATCCTTTATACATATCATCCCAAGTTTCCCCGGATATCTTGAACTCATCCTTTACCCGCAAGTATTTGCCGTTCTTTTCCAGGATTCCCGTCTCCAACCATTCTTGAATTTTCCTCAAATTTTTTACCATATTGGCGAATTCCAGAAAGAGAGCCCGATCATTGTACTCCTCTCTGGCCGCTTCCTTCTGCAGATGCTCGGGATCTTTATAAGATAATAAGAATTTTTCAAGGTCCAGATGATACCTGCGGTTGAAGTAGTTCAGGTCGATCCCTTCGTCCAGCAGCAGATGACGGATAATAATATTGAACATTTCGTTTAATTGGGCTAACCGGGGAACGTCGGGGTATTGAAAATGGTTGGCGCCCATTCGATGGTCGATATATTCTCCGATGTCGATGATATTCTTGGCTTGATGCGTGTCGAAGATGTATTCCGCTCCCGGGCCGAAACCCAAATAGGGAAGCAAATAATTGGCGGAAATAAGCTGCATGATATTTTCTTTGCCCGGCTGTGCGTAACAGACGTGGCAATAATTAGCATATCCATTTTCTTTAAGGGTCTTTTTGATATAGCTGGCCCAGGCGATTTTTTTGTTCTTTTCTGTTTCCGCGAACATCTCGGCATTCTTGGCAAACGCGGTATTTTCCGGATTCCAGGGATAGGCGTCGATATGGTCCGGCTTAAGCCTCAAAACAATTTCCATATCCCGTTTTACATCCTCAAACGTCTGGTGCGGAAGCCCATATAACATATCAATGCTGACATCTTCAAAGCCAACCGAGCGAATCCAGTCGAAACTGCGAAAACACTGTTCGACGTCAACATGCCGCTGCACGCGATCCAACACCCTCTGATTAAACGTCTGTAAGCCGATACTGATGCGGTTAAAGCCCATGGCTTTTAGGTATCTTACTTTTTCATAGCTGAGAGAATCGGGGCGTGCTTCGATGGCAACCTTTTTCATATCTTCAATTCGCTGACCATAGGCATGCAGGAGAGAATTCAAGATGTCCTGGAGTTCCGCGACCGTTAGTAAACTGGGAGTCCCTCCCCCAAAATGAATGACTTGCAGTGTTACCTTCTCTCGTTCTTGGGCGAACCTGCTGCGCAGGTGAATTTCCTTTTTGAGGGCTTCAACAAAGGGCTTTCTTAATCTATCGATGGAAAGGATATCATCGTTATACTTGATAGACCAATGGCAATAACTACAGCGAGACTTACAAAAAGGGATCTGAATGTAAGCATAATAAATGAATTTATCATCTAAAAAGAACTCATCGCGCATAACAAACTCTTTTTCTGATTAATACTTAAATCTACAACATAGTCATTGCAATAAAGAGATCAATCCTCAGTGGCAATTGGACCGGGGCGTCACTGATTGGATTGTCCTCCCTCTCAGCCGGCGCTTTGCCGGTCAAAAAGATAAAAGGTCCCTACCCGGGCTTGCGCCACGTGCGGGTCCGCATGTCGTTTAAACCATGATAGCTTGGGCGCTCGAGGTTCAGGAGGACTGATTCGTTCTGGAAGGTGCGGACCAACACTTGCTTGGGCACCGGAATTCCTGATTTAAAGGAGATCGCCATTAGCCTGCTTCCTCCTTATTCAAGATTATCCCCAGATAATCTGGGATTGCTGGACAGACCTGATTCAAGATCAAAACGCGCTATAGCCCACCGACATGCCGCCGCCGACCAGCTGGCGGAAATCGAGCAGAAACCTCCTGACGGTACTTTCCGGTACGAAGACCACGTCTTGTTCTTTGAGGACAATGTCTGGTTCTTTCTTGGCAATGATGGCATAGAGGTTGATAGGAATGTTAACCCCTTGTCCATTGTCATCCAGGCGCAAAATAGTGGCAATCTGGGGCTTGGCCAGACCTGCCACCGGGCTCCCGGCTACGGCTATGGCCTGGGAGACCGTCAAATTGTCCTTTACTGGCACACTGCCCGGCTTATTCACTGAACCCAAAACATAAGCAAGGCCGGCGTAGGGAATATTAACGACGTCTCCTTGCTGGATAACGATATTGGGTTTCCCCTCCCTGGCCAGTTGTCTCAGGTCAATGACAATGGTTTCAGAACCGCGGGCAAACGGTTGCGAGGGGCTGGCCTGGTTCGAGGTTTCCAGCTGTTTTTTTCCCTTTTGAGCGCGAATGACGTGTACCCAATCCCCGGCCCGGTCATCCAGGCCGCCAGCCACGGCCAACATCTCCAGCAGGGTGCGCGGCCCGATCAATTCATAGAACCCGGGTTTTTTGACCGCGCCGGTCAAGGCTACTCGCTGGTGCCGGTATTCCTTGACAAAAACGCTGACCTGGGGGTTCTTCAGATATCTTTCCCCATACAACTCCTCCAGCCGCCTTTCCAATTTTTGGGGAGTCAATCCTTCTGCCCTCCCCGGCCCCAAAAGCGGCATGGTGATTTCCCCCTTGCCGTTGATCCGTACCACTTTGCTCAGATCTTCCTGACCATATACTCTAATTTCCAGAAGATCTTCCGATCCCAACTGATAGTCCTGAGAATCTTTGGGAGCCACCTGCCCCCCCAGAATGGCAAGCTGCTGGTTTGTGCTGGTCGTTTTCTCTTGAGTCCTTATCTGAGGCAGGGCTTGTGGCTTGGTCATAGTCCCCGAGGAAGCGCAGCCAAAGGTTGAAACTGCGACCAGCATGGTTATGGTTAGCCATCGCCTGGAATTCATTGCTGTTCTCCTATAAAAATTCAATTGTCCAAGTTTATTTAATCGTAGGGGAAAAATCAATGGCGTTGGGGGGTGGTTCTCTGGGGCCGTTTGGCCTCAGGGAACCGCAGGACAACCCGGCTAGGCCCTGGCTATATCCAGTCATCGGTAAGAGGCTGCCTGGATTTCATAGAGCTGGGCATACTTGCCGCTACGTCGGATGAGATCGTCGTGGGTGCCGCTTTCGATGATGCGGCCGCCTTCCAGGACGTAGATGTAATCCGCCAGGCGCACCGTGGAAAAGCGGTGGCTGATGAGGAGAACCATGCGCCCGGCGAAGAGTTGCCGGAAGGATTTGAAGACCTCGTATTCGGCCCGGGCGTCCATCCAGCTCGTCGGTTCATCCAAAATGATTAGTTGGGCTTGGCGCAGGAAGGCCCGGGCCAGGGCCACTTTCTGCCATTCGCCCACGCTGAGTTCCCCCTGGTCCTCAAACTCATGCCCCAGGACGGTTTCATAGCCCCGGGGCAACTTCTGGATAAACTCATCGGCCCGGGTCTGCCGGCCCGCGGCAAAGATTCTGTCATCCCGGGGGTTCAGGCTAATATCCCCCAGCCAGATATTTTCCCGGGCGGTCAGGGAGTAATGGGCGTAATCCTGGAGGATGACACTCACCTACCCCTTCAAGGCCATGGGGTCGAATTGGCGCAAGTCGATGCCGTCCAGGGTTATCTGGCCACTTATCGGATCGTAGAGCCGGCAAAGGAGTTTTATGAGGCTGGTTTTTCCAGAGCCGTTCTCACCCACCAGGGCCACCACCTGGCCGGGTAAGATCTGCAGGTTGATATCCTCCAGCACGGATCTTTCTCCCGTGGGATAATGGAAATCGACGTGATTCACTAAGATGCCTTGCGTGATTGGGCGAGGAACCGACGCCGGGGTAAGAGGTCCCGCCAATTTGGCTTTGAGATCGAGGAACTCGCTGAAATTGGCCAGAAACAGGTTGTCTGCGTAGAGGGCGGTCAGGCTGCTCCAGATGTCCTGTAGTGCCCCCTGGGCCCGCTGAAAGGCCCCCCGAGTACAATGTACCATGTCCCCGATGGTGATGGCCCCCTGGACCGTCTGGTAAGCCACATAGGCCAGGGTGCCGAAAATCGCCACCGTGGCGCTGGCCTGGGTGGTGAGATCCGCCAGGGAGCGCCGGGCTGAAAGCCGGAGCCGCTCTCTGCGAAGTTTCCGGCGCAAGTCTCGGAACCATCTCATGAACAGCGACCCCAGGCCGAAGAGCCGAATTTCCTTGGCGTGGCCTCCATCCGTGAGCAGAAAGTGGAAGTAGTAAGCCCGCCTTTCGGCCTGGGTGTGCTGGCGCTGCCAATCGTACATCTGATTGGCATATTTCAAGCGCAGCCAGACCCCGGGAAGGGTAGCCGCAAAGAGGACAAGCGCCACCCACCAATGGAAGGAAACCAGCAAGCCCGCCAGGGCTATCAGGGAGATGCCACTCTGGCCGAAATTCATCAGGCTGCTCATGATGCTGGCCGGCCGGTAGGTGGCCTCCTGCTGGGCCCGGTGCAGGGTGTCGTAGTACTTAGGGTCTTCGTAATACTCCAGGTCCACGGCCACCGACTTGCCATGGATGTAGTCGGCCACGTGGTCGGTGACCACCTGGGTTTGGGCTTCTTTGACGATCTCCGTGAGGGAGCGGCAGCCGGCGGCAAACAAAGCTACGGCAGCCGCGATGGCGATCAGCAGGACGACTTAGCTTAAGGCCGCGGATTTATCAGGTGCAACCAAGCCGGCGGTGACCGCATCTACGATGAGCTTTATCAGGTAGAGAGAAACCAGAGGAAGCAGGCCCTGGATCAGAATGAGCCCGAAGTTGGCCGCGGTCCAGCCCGGGGCGCTGCGCCTTACCAGGCGCAGGCTGTGCCTGATCTTCTCTTTGATGGTTTCAGCCGGCTTCATGGGTAATCACTGGTTAACGCCGGGAAATGCCTGTCCCAGGACTTCAAGCTGATCTCAGACACGCCGGACCGCTCGGTAGAAGGCTCAAGTGGAACGCGTGATTATCCCCTTGACACAAGTAAATTCGTGTGCTATCTTTATGAGCAAGTAAACGGGAGGTGGCCATGAAATATACCTTTAAGCAGTTTCAAGCCGAGTACCCGGATGATCGGGCTTGCTTGGACAAGATCATGCGGGAGAAATTTGGCGGTACTGAGTTCACCTGCCCCTCCTGCAAAGTGCTTTCTAAATTCCATCCCATGACCAAGCGGCGGGCTTATGCTTGCGACCGTTGCGGCCACCATATTTATCCTTGTGTCGGGACCATTTTCGAGAAATCCCGGACCAAATTAACCCATTGGTTTTTTGCCATGTACCTAATGACCAGTACCCGCCATGGTGTAGCCGCCAAAGAATTGGAGCGGCAAATCGGTTGCACTTACAAAACCGCCTGGCGCATGGCTCACGAATTGAGAAAGCTCATGGCCCAAGCCGATAATCAGAGTTCCCTTTCCGGCCATGTTGAAATTGATGAAACGCTTATCGGTGGTCGTCAACCTCGCCAAGAAACCAAAGAAAAAGGAACCAATAAAACAATCGTTGTCGGCATGGTAGAACGCAATGGCATTTTGCGCGCTGGCCCTATCAAAGATACTAAAAGCACTACCTTAGAACCGATAGTTTTTAATAATGTCGATTTTGAAAGCACCATAAGCACCGATGAATGGCGTGGCTATAACAATCTAAAATATGGTTATGAACATGGCCGCGTGAATCATTCTGCTAAAGAGTATGTCAATGGCAAGCACCATGTAAACAGCATCGAAGGGCATTGGAGCTTGCTAAAGCGTTCAATCAAGGGTACTCACGTTCATGTTTCTGCTAAACATCTTTGGAAATATGTTAGTGAATTTAGTTACCGTCATAATATGCGTAAATCCCATTCCGATATGTTTAATCATCTTGTGGCTTCTTTTTCACTGCCGCGCTTACAATAGAGTTGAAATCTTCTTTGTGTTGCGGGTTGTCCTGATTGGAAGGACTTATAACGGTATCTGCATCTTTTTGAGTTGATTCAGTTTCGGGCGGAAATCCATCGGCTATATAACGATTCATTAGTTCTATATCTCCCTCCATACGCTGTTTGTGGAGCAATGGTGTATTAAGTAAATCTAATATTTGTTGGGCTGGAATTACGCATGTCATTCCACTTAAGCCCTTTACATACTTTCCTTCGGTTATTAGCCCATGATTTTCAGACTTCGGCAATTTATCTGATATAATAATTTCCCATTGTTCTGGAAATTGCCCCCAATGAATACCGAGAAAATTAAAAAGCACCTTTTTACTTGAGAAGAAAACAGTTTTTTCAGTACGCAATATTTCATCTAAATTGGTCCCTGGGGTACGATAAATAAAGACAGGGGACCCCGAAAATCCTTGCCGGGAATGAAGGTCTATGCAATAACTTTTCCCCATATAACCAGTTCGCTGTTTTATTGGAACGGGCATTATGCTAATATGTCCAAACCTAACCGCAGGTGAATTAGTTACTTCACCATCATAATCAATAAATCGCCCAACCATAAAAACATCATCGCCTACACCTATTTCTTTTTCTAAGACAATCTCATCGGTTGCAAATAAAGTAGTTGGAATAACTATAGCTTTATGTATATCTGAGTTTAGTTCATCAAGATAAGGATAAATTGCAATATCATCCTTCCGCGGTTGAAATTCCCATTCAATAGGTTCTGTCTCAATGATATGAACATTTCCATCAACAGTATTTATCTTAAGGACAGAATATCCACCCTCAAGAACAACATGCCAATTAGTTATTGCATAGGCGTAAATATGTTCTGGAAATTTATCTGACGGAATACCCACAAAAAAACCAGTTCCGCCCGACTTTTTCCCCTTTTCTGCATCTTCACGTGTTTTATATAGGAAGAAAACGCAATCTAATACCTCTGGATTAATTTTCGGCATACCGGTATCCACCCATCTGGTATATTTAGTTCCATGAGATGAGTGCATAGTAATTGGAATCTGCTCAAACCGCAAGTCACGGTAAGAAATTTCTGGACCAGTAAAGGGTAGGGGTATCATAGTTTTAATTGACTTCCCGCTCCATTCCTGTGCTATGGTGATTTTGTGAGAATCCCACATTTGGAGGTTAGGAGCCATGGCCGCAGAACCTTTAATTTTAAATTGCCCATTTAGATTAAATCAACTAGACCCCAATAAACCGTATGCTGCTGTCTGTATAAAAGACAAATGTGCCATTTATATTAACCAAAACTGCTCTATCAAGATGATTGCTATGTTTTCGGGCCAACAAAGACCATAGTTTGGTTAGTATGAAGGGCGGCTATGGTTTGCTCCATGGCATAATCTATGTCGCATATCTTCATACCTCCATTGATTTCAACAAACTCTTTCACAAGGTCAACCACCTTGTCCCGGAGAACTTCGCGCTTAGATTCTTGCTCAGGCATATCGCCCCCTATAAATTACTTGCTCTGATGGAATAAACACGGTGGAACGATTATACTCCAGATGGGAAATAATTTACAAGATGGCTGAGGGTTTTCAGGTCAAGATTTTCGGGAAGGGTAGGGCACCGGTGCAGGTCAACGTCTCCCCCCGCCACCAAGGTTGCAGACCATGGCCCCGGTGCGTGACTCGCCGGGGCTTTTTTGCTTCTGCCGGGGGTGATGGCAGCCCCAGTGGTGGCTTGCCCTAGCCCCCATTGACTTTATGAGTAAAATTCCAGTATGGTGGGGAAGTTTATAAGCCATAACCGCAAACGGCAGGGGAGGGCAAGGGCTGATGAAACGGCAAGGGTGGCTGGCCGGTTTGGCGCTGTTTCTGGTGGGGGCCCTGGCTCTGGCTGGCTGCGCCGGGATGCAGACCGCGGAGACCAAATCCACCGAGCAGTTGCTCTCCGCCGCAGGGTTCAGGATGCGCCTTCCCGATTCCCCCCAAAAGATAGCTCATTTGCAGCAGTTGCCCCAGAGACAACTGGTGGCGTACGCCCGGAATGGCAAAACCTTCTTTGTCTATGCCGATGGCGTGAACAACCGCCTCTACTGGGGCAACCAGGCGGCCTACAACCGCTATCAACAGATGCTGGTGGAGCAGAAAATTGCCTCCCAGCGGGCCATGGCCGCGGAATTGAACGAAGCTGCGGCCATGGAATGGGAAATGTGGGGCCCGGGCCCCTGGGACCCCTATTGGTAGGAGAGGAGTGACCGGACCCCCAGGAGGGTCCAGAAGGGACGGCTAAGAGGATGTTTATCCCGACGGCGTGGAGTGCTAGGCGCGGCATCCTAGGGCTGCTGGTGGTAATGACGCTGCTGGCGGCTCTGACTCCCGGACCGGCAGGGGCGCGGGTTCCCCTGCCGCCCACGGTTCCCCGGGGGGTTACTCCCGACTGGACGGCCGCGCCCGGGAGCCCGGAGGTGGAATACGCCCCCAACCTCAGGGTGGACCTGTTTCGCCACCGGGGCCTTTATTACTATTGGATAGCCGGCCACTGGCGCATGGGTCCCACCCCCACCGGCCCCTGGAAGCGGGTGGAGCAGGCGCCCCCGGCCCTCCGCCGGCTGGACCCGGCCCTGTTCAAGTCGATTTATAAACCCAAGCCCCCTGAGCCCTGAGGCCCCCCTCACCCAGGCATTCTACCCCCCCAGCGGGGGAGAGAGAGGAAGGCGGGCGGGACGCCCGCCCTACGCAAAGCTTCTTCCCCCGCCAGGTAGGGAGAGAGAGAACCGGCGTCACGAAGTTTTCCTACGCTGCCGAAATTCTGAAATAGAAGACTTATGCCGGGTCGCCATCAAGCCCGGGGCGCAGGCTAAAGCCTGCGGCTACAGAAATAACTTTGCAGAATGGGGCTTGGTATTGGACAGCGGCTCCGGGCAGTTGCAGGGGACCGCAAACGTGCCTATCATTTGCCCAGAGGGCTTTGCCGCAGGTAAGATGTCAGCAGCGCCGCGCCAGTTTAGGCAGGATTTCTGGTAGGATTTCGAGGCTGGTCGGCCTGGTTTTCCGGCCAGGGTGGGGAACTACCGCGAGGCTCCCGCCCGGGCCGCGGCGGCGCCCGAAATCACCTGCGGCTTGGCGCAGGCCGCTGGAGCACCGCATGGCTCAAGACCGGGACATTATTATCATCGGCGCCGGCATCCTGGGGCTGGCCAGCGCCTGGCATCTCCTGCGGGAAGAGCCCGGCCTCAATCTGCTGATCCTGGAAAGACTCCGAGGTCCCGGCCAGGGCAACACGGCCCGGAGCGCCGCGGCCTACCGGGACATGTTCACTTCGCCCGTCAACCGGCATCTTAGCCGGGCCAGCATCGCCTTTTACGAAGAACTGCAGAACCGGGGGGTGGATCTGGGCCTCCAGGATATCGGCTATCTCTGGCTCCTGACAGCCCGGCAAGCGGCCGGGTTGGACCCGGCCCTGGAAGCCATGGCTAATTCGGGGGTCGCCTTGGCGCGCCTGGACCCATCCGAACTCACCCAAAGGCTTCCTGACCTGGCGGCGGGCGATATTGCCAAGGGGATTCTGGGCCGGCGGTGCGGCATCCTGAACGCCAACCGGCTGGCCGGGTTTTACGCCCGGGAGGTGGCCAGGCTGGGGGGCCGGTTCGCTTACGAGACGGCGGTCAGCGGCTTCGTCACCGCTGGCCGGGGTGAGATCAGCGGGGTTAGGACGGGGACGCAGGAACTCCGGGCCGGGGCGGTCATCGTGGCCACGGGGGCCTGGATGGGGGCCACCCTGGCCCTGGCGGGTCTGAGAGCGCCGGTGGTCCCCCTCAAAAGGCAGCTGTTTTCCGTGGCAGCCCCAGAGGGCGCCCTGCACCGTCTTCTCCACGCTCGGGGCTTCAACGCCCACGAGTTGCTTCCCTTCACCATCCTGCCCGGCGGGGCCTACCTCCGGCCGGCGGCCAACTCCTTTATCCTGGGATACGCGGACCCGGACCGGGCTCCCGGTCTGGAGGACCGGCCCGGGGCCGAGGCCGAGTTCTTTACCCAGCGCATCCGGCCCCAGGTGGCCCGGTATTTCCCCGGCTTCCGGGAGATGGCGCCCACTTACGCCTGGGCCGGACACTACGACTGCCATCCGCCCGACCACCTCCCCTTTGTGGACCGGGGGGGTGGGGCCATCCTGGTGGGGGGCACCAGCGGCAGCGGCATCATGAAGGCCGATGCCCTGGGCCGGGTGGTGGCCGGGCTCTATTTCGGCCGAGAGCAGGTGGAACTGGGGGACGGCCGGCCCTTTAAGGTGGTGGCCCTCGGTTTGCAAAACCGGGGCCTGGCCCCGGAGGAGTTTGTGATTTAGCGTCTGGAAGGGTGCTCCCGGGAGGGGAGAATTCCCGGATTAATTGTCCGGGCCCACTCCATCTAATAAATTTTATCAATCAATGATCAATTAGGGTCATGGAGACTGGAGGGCGCCGTGTTGACGCCATTTACCAACGAGCCCCGCCTTGACTTCGGCGACCCCGCCCAGGCTGCCGCGTACCGGGAAGCCCTGGCCGGGGTGCGCCGCCGCCTGGGCGGCCATCGCCCCCTCATTATCGGGGGCAAGGCGGTGGATACGAAGAATCGCCTGGTCAGCCTTAATCCGTGCCGGCCGGCGGAAGTGGTGGGCACCGCGGCCGCGGCCCAACCTCAACACGTGGACCTGGCCCTGGGCGCGGCCTGGAGGGCCTTCCCGGCCTGGGCGGCTCTCCCCGCTACCGAGCGGGCCGCGGCCCTTCTGCAGCTGGCTGCGGTGCTCCGGCGGCGCAAGTACGAATTGAGCGCCTGGGAGACCCTGGAAGCCGGCAAAAACTGGGCCGAGGCCGAAGCCGACGTGGGCGAGGCCATCGACTTTTGCGAGTACTATGCCCGGCAGGCTGTGGCTTTGGCCGCTCCCCTGCCCACCTATCCCTCTATGGGAGAAGTCAGCGAATCCCGGCTGCAGCCCCTGGGGGCCGGGGTGGTAATCGCTCCCTGGAATTTTCCCCTGGCCATCCTGGCGGGCATGACTTTGGGACCGGTGGCCGCGGGGAACACCGTGGTGGTGAAGCCCTCCTCCTACACCCCCATAATCGGTGGAGTCTTCATGGACGCGGTGGCCGCCGCCGGCATCCCAGCCGGGGTCATCAACTTTCTGCCCGGCGGCGGCGGTGAAGTGGGGGATCGTCTGGTGGACCAGGTGCGCACCCGCTTCATCAATTTCACCGGTTCCAAAGAAGTGGGTCTGCGCATTGCGGAGCGGGCCGCCCGGGTCCCCCCCGGACAGAAATGGCTGAAACGGGCCGCTCTCGAGATGGGGGGCAAGGACGCCATCGTGGTGGACGAGACCGCGGACCTGGAGGCCGCGGCGGCGGGTGCGGTGCGCAGCGCCTTTGGCTACCAGGGCCAGAAGTGCTCCGCGGCTTCCCGGCTCATCATCGTGGATGAGGTTTACGACCCGGTGCTGGAGCGGGTGGTGGCGGCGGCGGCCAAGCTCAAGGTGGGGCCGGCGGAGGAGAACTTCCCGGTGGCCGCGGTGATTTCGGCGACCCAGTACCGGGCCATCCTGGGCGAGATCGACCGGGCGCGGCGCACCCGGGCCAAACTGGTGCTGGGGGGCGGCCCGGTACCCCGGGACGGCGGCTATTACCTGGCCCCCACCATCTTTGCCGGGGTGCATCCCCGGGCCCGGCTGGCGCAGCAGGAGATTTTCGGGCCGGTGCTGTCCGTTATCCGGGCCCGGAATTTCGACGAGGCGGTGCGCATCTTCAACGCCACCGACTACGGCCTCACGGGGGGGCTTTACAGCCGCAGCCGGGAGCGCATTGAGCGGGCCAAAAGGGAGTTCGCGGTGGGGAACCTCTACATCAACCGCCCCATCACCGGGGCCCTGGTGGGGGTGCAGCCCTTCGGGGGCTTCAAGCTGTCCGGCTCCAACGCCAAGGCGGGCGGCCCCGACTACCTGCGACTCTTCCTGGAGATGAAGACGGTGACCGAGCGGCTGTGAGGCAGAAATAGTTAAAAGGGGAGGGGCCGGGGGAAATCAATTCGCCCTCCCCTCTAACCCACCTCCCCACCCCCCTGCATGAGGCAGGGGGAACGGGGAAGGGGTTAAAAGGGGAAGAAGGCAAAGGGAAAAAATGTAGGGTGGGCACGGCCCACCATGTAAGGTGCGCATTGCGCCACATTAAAAAACGGCGGGCCTCCCCGCCCGCCGCCGGTGGCACTGGCGCCTCGCCGGCACCGGCACAGGCTGGAAAGCCTGTGCTACCGGTAGAATTCCCTCCCCCTTGAGGGGGGAGGGTTAGGGTGGGGGTGGCAAAGCTTCTGGGGGAAAAGAAGATGGTGGGCCAGGCCCACCCTACAACAATCTCCCAGTAGCCCCACTCAACCGGGGTATCCGGGGGCGGGAAATAAAGGCCCTGGTGGAGGCCCGGTTCCGGGCCCCATTATTCCCCCCCTATCCTTTTTCCGGCTTGACAGGTAGTTTGACTATGCTAATTTTATACCATGACAATATAGATTATGGTATTATATTAGTAATGATGAGAAGTTAGCCGCTTCCGGTTAGCTTGGCGGGCTAACCTAAATCAGGAATAGAAAGGCGCTATGGCCAAAGACAAGATCAATCCCCACGCCCTGCTGAGAAGGATCAGGATTCAAAAGCCGGTGGTGCACCACCTGACAAACTGGGTGACCATTTACGACTGCGCCAATGTGGTTAAGGTCCTGGGGGCCTCGCCGGTCATGGCCCACGCTCTGGAAGAGGTGGCCCAGATGACCGAGATCGCCTCGGCCCTGGTCCTGAACATCGGCACCCTCACCCCGGAATTGGTCCGGGCCATGAAAGTGGCGGCGCGCAGCGCCAACGACAACGATATTCCGGTGGTCCTGGACGTCTGCGGGGCCGGAGCCACGGGGCTCAGGGACCGGGCCTGCTTCGAATTATTGGAGGAAGCCAGGATCGATATTATCAAGGGCAACGCCTCCGAAGTGGCCAGAGTCAACGGCGAGGGGGTGAGGACCCGGGGCGTGGACGCCTCCCGGGTGGACCGGGACCTGGCGGAGGTGGCCCGGGAGTTGGCCCGGAAACGCAAGTGCACCGTGGTGGTCACCGGCAAGCAGGACCTGGTGGCCAATGAAAAATGCCTGTACGTGGTCAAGAACGGGCATCCCATGATGGCCCGGATTGTGGGCACCGGCTGCATGGCCGCCTCGGTGATCGGGACCTTTGCCGCGGTGGAAGCCGACCTGGGTATTGCCGCGGCCGCGGGCCTGGTGTGCTTCGAAGTGGCCGCGGAGGTGGCGGTGAAAGAGGCCGCGGGGCCCGGCACCTTTAAAGTAAAGCTATTCGACTGCCTTTACCACCTGGATAAAAAGACCATTGACCGCCGGCAGAAGGTGGAGGTATGCAAGGGTTCTACTTCATTACCGACGCCGGCTTGAGCCGGGCGGGCAATGAAAGCGACGTCAAACACGCTCTGGCCGCGGGAGTCAGGGTGGTGCAATACCGGGACAAGCAGGCCCGCCCGGAGCGCCTGCGGGAGGAAGCTGCCCAACTGCGGCGGCTCTGCCGGGGGGCCCTGTTCCTGGTCAACGACCGGGTGGACCTGGCCCTGGCGGTGGGGGCCGACGGCGTGCACCTGGGGCAGGAAGACCTGCACTGCGAGGCCGCCAGGAAGAGGCTGGGGAGGCAAAAAATCATCGGCGTCACCGTCCACAACGTTGGGGAGGCCCTGGAAGCGGAGCGCTTAGGGGCCGACTACCTGGGGGTCTCCCCCATTTTCCCCACCCGGACCAAGGCCGATGCGGGAGAGCCCGGGGGCCTGCGGCTGCTCCGGGACCTCAGAAGCCGGGTATCCCTGCCTCTCATCGCCATCGGCGGCATCAACCTGGATAACGCCCGGGAGGTGATCCGGGCCGGAGCCGACGGCCTGTGCGCCATCTCGGCGGTGGTGGTTAGCCCTGACGTCAGGGCGGAAATCGCCAAGTTTCAGGAACTGTTTGAAAATGAAACCAGAAACCGGGGCTGTCAGCCTGAGGCCCTGGAGCCAAGGAGGGGAGGAGGCTCAGGATGAAGCTTTCCACCAGAAGCCGTTACGGCACCAGGATGATGTTGGACATGGCCCAGAATTATCAGGGCGGCCCCCTGCATCTCACCAGCATCGCCCACCGCCAGGGTATTTCCGTGAAATACCTGGAGCAGATCATCATTCCCTTGAAAAAGGCCCATTACGTCACGAGTGTCCGGGGCCCCAAAGGAGGGCATACCCTGGCCCGACCCCCGGAGGAGATCACGGTGGGGGAAATCGTCGCCTTGCTGGAAGATGGCGTCAACCTGGTGGTGTGTTCGGAGCGCCCCAACACCTGCGACCGCGCCGAAAACTGTGTCACCCGCCACATCTGGCGGGAAGCGGCCCAGGCCATGTTTGCCAAGCTTAACTCCATTACCCTGGCGGACCTGGTGAAGATCAGCCGGACCGACCGGGCGGCGGCAGGCTGAATCCATGAGCGCCCCAGACCTCACCCAGCCGTCCTGTCAACCGGATTTCCAACTGCTTAAACGCCTGGGGGGGGAGACGGAACTGGCGGTGGCTTCCTGCTATCAATGCAAGAAATGCTCCGCCGGCTGCCCCCTCACCTTTGCCATGGACCTGCTGCCGGACAGGGTCATCCGGCTGGCGCTCCTGGGGCAGGAAGAGAGCCTG
>Ga0210377_10001696_pt1 | contig 19849 bp, 15 predicted proteins | sample PLM4_65_b1redo_FD_155480 | JGI IMG/M metagenome (GOLD analysis project Ga0210377, IMG submission 155480) | Groundwater sediment microbial communities from an aquifer in East River, Colorado, USA - PLM4_65_b1 redo | ecosystem: Environmental > Terrestrial > Soil > Riparian zone | place: USA: East...
ACTATACAGATCTGGTACATGCAGGAGCCGTAACATAGAAGCACGAACAGCATTCGATGCTTTTTCCTGATTGAAGGATTGAGGTGAACGAAGGCGGGCTTTAGGCATAAAGCGAATCGGCTCTTTCAGCAGGGCGTCGGCAAATTTCTCGTCGATGATGCCTGCTTTTTCTAACCGCCTCGTGTAGAAGTTGACTCTGCGATTGAGGGCTTCATGATCTTTAACCAGAAAGCTGCTGGTAGCAGGTAATGAAACCAATAAAGCCAGCGTATTCTTATAGGCTTTGACCTTAGCCGTCGTAAGAGCGGGATTAGCAAGGTCTTTCCATACCTTTTCCGGCTGCAAGCCAAACCAGGCATAGAGTCCTTCTCCGATACCGGTCACCTCACCATAGCCGGACACGGCCGACAGAGGCACACTGTTCAGGTAGTCTATGACGATTTCCTGTCTGCGGGGACGCGTGTCCGTTCCTTCGCGATAGACTTTTAGACTTGCGCCAATCAACTGGCGCAACTTGTCCCAAACGGACTGGGTGCGCCCTTGAGGAGAATGCCGGAACTTTTCCATTTGAGTAGCCAGGGTGCTGCCGCCTTGAATGGAATCAGAGAAGCCTAACTTGCTCCCCGCATACAAGAGCACGGCCTTTGCCAGACGCTCCCATTGAATGGCCGGGTTACTGCGTGGACTGGACGGGCTTTCGAGTTGCTGGTTTTCGATAAAGAGCAGAGTTCGGATCAGTACCGGCGGAATGTCTTTAAAATCATGAAAAGAGTGATCAGCCGCAGCAGCCTTATAGAGGGCTTCTCCATCGGCGCCTCTAATTTCGAGACCTTCAACTGCAGTCTCCCGATATGGAGGCGCAATTCCTAGACTTACAAGGCGGGCCAGCCCCCGTGACATTCGCACCTGCTGCACGACGTGGAACCCCCCAGGCTGTACCAAACGGGACTGAAACTCCGGCACCTTTGAATACCCGCGCCTCTCATCAAATGGGCCGGCTTGGGGGAAAACAATGCTCGGGCTGGGACCGGAGCCCAACGCGAAATAAAGTCGCGCGGAATAATGCCGTAAAAGCCACGCTTCCAAAGTTGATGTGCGCAGTTCGTAGACGAGCACTCCGACCAGAACCAAGCAGAAAATGATTCGCCTCAGCCATACGCGTCTTCCGATGTGACAAAAAATGCGCGCAAAAGCGGAACCCGAAAAAAAATTTAGTGCATGCAGGACACGGTGCAACGACGGCTCAAGCTTCACTGAGAGACGCAGCTCAAGCCAGCTTCTATCTTTCATCCAATTGCTCCACCGCTACCAACTGTTTCGACATAGAGCATGAAGCGTGCCAGTTTATCGTAAAGCTATTGATGCAAAATCCGCTAGTGTAGTGTCTCACGCTGTTGGCACCTTATCCTAAGTTCGACAGGCGAAACGGAGTCTGCCACCACGAAAGACACGAAGAGCACGAAGGAAGAAAAAATCATGTTGAAATCCGGTAGCTTTGCTAATCCAGTTCTCCGTTCTTCGTGTCCTTCGTGCGCTTCGTGGTGAATAGAGAAACCTCGACGGATAAGTGCCTTAATTTAAGAGACACTACGTTAGTTACTCATTTTCACACGCTGATTTCCTCGACTTGCGATTTCTTCCTTCCGCGCCTGCGCCCCGGCGCTGTATCCATCCTTGCCAGCAAACAAAGACGTATTTATGATTACGTCGCATGGATGCGGGGACGTGGACATTGAAGTGTCAGAACTGCGAAAAGACTTTCGATCTGGAACTAACAGACAAAGATGATGTGCTCAGAGCGGTCAAAGAGCAACCCTGCCCGCATTGTAATTCAAAGCCCACAGACCAAGGACCGCGCCTTACGCCGAACTGGCACGAAGTCATCAATTTTCGAATTTCAAAAAACCCGCTATAAGCTGCCCCGCCTAAACTCAACTGGGTCACTACGAGTTTTTCGCAGAGTGGAAACTAAGGTTGCTGTTTAGGCTCAGGTTCGGAGCTCGGAAAGTTAAACTTCTTTATTTTATGGTAAAGAGTGCGAAGCCCTATCCTGAGGGCATGGGCAGCCTCTTTCTTCGTTGGAAAGTACTCCAGATACCGGCGAATAATCTCTTTCTCTGCTTCCTCCATGGTTACACCGACCGGGAATTTGATTTCTGTGGTATTCACGCTGCCACGAATGTTTTGCGGGAGATTATTCACATCCAGGGTATCCCCTTCAGTCATCAAAGCGATGCTTTCCACCACGTTCCTGAGCTCCCTTACATTGCCGGGCCAAGGGTAAGCCTGCAGCCGAGCAAGGGCCTCCGGAGTAACTTTTCGGATGGTTTTCCGAGTGACTCTCTCGAATTCGGCCAGGAACGCCGTCAGCAAGAAGGGAATGTCATCTTTCCGCGCACGAAGCGGAGGAAGATTTAGCGTGACCACTTTAATCCGATAGTAAAGGTCCTCGCGGAATCTCCGAGCTTTGACCTCCTCCTCTAGGTTCACATTGGTTGCAGAGATTAGCCGCAAGTTACTTCTGATTTTCTTTGTTGCTCCCACCCTGCGGAATTCTTTGCGTTCCAAAGCCCGGAGCAGCTTCGCCTGGGACCTGAGTCCCATATCATTAATTTCGTCAAGGAATAGGGTGCCTTCATCAGCGGTCTCAAAAACTCCAATTTTTCTTTCATGGGCTCCGGTAAATGCCCCCCTCTCATGACCAAAGAGTTCATTCTCAAGAAGCTCGTCCGATAGCGACGCGCAGTTAACCGGCACAAACAGTTTATCGTTCCTGGGGCTTAATCTATGAATCTCCCGCGCGACGACTTCCTTCCCCGAGCCGCTTTCACCACAGAGCAAGATATTGCTGTCATAGGGTGCAACGCGTCGAACGAGGCCAAAAAGATCCCTCATCGCCGAAGACTCCCCGACGATGACATTCTGTGGCTGAAATGCCCGGTTCGAAGACTCCGTGGCCTTTCCTTCATTTTTGCGATCCCATTTTTCGATGACCTCAGCCAGGACATTGGTTATGTCTTTGGCTGTGACAGGTTTACTCAAAAAATCCGCGGCGCCCATCTTCATCGCGCGAATAGCTGAACTCATAGTTCCAAACGCTGTAACAAATATAATGGGGCATTCCGGGCCATTTTTTCTAAGGTGAGTGAGAAGGCTGAAGCCATCGCCGTCAGGGAGCTTGAGCTCGCTAACGATGGCCGCAACTTGACCGTCAGAAATCGTAGAGAAAGCGGTTTTTAAGGAACCGGCCTCCAGCACATCAAAGCGCGCTTTTTTTAGGGCTGTGGCCAGGCTCTCCCGGCTTTCCTGATGATCTTCAACGATCAAAACCTTCCGACCGTTCATTGTTTCTGCCGCTATCCGCCTTTAATGGGTAAAGAGATGATGAAGCTACTGCCCTTGCCGACTTCCGAGGTGAAAGATATATGGCCGTGGTGCCCCTTTATGATTTCTAACGCCAGCGCAAGTCCGAGCCCTATCCCTCCCTCTTTGGTGGAAAAAAAAGGTTCAAAGATCCGGTCTCGATGAGCCGACTGAATACCTTCGCCTTTGTCTTCAACTCGAATCGATACATTACTGTTTTTCGTTTCTGTGGCAATAGTAATGGAGCCCTTAGAGGCGGATCTCTCAATCGCATTCAGGAGAATGTTTAAGATCGCTTGCTTAATTTGTATCGGGTCGCCCTGTATTGTCGGCACATTATCTTGGAGATCTATTCTTACGGTCAATTCCTTTTTCGATGACTCGGGTTTGGCGAAGGTTTCTACATCCCTGACTAGCGCATTGACGTCAATGGCCGTGATTCGAGGCTTTGGCAGCTCTGAAAGTCGAAGAACCCCACAGAGAAGGGAATCCATCTCCGCGATTGTATTTCGCATCCTTCTGAGCCGCTCCAGGCTAGTCTCTACATTGACCTCGGCAATCTCGTCTTCCAGATTATCTATATTGAGCTGAAGGGCGTTGAGGGGGTTGCGAATTATTTGCACGATTCTCCTCGTCATTTCTGAGAGAGAGAGAATTCCCTTATTTGGCTGCACGATAAAAAAATATCACGAGCGGAAGCAAATGGAAACCTGGCATGGATTTGTCCGGTGAAGGAATGGCCACAGCCGCGTTGCACTAAGTTCTGTAGAATGCTAAGCGATGAGCTGTTTCCGGAAATGCGCATGAATTTTTTACCCGTTTTGCAGAGCGCGAATCTCTGGCTCCACCTCGTTTCCGTCGCCGTTTGGGTGGGCGGGATGGCCTTTTTTCTTTTCGTCTTCGGCCCCGCGGTCAAGAGCCTCGCGCCCGCGGACGGCATTCGCGCGCTCAACCACGGCCGCGAATCGCTTCAGACCCTATCCTGGATCGCGGTCCATCTGTTGTTCCTCACCGGCGTGTTGAATTTCTTTTTCCGCCTGACGGCGGGCGGCGTTCATCCGCAGACCAGTTACTATTGGATCCTGGCGGCGAAGCTGCTGCTTTTTTTGGCGATGATTTTTCACCACTCGCTTCAAGCTTTCAAATACGCGCCGAAAATCGCTTCTCTCACCGACGCGGCCGCTCCCGGCGCCGGCTCTTGGCCCGAGCCGCTGACCGCCGCCTGGAGAAAATGGTTCATGCTGCTGAAGATCAACACGGCGCTGGGATCGCTCGTCCTGCTTCTCGGTCTCGCGCTAATCTGGAGATAACCATGGGGAAAAAATTTGCAGCCGGACGCTCGATGCCGGTGGGGCTTAACGGCATGACGGTCTCTTCCCAACCGCTGGCGACGCAAGCGGGACTCGATGTCTTGAAGCGCGGCGGCAACGCAATCGACGCCACGGTCTGCATGGCGGCGGTGTTGAACGTGGTCGAGCCGATGTCCACCGGCATCGGCGGCGACGCGTATATCCTTATATATCTGGCCAAGAACCGAGCGATCCAAGCGCTGAACGCCAGCGGGCGCGCGCCTTACGCCGCCACGCTGGATTATTTCAAAGAGAAAAAAATCGACGCGATGCCGGACGGCGGCATGCTGCCGGTCACCGTCCCCGGCGCGCTCGACGGCTGGGCGCTCGTGACGGAGCGCTACGGCACGATGAGCCTCGCCGAGCTGCTCCTGCCGGCGATCCGCTACGCCGAAGAGGGATTTCCCGTGGCCGAGAAGACCGCCCATGACTGGAGCAAGGCCACGGATAAACTTTCCGCCCACCCGAACTCAGCGGCCAATTACCTCGTGAACGGCCGTGCCCCGAACGCCGGAGAAATATTCCGCCAGAAAAATCTCGCCGCCAGTTTGAAGAAGATCGCCGACGGCGGCAAAGAAGTTTTTTACGGCGGCGCGCTGGCGGAAGAGATCGTGAAGTTCTCCCGGCAAAACGACGGCCTGCTGTCTCTGAAAGATTTCTCGGATCACACGTCCACGTGGGTCGAGCCGATCAAGACCAATTACCGTGGCTACGAAGTCCTCGAGATGCCGCCCAACACGCAGGGAATGACGGTGCTCCAAATGCTCAACATGCAGGAGCGGTTCGATGTCCGCGCTCTCGGCTTCGGCAGCGCTGCCTACATTCACTTGCTCGTCGAAATCAAAAAGCTCGCGTTTGCCGACCGCGACCGATATCTTGCCGATCCCGAGCACGCCCAAATCCCGGTGGAAAAGTTGATTAGCAAGACTTACGCCGCCGAAAGGGCGAAGCGGATCGATCCCGAGCGCGCGGGCGAATATCCGCCCGGCCTTGGCGCGGTTTCCGGCGACACGCAGGTCTTCTGCGCGGTAGACAAGGACGGCAACGCGGTCTCGTTCATCAACAGTCTGTTCGAAAGCTTCGGCTGCGGTCTCGTCGGCGGAAACACCGGCATCATGCTGCAAAATCGCGGCAAGCTCTTCTCGCTCGATCCGGTCCATCGCAACTGCATCGCGCCGCGCAAGCGCTCGCAGCACACGATCATGCCGGCCATGGCGTTCAAAGACGGCAAGCCGTTTTTAATCTTCGGCGTGACCGGCGCCCACATGCAGCCGCAGGGACAGGTGCAGGTGCTGGCGAACTTGATCGACTTCGGCATGCCGCTCCAACAGGCGATGGACGCGCCGCGCGTGAATCACCTTGAAGGATTCGAGGTCGCGCTGGAACCGGGATTTGAGGCGGGCGTGATCGAGGAGTTAAAAAGAAAGGGCCATCAGATTGTCAGTGAAGCCAACTTCGGCGGCAGTCAGGGAATATTGATTCATCCGGAATACGGCACGCTCCTCGGCGGCTCCGACCCGCGCAAGGACGGCTGCGCGCTGGGGTACTGATCTCTTTTTAGCCGACCAAAAACCGTAGGGGCGGTTCGCGAACCGCCCTGGCCTAAAATTGCTTCCTGATTAAGATCTCTTCCATTATTTTTTTCGCCACGGCTCCCAGCTCGTCGGCTTTTTCGGGTGGCACGATCAGGAGCGGAACTTTTTTCTCCTCCAACTGCGAGACTTCTTCGTAAATCGACTTGACGTCTTTGTGGCCGGGGATGCGCCCCGTCGCGGCGAGAAGCTTCGCGCCTTCGGCGGAGAGGATGAAGTCGTTGAAGAGCGCCGCGGCGTAGGGATGCGGCGCGTTGCGGTTGATGCCGGCAAGACTCCCCACCGAGCCCGGCGTCGGGTTGGGAAAACTCAACGCAACGGGGCATTTCTTTTCGTATTTTAACTGCGCGACCCTGTAAGCGTAGAGCTCCACGCCGATCTTGAACTCGCCGCCGCAGAGGAGTTGGATCTGCTGCGTGTGTCCGCGGCGCGCGACCATGCCGTTGCGCATGAGCCGTTTGAGGAAGTCGCGCGTCTTCTCCTCGCCCCACGCCGCGAGCCAGCCCATCAACGCCCGGTCCGGCTCCTGGTCGATAGAGAGATCCCCTTTCCACTTCGGATTGAAGAGGTCGGGGTAATCCTTAGGCGCCTCTTCCGGCTTGACCATTTTGGTATTGTAGGCGATCACCGCGATGTTCAAGTGGCCCGAGTTCCAGAATCCTTTTTCGTCCGCGTACATCTTTGAATAGTTCCTGAGCTCCGGCGACCGGTAAACTATCCAGACATTTTCCTTCTTGACGGCTATGCCGGCTTCGAACGGCACGTTGACCACGTCGGCGTCGAGCTTCTTGGCGCGATGCTCGAGCAGCACCCGCTCCACCAGTCGCGCGCCGCTGCCGCGCCAGTAATCGGCCTTCACGAATGGATAGCGCTTCATGAAACCTTGGGCCTGCTGTTGCAAGAGATCGATGTTCTCGTTGGAATAAAATTGGACCGCGCCCTCTTTTTTGGCCCCTTCCTCCAGCCGCTTCTGCCGCTCGGCCGGCGAGAGCTTGTTGAGCTCGTTGAGAGTATCTTCAACCGTCTTTGCCGGAGCGCCATGGGCCAATCCTCCCAGGGTAAGAAAAACCGCCAGGCCGAAGAGCCATTGGGATGCGCGCTGGATCATACCGTCCTCCTTTTTATTTCGCTCGCGGAAACCAGAAAAAGCCCTAGCAGAGCTTGGGGAAAACAACGGGCTACCGTCCGGAATAGAGACTTTTGATGAGGCCGCTCTCTTCGAGCTGTTTTACGAAGCGCGTGTCCATGAGAGTTTCCGGGGCGACGTTCTTCGCTCTGGGATCGCGGACCGCGATCTGATCGAGCACGAAGCTGATTCCACCCGCCGTCGGGTAAGGCGCGCGCGCGAGCTTGGGGGCGTAGAAGCTCACCGTCGAGGCGAGAATCGCGGGATCCTTGATGCCGGTATATTTTTCCGTCACCTTGGCGGCGAGTTCGGGCTTGTTCTTGTAGAGCGCGATCGCCTCGGTGTAAGCGCGCACAAAGCGTTGCACGACGTCGGCGTGATCGCGCACGTAGGATTTCTTCGCCGCGAGCGTGACGAAGGGAAATTCCAGCCCCAGCGCGGCGATGTTGGCGATTTCCTTGTAGCCCAGCTTCGCCGCGTGCTCGGTGAACGGATCGGCCAGGGCGCCGGCGGCGATCCGGCCGGAGGCGATGCCGCCCATGATGCCGGGATAGTCTTCGAGTTGAACCATCGCGACGTCCTTGTCCGGCTGCAGTCCGAATTTTCTCAGCGCAAACCGCGCCGAGATGTCCGTATTCGCGCCGTAACGGGTCACCCCGATCGCTTTGCCTTTGAGCTCTTCCATTTTAGACACGGTGCCCATGATGACGATGGGCGTCGTGTTGAGCGCGACGGCGACCAGCACGAAATCCGCGCCGCCCACCGCGGCCTGCAGCACCGCCGGCCCGCCCGTCTGGGCAACCTGCAATTCGCCCGCGAGCAGCGCCTGCGACATGGTCGTGCCGCTGCGAATATAGGCGACCTCCGCGCGGAGGCCGTTCTTCTCGAACAGTCCCGCCTCGCGCGCGATCCAGAGAACGGCGTGAGGACCGGAGATGGCGCTGTAGCCGGAGGCGAGGCGAGTCGGCGCTTGGGCGAATGCGGCTGCGGAAGAAAGCAGAGATGCGAAAAGTACGATTAGAAATCCAGCCACGGGAGGCCTCCTCCGGCTTGATTTGAAAGACAACCGCAAGTATAGGCGTAAGCGTGATTGGAAGTAAACAGAGGTAAGGAGGATACCATGCAGGTAAAAGCGCTAAGAACCTTCGCGATCAACGCCAAAGATTTGGCCCAGGCGGAAAAATTTTACACCAAGCTTCTCGGCGGCGAAATCGCCCGGCGCATCGAGCCGAACGAAGAGCAGCAGAAGCGCGGCCGGGTCAAAGAAGTGGACGTGCAGTTGGGAAATTTTCAGGTCCACATCTTCGATGCGTCGAACGCCCCGAGACAGGGCGTGCCGCACCACACCATTATGGTTCCGTGGCAGGAGAAAGATAAAATTGTAAGAGAACTGGAGCAAGGGGGAACAAAAGTCGAGAACACCCGCGATCACGGAGACGGGAAAAGCTACTCGCTCTACATCAAAGACCCGGACGGAAATCTGTGGGAGCTCTGGGCCGCGGCTTGATCGCGCTCTTTCGGCGCGGGAGCCTTCGCAGAGCGTCAAGCTTTAAAAATAGTCCAGACACCGATCGTCACAAAACCTACGCCCGCGATGTAGCGAAGAAACTTCTCGCTCACGTATTGCGAAACGACGCCGCCGGCCAGCACGCCGATGGCGGAAGTAACGATCAGCGCGAGCGCCGCGCCGATAAAGACAATCCATCGACTCACTTCTCTGTCGGAAGCGAACAGAAGTGTTGCGAGCTGGGTCTTGTCTCCCAGCTCGGCGACAAAGACCGTCGTAAAGACGGTCAGCAACGTATTTGTGTCCATGGCGCTCCTATTGAGTGAAGATCCGCTCGTCGCTGGAAAAGCCCCGTCCCACTTTTTTATTTTCGTCTGGCGCTCGGAGCTTGTCCAAGAGACGCGGCGACAAGGACGGCCTCCCCGATCTCCCGCCAGCATTCAAAGATCGCCTGATTGAGTTCGAGCATCGGCCCCGAACATTTATTCAGTCCTGCTTCGATACTTCGGGTCCAGGCTTCCCACTCGCCCCTGCGCCCCCGCCCCAGATCCATGAGCGCGCTGACCCTTTCATAGGAATTCAGAGCGGACCAATAGCGGTGCGAGACGCGGTTCCAACTTTCGTTGCAGCGGGTAAGGCCCTCGATCACGCTGGCCATGTCGATTCCGCCGGTGAGAGATTGATCGGCATGATGAGCCGCATCCGAAGCCTTATTGATGAACCCGAGGATGTCTTCCATCGCGTCGGCAAACGCGTCTTGAAGAGCTGCCGCCACGTCCGGAGGCTGGTCATCCACGCCAAGGGTTTTTAACGCGAGAAACTCCTCGCGCAACCGGTCGAGTTTCTCGGTCATTTGCGAGAACGATGCTTTGAGCGACATTCGGCCTCCTTATACATACCGCGGTCAGTATAATGTCGAAGCGTGGAATTTTCCACCAGCGCGGGGAGGCTTTTCGCGGGAGGAAGGAAGTCGGCCGCCGAACGATCTTGCTTGATTCGCTTTAACGCCACCGGCGCTGCCCAAAGAAGAGTCCGATTTAAATATAGCAGCTCGCTGCCGCATATCCAGACGGTCGACGTGGCGGACGTTGAGCATCACGGTCCCGAATTCCTCCTCGACTTTGCCGCGCAAAAGATAAGGCCGGCCGCCGCCTAGTATCCGATAGAACCGGCGATACGTGTCGGGGAAAAAAGTGGTTTCGTAAATTCCGGTGAGATCCTCGAAGGTGACGAACTCCATCGGGTCGCCCTTTTTGGTCTGGGTCATCTTCTGGCTGACGAGCCAGCCGATCATCGCGATCGATTTGCCGGGGTGAAGAATCATGTCGCGCGCCGAAACGCATTTCACCGTCGCGAGGCTCGCGCTGTAAAGTTCCAGCGGATGGCGGCTCAGGGAAAAGCCTAAAATTTCGATTTCATGCCGAAGCTTTTGTGCTTCCGAATACTCACGAGGATTGGGAAGATCGTCGCCATATTTTTCCGCCGCGCGGGCATGGGCGCGCCACAAGAGGCCGGGGCGCGTCAGCCCTTGCGCGATCGAGTCGAAGCAACCGGCCTTGATGAGAACGCGCGCCTGGCCGAGCTTGGGATTTGTCCGCGCCCAAAAGTCGTCGAAAGATTCGAACGGACCCGAGCGGCTCCGCTCCGCGACCACGCGCTCGATCCAGGCGCGCTCCAAATCCCTGATCTGCATAAATCCGACGCGAATATTTTTTCCGGCCGCGCTGTAAGCCCAGTCGCTCGCGTTGATGTCCGGCGGCAAAAACTTAAGCCCCATCCGGCGCGCTTCGGAGACGTAGGCGAACGTGGGATAGAAGCCCCCTTCGTTGCTGATAACCGCGGCCATGAACTCGGCCCGATGGTGGGTTTTGAGATACGCGCATTTAAAAGAGAGCTGAGCGTAGCTCGCCGAATGAGGCTTGCAAAAACTGTATCCGGCAAAGCTCATGATCATTTTCCAGACGGCATCGACGGTCGAGAGCGGCACGCCGCGCGCCATGGCCTCGCGGAAAAATCGCTCGCAATAATCTTTGAGCTGCAAGCGCTTGTGTTTTTTGCTCAAGATCTTTCTCAACTGCTCGCCGTCGGCCAAAGAAAATCCCGCCAGCGCGACGGCGACGTTCGTGACGTCTTCCTGATAAACCATGATGCCGTGAGTCTCGCGCAGCGCCTTTTGCACCGCCGGATGCAGCGGCGCGTACGGCTCTCCGTGAGCGCGGCGGACGAAATCGTTGACGAAATTAATCGCCGCCGGCCGCACCAGCGAGGAGACGACCACCAGATATTCGAAGACGTCGGCCTTCTGTCGGAGTTCTTCCGGCATCCGCGTCCAAAGCTTCTTAAGGAGCAAGCGCGTCGCCGGAGACTCGATGTAGAAACATCCGATCGTCTTGCCGCGCCGGATGAGGTTCTGCGTTTTCCCATCCGAAATCGGATCCCACGTCGGAGTGTCCACTCGTCTTCCGGTACGGCGCTCCACTGCCAATAACGCGTCGCGGACGACGGCCAGCGAACGGTTGCCCAAGAGATCGATTTTGACCAGCCCGGCCTCTTCGACCTGATCTTTTTCCCACTGGAGCATCGGGATTCCTTTGGCCGAAATTTCCACGGGGGCATACTTTCGGATTTCGTCCGGAACAATCACGATGCCGCCGCAATGAAGTCCGAGGTTCCGGAAATGACCTTCTACCTGAAAAGCCCGCTCGATGATTTCCGGCCAGGGTTCGGCGAATTCTCTCCGCTCGCACAGAGCCGCGGCCCATGAGCGCGCAGTGGAATTTTCCGCCAGGCGGAGAAAATTCAGCCGCTTGAGAATGATTGAAGCGGCGCGGTCGATCTCCGCCGGGATCATTCCGTACACTTTGGCCGTTTCGCGAATGGCGCCTCGGAGCGCCAGGGTATTTTGGTTCGCCACCATCGCGACTTTTTCGGTTTTATACTGATCGAAAACGGATTCGACGATCCGGTCTCTTTCGTCCCAGGGAAAATCGACGTCGATATCCGGCGGATCGTTTCGCGCGGAGCTCAAAAAGCGCTCGAACAAAAGATTATGACGGATCGGGTCCACGTCGGTGATCCGGAGGCAATAGGACACAATCGAGGCGGCCGCCGAGCCCCGCCCGCAGGTCATACGGGTGCGCCGCACGATCTCTTCGACGATCAAAAAATAATGGCTGAATCCTTTCTCGCGAATGATCGCGAGCTCGCGCTCGATGCGGCCGCGGACTTTTGGAGTTAACTCCAGGTAGCGCCGCCGCGCCCCGGCGTAAGTCTTTTTCTTGAGAACGGCGGATGCCTTGGCGTCGGAGAATGCGCGAAAAGCGGGGAAAATCGTTTCTTTGAAATCCCAATCGGTGCGGCAAGACTCCGCGATGCGCAGAGTATTCGCAAGCGCCTCGGGCAGGTGAGCGTAGTAGCGCTGCAAAATAGAGAAGGGAGCGAGCCAGTGCGTGGACGCCGTGCAAGCGTCTTCCGGCAGGCGCGAGAGCGTCGTGTTCAAGTCGATGGCGAGGAGCAGACGATGCAGCGGATATTCTTCAGCCCTCACAAAGTGGACTCTGTTGGTCGCCACCGGCGGCAGGCCCGCCGACCGGCTGAACGCGACGGCCTGCTGCATCGGCGGACCCGGCGTGAGCTCGACGTAGAGATCGTCCGGCGAGCTTTCTCTCCACGATGCCAGCGCCGGAAGATCGTCCGAGAGAACGATCAAGCCCTGCCGGTGTTGCTCGACGGCGCCGATCAAATTAAAAGACGCGTCGCAATGGCGCGAGGAGATCAACCGGCAGAGATTCGCATAGCCCTCGGTGTTTTTGACCAAACACACCGCGCGATGCGGGCCGTGGGTCAGCTCGGCGCCTAAAATCGGCTTGAGGCCGTTTTCCCCGGCGACTTCGATAAAACGAACGGCGCCGTACAGTCCATTGGTATCGGTCAGCGCCAGCGTGTCGGCGCCCTGAGATCGCGCGGCCCGGCACAGCTCTTCCAAGGAAGAGACGCCGCGCATCGCCGAGTATTGGGAATGGACGTGCAGATGGACGAACGAATTCATGCGGCGCCCCAGTCGATGGCCTTCTCTCCGTAACGCGAACGGACGCGATCGAGCGCCGACGCGAGCCTTTGCATTCTGGCGTTATCTTCCGAGATCGCTTGCGGGAAAAGAGCCAACTGTCTTTCCATCTCTTCCAGCGCCTCGGCCCTGAGGCCCATTTTCCGTATACGCACGCGACGCGTGAACGCGCGAAAGAAGATTTTTTCGAGATGCGGATAGATCTCGCACTCCCAGTGGCTCGCGCGTCCGAGCATCGCCCGGCCGGCAGTTTCCCGCCCGTCGCTCTGAACCAGATCGAGCCGGACGCTGCGGCAAAGCCGCCCGCTCCGTCGCAACTGACGGCAGAGCCGCTCGAGCAGGCCGTACAACAACGCGAGGAGCGCATCATCATCTACTTCGTCAGGGTTTAAGGTATGAGAAAATTCCAGCGACGGCCGGCGCGCCTGGGGCCACACGGGAGTGGGGTCGAATCCGACCGCCCATTGCTGCATCAACCTGGATGGAGGGCCCAGAACCAATTCAAGATGATCCAGCGGAGTGCGGGCTATCTTGCCGAGCGTGTCGAGACTCAGGTCGGCGAGCAGGTCGAGGAATTCCGGCGTCCTGCCGGCCGAGAGGCGATTCAGGGATGGAAGAGAAGCGACGGGCAGCGGCGCAAGAAATTGTTTCTCCGCGCCGGGATGGACGTCGCGAAGATCGGGAGGCCGGATGATGCGATCGGCGGCGATGCCGGAGACAAGCTTGCTGGTGGCGACCGCCGACACTCCGCTCAAGCCGCAGCGCGTCGCGATCTCGCGCTGCACGCGCGCAGCCGTGTCGATCGCGCGGCCGAAAAGGCGCGCGGTCCCGGTCAGATCGAGATAGAAACGGCCGGGGCCGATCGGCTCCCATATCGGGGTGAACTGCCGGACCGACTCTTGAAGCGACCGGTGCGCCCGCTCGACGATTTGTCTATCGGGAGAAATAATCCTGAGAGACGGGCAAAAAAAACGGGCTTGATCCAACGTCATCCCGGCGCGAAGACCTTCCGTGGAAGCCTCGGCGGACACTTCGAGCAGCACGGCTCTGCGCGATCGGGGCGCGGCGGCGACCGGCCGGCCGCGGAGCGCAGGCTCGTTTAACCGGGCCAGCGCGATGTGCAGCGCCGGGATTTGAAAACAAACGATCTGTCGGTCCATTTTGGGCAAGAACTCGCCGCCTAAAATTTTTCACGATTCGTCTACTTGAAATGGCGTATGAGTCCGACCACCACGCCCTGAATCTCGAAATCCTCCTCCGGCGTCACTCGAATCGGCTTCATCGCGTCGTTGGCCGGTCGCAGCTCGATATGATCTTCTTTAGGATAATATTTTTTTACCGTGGCCTGCCCGTTGACCACGGCGATCACCGTCTGGCCGGTCGAGGCCTTCGACTGTTTGTGGACGATCACGATATCTCCCGATACGATGCCCTCGTCGCGCATAGACTCTCCCATGATGCGCAGCGCAAAATTTTCTCCGCCTTGCGCAAAGGGAAAATCGACAAACTCGCTTTGGGGCACGGGCTCGATGGGCTTTCCCGCCGCAACCGTTCCGAGCATCGGAATACGCCGCGCGCGCCTCAGTTGCGCCAAGGCAACCTCGACCACGCCGGGAATCCGTCGGGTCCCGCATTCGTATCGAGTGACGGTCATCCGCGTCGTGCCGAGCTTCTGGGCTAGTTGTTGTTGGGTCATGCCGAGATCGTTCCGGATCTTTTTTAACTCGCGAGGCCTCATGTAACCATTGGTTACATCGCCGAAGACCCGTTGTCAAGCGACCCTTTACGGTCCGCATCGCGCAGAACTCTTGACACGACTGGGTCAGTAAGTTAGCTTGGAGTCTACATTCGCTGGACACCTTATCCAGAGTGGCGGAGGGATTGGCCCGCAGATGCCACAGCAACCGGTTTCGTCGCAAGACGAAACGCTGGTGCTAAGTCCAGCCCCCGGTAAAACGGGGGATAGATAAGGTGAGGGTAAAACCTCTTCTTATCTCTTATGAGAAGAGGTTTTTTTTTGCCTCACAGAAATGAATCGGAAGTGATGAGCGCGCGTCTCACACCGGAGCAGATCGAACGTTACAGCCGCCAGATCATGATCCCCGACCTCGGCGGCAAGGGACAGATCCGCTTGCGTCAGGGAAAAGTTCTCGTCGTCGGCGCCGGCGGTCTAGGATGTCCGGCGGCGTTCTATCTCGCGGCGGCGGGAGTGGGCGCGCTCGGGCTCGTGGACGGCGACCGCGTGGAGCTGTCCAACTTGCAGCGGCAGATTCTCCACTCCACCCCGGACATAGGCCGCGAGAAAGTTGACTCAGCCGAAGAAAAGCTCGTTCGGCTCAATCCCGACGTCGAAATCCACACTTATCCGGTGCGGCTCGACGCGGATAATGCGCCGGAGATTTTTGCTTCTTATGATTTCATCGTCGATAGCAGCGACAACTTCGCAACCAAGTTTCTGGTCAACGATACGGCCGTAGATCTCGGCAAGCCGTTTTCTCACGCCGGGATCGCGCGCTTTCAAGGCCAGACGATGACGGTGCTGCCGGGCAAGAGCGCGTGTTATCGCTGCGTTTTCCAGGACCCGCCCGCACCCGGAGAAATTATGAATTGCCAGCAGGCGGGGATTCTCGGCGCGCTCGCCGGGACCATCGGCTCGATCCAGGCAACCGAAGCGATCAAATATCTCGCCGGGATGGAAGAAGATTTACTCGTTGACCGGTTGCTCGTCTATGACGCGAAGACGGTCAAATTCCGAACCGTCGAGGTGCGAAGGAGCGCAGAGTGCAGCGCGTGCGGAGAAAAAGCAGAGAGGAGAACCCATGAGCTTCGTCCAAGGACTGAAATGTAGAGAGTGCGGCCAGGATTATCCCAAAGAGCCGCTGCACGTTTGCGAGACCTGTTTTGGCCCGCTCGAAGTTGTTTACGACTATGACGGCATCAAGAAGGCGCTCAGCCGGGAGAAGATCGCGTCGCGGGCGAAGAATCTCTGGCGCTATCGGGAGTTGTTGCCCATAGACGGCGAGCCGCAGGCCGGGCTCTACTCCGGGTTCACGCCGCTCGTGCGCGCTCACAGGCTGGGCGAAGTGCTCGGGGTCAAAGAACTCTACATCAAAGACGACTCGGTCAACCATCCGACTTTTTCTTACAAGGACCGCGTCGTTTCGGTGGCGATCTCCAAGGCGATCGAGTTCGGCTTCGACACCGTCTCTTGCGCCTCCACGGGCAATCTCGCCAATTCCGTCGCCGCCCACGCGGCCAAGGCCGGCCTTAATTGCTACGTCTTTATTCCCGACGGGCTGGAGCAGGGTAAAATCATCGGCTCGGCGATCTACGGCCCGCGCACGATCGCGATCCAGGGAAACTACGACGACGTCAACCGGCTCTGCAGCGAGATCGCAGATAAATACGGATGGGCTTTCGTCAACGTAAATTTAAGGCCCTACTACGCCGAAGGCGCGAAGACGCACGGCTTCGAAGTCGCGGAGCAGCTCGGTTGGAAGCTGCCGAAGCACATCGTGGTCGCCTCCGCCGGCGGAACCATCCTTCCGAAAATCGCCAAAGCCTTTCACGAACTCAAGCAAGTGGGTCTGATCGAAGACGACGCGTGCAAGATCTACTCGGCCCAGGCGACGGGCTGCGCGCCGATAGTCCAGGCGCTCAAGCGCGGCACGGATCTCATCAGTCCGGTAAAGCCCAACACCATCGCCAGCTCGATCGCCATAGGAAATCCGGCCGACGGTTACTACGTGCTCCAGGCAGTACGCGAATCCGGCGGATGGGGCGAGAGCGTGACCGACGAAGAAATCATCGACGGCATCAAGCTCCTGGCCCGCACTGAAGGGATTTTTACCGAGCCCGCGGGCGGCACCGAGGTGGCCGTCACCAAGAAGCTGATCCAGCAAGGAAGAATCCCCCGCGACGAGTCGATCGTTATCAGCGTCACGGGCAACGGATACAAGACCCTCGAAGTCGTCGCGGCGAGCGTGGAGCAGCCGTTCAAGATCAACTCGAGCCTGCAAAATTTCGACGAGCTTTACTTGCAGCTCACGCAGCCGGCGCCGGGCAAGGCCGCGGCGGGGGAAGGGTAAAAGTTTTTCAACAACGCTAGTTGATCGTCAGCGTAAAGCTTTTCTGCTTCTCGCCGCCTAGCGGGTCGGTGACTTTAAAGGTCAGGTCATGGGACCCCACGGATGACGGCGACGGTGTCCCTGTAATCACTCCAGTCGATGGATTGAGCGTTAGCTCCCCAGGCAAATTTCCCGATACCTCCAACCAACTATACGGCGTCTTTCCGCCGGAGGCTAAAAGCGTCTTCTTGTAAAAGCTCCCCTGAGTGCCCGTCGCTAAAGCGGTCGTACTAACGTTCAGGGCTTTTTTAACTACTATTTTAAATTTCCGCGTTACTTTGGACCCCATCTGATCGGTGATCCGAACGGTGAAGGTCTTACCCGAAAGAGCCGGAGACGTTGGCGTTCCCGATAGGTTGCCGCTCGCGGTATCGAAGCTGAGTCCCGCCGGAAAATTTCCCGCCGTCTTTGTAATCGTGTAAGGCGCAACGCCCCCCGTTGCCAGGGGTTGATCGAATGCCACACCGACCTCCGCGGTCGGCAGCAACGCGGGTTTAAGAACCAGCGGGTTTACAAAACTGGCCGTGACCGTTTTATCCGCGCTCATGGTTACATTGCAGACGGTGCCCGTCGCGCTATCGCAACCGGTCCAACCGCTAAAATTATTCACCCCGGCTTTTGCAGGCGCGACCAAAGTCACCCACTTGCCCTCGCTGTAAGTCCTTGTGAATTGAGTAGTGCCGTTGCCCTGACTATTCATGTCGTTGGGGCTGACACCGATGGCGCCACCGCTGGAGGGATTGGAAGAGGCGACCGTCAGGGTATGAAAAGTTACGGGGCCGATAGCCGCCAGCGCCTCATCCGCCTGAATGAGACCAAATCCGGTGTCATTATCGAAGCCGGGCGCGCCCATATCGATCGCGGTGTTTTCCAACAAGCCGTACACATCTGCCGGGGCGAGGGTCGGGTCGGCCCCCAGAAGCAAGACCGCCAGCCCTGCTGCATGCGGCGCCGCGGCGGATGTGCCAAAAAAGTTCGGCCGGCCATTACCGTCCGTATCCGAGCCGAAAAACGTCGTATCGGCTCCGTCGGGCGCCACGATCTCCGGCTTGTCCGCGCGCGGATCCGAGAGGGCGTTGCCGTCTACGTCGAAAAGGATGGGCGTGCCACCGGCCGAAGAAAACGATTCCAATACGGGCGGCGCAACACCGAACTCCGGCGTCTGCGAATATCTCGCCGCCCCCACCGCCTCGGCGCCCGCGGCATTCGCATGGCCGAATATCGTGCCGCTCTGGGTGACGAATTCATTGACCGACAGGGAGCCGAACCACACGTATTTCATCAATCCGGGATTCGCGCCGGAGAACTTAACGACCATCAAATTAACGTTGACCGGCGCAGCCGAGTTGTTCGTATAGGAGAAGAACTCCAACGCATCGCCCCCATTATTGTCCGTCGCGCTTCCCGCGAGGACTTGAGTCCCCGCGCTGTTGAGCAGGTAGACATCGAGATCGTTCGGCGAGCCCGGCGAGCCGCTCACTGAAAAGAAGGGGGAGTTCCACTGGAGGCTGAACGTCACGCTCGTGTGCGCCGGGATGGTCATGCTTTGAAAGGAATCGTTTCCGCCGCTGAAGTTGAAATTGTGCGCCGTGCCGCCCCAGAAGTGAGGCGCGCCGGCCGCCGATGGAATGGCGCCGTCGGCCAACGAAGCACCGGGCCTGAAAGCGCTCTCGTAGCTCTGTCGAGCCTCGTTCCCCGCGGCGGAAAAATACGAGACGCCAGCGGCGACGACATTATCCACGGCCTGGGCGATGATCCCATCCTGGAACATGGGTTCGGCAAAATAAAATACGTCGTCCACGATAACTTTTGCCCCGTTGTCTTTTAAAGCGATAATGTTGTTCGCAAACGCGGCCTGTCCATTGAAAGCGGACGCGAAGGCCAGCGGCGAACCGGGCGCAACGTCGTGGACGATCTGCAGCATCGCGCGGCCTTCATCCGTCGCTCCCGAGCAGCTTGAGATCTCCTGGACTACGGTGACGGGCGACAAATCGCCGTTGGCGACGTCGGTCGCGGCGCCGCCCAGGCAGTTGAAGCTGTCCGACAGCACCCCTACTTTAACGCCGGCCCCGTCCACGCCGAAGTTTGTCCGCGCTACATCGGCTTTCATCGCGGCGTCTCCCTGGCTTGTCACGGTTCCCGTCCGCGTAATCGCGGCCGCGGGCTGCGCAAATCTCAAGCTTGCCAGCTCCGCCGCGGCGGGTAGTTGAGAGATCGGCAATTGTCCCGAGACGACGCGACCGAACGCGACGGATTCTTGCATGCCCAGCGCTTCCAAGTCGGATTTTAGAGCCTCCACGCCGCCGGAAGAAATTGCATCGACCAGGACGCGATCATCGGCCAACGTAACCAGGGGATCCGCGGGCTTGAACGGCGCCGAACGGCGCTGCGTCAAATGGGCCGCATGCTGCTCATGGAGCGCGACCAAGCTGTGGCTGAGCTTGGCCCAGGGCGTATTCTTGCGGGTCTGGGCGTTTGCGGAATTCCAGACCAGCAGCACGATCGAGAGCAAAATTAACACCCAACGCTTCATTTATCGTCTCCGTTCTGCCAAGTTTCTAATGAATCGCCGGCGCGGGCTCCTCACCGCCGTGCGTCGCGGCGCCGGCCGATCGGGCGAACTTAAGACTCGCCAAGGCTGCCAACTTGGGAATGGCGGAGATGGGGAACTCACCCGATACGATACGGCCGAACGTCACTGCTTGTCGCATTCCCAACG
>Ga0210377_10001697_pt1 | contig 19832 bp, 19 predicted proteins | sample PLM4_65_b1redo_FD_155480 | JGI IMG/M metagenome (GOLD analysis project Ga0210377, IMG submission 155480) | Groundwater sediment microbial communities from an aquifer in East River, Colorado, USA - PLM4_65_b1 redo | ecosystem: Environmental > Terrestrial > Soil > Riparian zone | place: USA: East...
CAACGCAAGGTTTCAGGATGAAATCAGCGCGTCGATCCTGGACCGATCGGTTGGCGGCATGCTCGAGGAGCTTCAGCCAAACCTGTTCGAGGATGAGCTCGCACGCAAAGTTGACTTTGGTCACACTTTCAGTTACGGGCTTGAAACCCACGAGGAGGCACATTTACTTCATGGCGAAGCGGTTCTCATTGACATAGTGTTGTCCTCCATATTGGCGAACGCCAGAAATTTATTGTCTGACCGGGAATTGAGCAGGCTTTTCGAGCTGATCTCCAAATTGGGCATCCATTTAAACAGTGAACTTGTCACGCCTGAACTTTTATGGAACACCCTGGAGGAACGCACCTATCACAGAAACGGACTGCAAAGAGTCCCATTGCCGAAAGGGTTGGGTCAATGCACGTTTGTAAACGATGTAAAATTCGAGGAAATCCAATCTGCCTGCAAAATTCTTGAAGAACGGAAAATAATCCATGAGTCGATTTACCAATACTGATACGGAAGAGATAAAAAAATTTGATAATGTCGCCAATACCTGGTGGGATCCCAAAGGCGAAATGGGCACACTACATACGATCAATCCACTGCGGACAAAGTTCATCACAGATGCGCTGGATCTATCGGGCCGCAAAGTGCTGGACGTGGGTTGCGGAGGTGGTATTTTGACCGAGGCCCTGGCTAGTTGCGGGGCACAGGCAACCGGGATTGATCTCTCAAACGAATCGATCGAAGCGGCAAAGGTCCACGCCCGCCAGCAAGGCTTGAATATTGAGTATAGATACGAGAATATCGAAGAAACAGCCTCCAGACATGCCGGGGAATTCGATGCGATCACCTGCATGGAAATGCTGGAACATGTGCCGGATCCCAATAAAATCATTGCCGCCTGTTCCAGATTATTGAAGCCGGGCGGTCATGCCTTTTTTTCGACGATCAACCGCACGCCAAAAGCCTTCCTGTTTGTGATCTTTGGAGGTGAATATATTTTGCGCTTGCTTCCACGGGGAACCCACACTTATAAGAAATTGATACGCCCGAACGAGTTGAAACATTGGGCGCAGGGAAACGGGCTTGATTTCCGCCGCCTATCGAGCCTGATCTACAATCCGTTCACCCGCAAGTTCAAAGTTGCCGAGGTGGAAGACAACAATTACATGGCTCATTTCGTCAAAACTAATCCATAATACAAGGTGTATCCATGAATCGTTTCTTTGCATTATCACGAACATCGCACGGCGTCCTCGACCTGGCAACCCCAGCCTTTTGCGCGTTGTTGTGGCTGGGCGGCTTCCCAAAATGGGATGTGATCTTGTTGTCTGTATTTACAGCCTTTGCAGCATACACCGCCATATACGCACTCAATGATCTGGTTGGCATAACCGTTGACAAGGAAAAATTCTCCAGCAACGAGATGAATACAGGTTACTCTGTTGAGGCATCCGAATTACGCTACCCATTGGCTCGAAACATTTTGAGCTTCAAGAGCGGACTGCTCTGGATGAGCACCTGGTTTATTCTGGCGAGTGTGGGTTCGTATCTGTTGAATCCCACCATCGTTCTCATCCTGATTGCCGCCGCTATTTTGGAAGTTGTCTATTGTTTATTACTCAGGGTTACCTACCTAAGGACCTTCGTGAGTGGACTGGTCAAGGCAAGCGGACCGATTGCGGCTGTCTTTGTTGTGGACGCCAATCCCTCCGCCACCTCCCTGTTACTTCTGCTGGTCTGGCTGTTCTTTTGGGAAATTGGTGGCCAAAACGTTCCAGCAGACTGGAACGATACAATGGAGGACAAACGCGTTCATGCCAAAACCATCCCCATTCAATTTGGCGCAGAGAAAGCCGGGCTGATCGTCATCGCATCTTTGACGATCACGGTTATTACAAGCGCCCTGCTGCCGTCCATTTCTCCGGCAGCCCTTGGTCTACCTTATATATTGGCAAGCCTTGTCATTGGGTTCATATTCCTTTTACAACCCGCCTTTCAACTCCAAAAAAATACAGATGGCCGCTTCGCGGCTAAACTATTCGATAAAGCCAGTTATTACCCAGTGGCACAATTTGCGCTCATATCCATACTTCTGGTTGTTGCGACATTCACAAATTAAAGCATGGAGAGAAACCGACTAACCCGGTAAAGATAACGAAAAAGGAGCAGGCTGATCGCCTGCTCCTTTTGATTCGACCCAATGGTTTATCCCCAAAAATTCTTTACGAGTTCCGCCGTGAATGGGATGACTCGCAGGAGCACGTCAATCAGCAAGCCGAACATGAAGAGGGAGCCAAAGGTGCGGTTATTGTAGAAGGCAAAGCCCACAAAATACAGGGGCCAGCCGGGCTGTCCTTCGGGGCGGGTTGCGGGTTTGGGCTTCAGGAACACCGGGTAGTACTTCAGGAAGGTGGGAAGAGCCAGCAGGACGATAAGCATCACGGGTGTGAAGAATTTCGCCGCAATGAGATATAACGTAATGAAATAGGGTACGATCATCATTCCCAGCACAGCATAGCGGGAGGCTTTCTCACCGATCACCACCGGCAGGGTGTGAATGCCTTTTTTGGTGTCCATATCGAGTTTGTCGATGTGCTTGCCAAAGATGACCGTGGTCACGCCCAACACATAGGGCAGGCTGGCAATCACGACGAACCAATTCCAATTGTGGGTAAGGACATAATGTCCGCCGCCGATCATCAGGGGTCCCCAAACGATCAATACGGCGATCTCACCCATTGCCATGCCTTTGAGGGGCCAGGTGTAGAACAGGAGGAAGAAAGAACCAAGCCCGAGAAGGATCCAGGCGACCGGGCTGAAGCCGGTGGACCAGATCAAATAGAGACCGAAAACAAGCGCGACAACGGCAGTCACTCCAAAATATGTGAGATGTTGGCGCCGGGTCATCAGTCCACTGGCGATGGGTTGTGCGCCGTAAATATTTCTATAGTAGTTGTCCTTATCCACCCCGCGCACGAAATCGGTATAATCGTTGAAGATGTTGTTGCTGGCATGGGCAAGGATCAAGCCCAGGGTCAACGCGATCCAGGGCAGGAAACTGAACGAACCGTCGCGCCAGGCAAAAAGCCCCGCAAGAGCCGCCGAGATAAAGGTCATCACGAGGACTGCCGCGCGCGTCGAGATGAGCCATTTGGAGATCACGTCCAATCGGTCCCACTCCTCCTTTGACACATCGGGAATTACACTAAGCGCTTTGCGCCACATTGCAAAGTTCATCTTATTTCTCCTTATACTGGTTTTGGATAAATTATATCCAGAATATTACCTTTCAACTTGGACAATTGTCAGAAAGTTTTGGGTAAATCATCACAATTTTTCAGAGCCTGGCAAAGTGAAAAAGAAGCCGCCCCTGCCCCGCTTCGCTCTCCACCCAGATCCTGCCTCCGTGATATTCAACGATCCTCCGTATCAGGGCAAGACCGATCCCGGTCCCATCCACCAGTGGGTGAGCCTGTTGAATAACTCAAAAATCCGATCATGGTGTTCACGGTTTATGCCGATGCCGTTTGCGGAGAAGAAATTATCAGCCTAAGAAAATTCAAATGGTCATCTCTCAGACTTTGGCTGGGCAGGAAGCGTGAAGAAGAACGTTGACCCTCCACCCGGCTCTGATTCCACCCAGATCCCACCGTCATGGAATTCGATGATGCGCTTTACCAGGGCGAGACCAATGCCGGTTCCCTCTGTCTGCGAGTTCAGTTTATTGAACAGACCGAATATCCTATCCTTATATTCAGGCTCAATGCCTATCCCATTATCACGGACAAAAAATACAGGCTTGCCATCCTTCTCTCCATCCTGTCCGATATCAATGCGCGGGTTGGGCTGGTCGCCCATGAATTTCGCGGCGTTGTCGATCAGGTTCTGGAACACTTCGAAAATGCGCTGGCGATCTCCGAATGCACCGGGAAGATTCTTGCCGACATGGACCGTAATATTGCCGGAATGGATACGCCCATACAGATACTCAAGCACTTCATTCACAAGGGCATTCATTTCAAAATGTGTGGGTTTGTTGGTTAGCCGGCCGATACGCGAAAGTTCAAGCAGGTCACCCAGTAATCTCTGCATTTTATCTGTGGCATCGCTGATGCGCCGTATGTCGGCATCGAGGCGCTGCAGATTTCCGCGTTCGGTGTCTTCACGGATAAATCCCAGAAATCCCTTGATGGTGATCAGGGGAGATTTCAGGTCATGAGAGACGGTATAGGTGAAACGTTCGAGTTCCGCGTTCTTTGATTCCAGTTCGTCGATGAGGCTCTCCCTTTCGGATTCGGCCCATTTGCGAAGTGACACATCGCGCACCATGGCAAGGACCAGGTCGGGGCTTTCAGGTGTGATCCTTGCCTCGAATGTTCGGGTTTCCCCGTCAATGTACATTTCATATTCAAATGCATTCAATTGTCCTGACTCCAAGGCTCGGGAGATCGCAAATGCAGTTTGATCGGCAAGCGATGGCAGGACCTCCGCAATGGTCTTTCCTATAAACTCCTCGGGGGGAATCAGCGGCTCATTGGTTGCGGAGGGTATGAAACGCAGGATCCTGCCATTGCGATTCAACTCAAAGATCATATCTGGAATGGCTTCCAAAAGGGCCTGGGCACGCGCTTCGCTTCGCCGCAGGGCATCCCCGGTTTTCTTCAACGCGGTAATATCGAGCTGTGTGCCCCACATTCCCACCAGCATATTATTCTTTATGATTCCCACCGCGCTGTTCAGGAAATAAACGACCTCGCCATCGCGGGTCATTTCACGGGTCTCTCGATTCCCGGAACGGTATCCATCCTTCACAAGTTTTAATGTGGATTGGTAACTGAGGTCATCAATGACCCTTCCGGGTTCGAACTCGAACAAACGCGCGCCGATGATCTCCGAGCTGGCGTCATATCCGTACATGCGAGCCAGCGCGTCGTTGCACTCCGCAATGTAGCCATGTTGATAGATCAGGTCCGTCTGCTCTTCCGGAGGAAGATCGGTTGGGATCGGATGGTCGAACGCCAGCAGCCAGACACCTTCGATGCTTTGATCTACAAAATTCCGATATTTTTCCTCGCTGGCCTGTAACGCCTTCTGCGTCTCCTGCTGTTCAGAAACATCGTAAAACATGGAGAGGATGGTGGGTTCCGTGCCGTAATCGACCAGTTCATAAAATGCGATCGTGACGCGCCTCTCGCCCTGCCTGTTCACGAATTCGTAGGCGGGATTGCGCAACGACTTCCGTTCGGTCAGCTTTTTCACGAACTTGAGCCGGTTTTCCTCATCTTCCCAGACCTTTAAGTCAACTGTCGTACGTCCGATGGAAGAATGGGGATCGAAGCCGGTCAACTTCCAATACGCTTCATTGGCTTCGAGCAACCTGCCGTCTTTCAACGATGTCACACTGATCGCCACCGGGCTGACATGGAAGATCCTGCGGAACCGCTCCTCCTCCTGCCGCAAGGCGTTGACAGAATCTCCCACCATGGACACCATAAGATAAACAACGACAACCAACAGAAGAAAAATTGCCGAATACTCCAGGGCAGTTCTGATGGGTGAATCATAGACGGGCAGGATCAATCCCCTCACCTCACCGAACGCCATTGCCCAGATGGCAGTCATGCTCAAAACCGCAACTGCCAATGAGAAGCGCCAGTCAACTATCAAGGCTGAAATGAGGATGATCAGCAGATATACAACCACTGCTGTATCCCACACCCCATCTGCCATCCAGGCCAGATAGGTCATGCCTGCCCAACTCGAGAATATCAGTACAAGCGCGGTCGCGCGGACATACCCCCTGCTCAAAATGAACAACAGGAAAATTTGAATCGCCAGCAGAAACAAATTGACGGCAACGGTGGCGTCCAACAATTGTTCCGTACCGGACAAACGAACAACAATAAACAATCCTTCAATTACAACCGTACTTACCAGAATAATGGTCAGTAGTTTGGTCACCCACTGACTACGGTCCAATTTGAAAAACGGTTGAAATATTCTGCGGCCACGTTCAAAATTCATGCAATGAAACCCTTCGCAAATGGCGAGTATATCATGGCTGGAAAACGGATTCCCCGCTACGCAAACGCCTCTTCATATGCCGCGATGATTCGATCCCACAACGCATTGGCTTGCTCATCCACGGTTTGGAATTCAGGATGCGCCTCGAACCACTCGAGCGAACGGCGCACTCCCTGCGACCAATTCACCTCACAATGGTAGTCAGGGACAAATCGTTTGATCTTGCTGTTATCGAACACAACACTATTGGATTTATCGCCAATAAGACTGCCCATTGCATGTTCATCGAATCTCGCAATGAATTCAGACGGGATGTGGATCACGTTCGGCTTCGCACCGAGAGCCTGATACGCTTCGAGATAAATTTGGTCCCAGCTGAGAACTTCATCTGATGTTATTTGAAAGACCTCCCCGATCGCTTTCCCGTTCCCCAATAAACCGATCAGACCTTTGGCGAAGTCCGCGTTCCACGTCAGCACCCAAAGCGAGGTGCCATCGCCAGGGATGATCACCTTTTGCCCGCGCTTCATCCGCTCAATGACCGTCCACGGGTGGAGCCAGCTCCCCACACAAAGCGGGATCTGCGAAGGTCCATAGGTATGTGATGGACGAATGATCGTGACGGGGAATCCCTCTTCGCGCCAGGCTTTCATCAATCGTTCTTCACAGGCGATCTTGTCGCGTGAGTACTGCCAGAACGGATTCTCCAGCGGCGTCTCTTCGGTAATGAGATAATGCTTCGGCGGTTTTTGATACGCAGAAGCAGAACTGATGAACATGAATTGGTCTGTCCTGTCACGAAAAAGGGAAATGTCGCGTTCGATGTCATCGGCGGTGAACGCGATCCAGTCCACGACCGCGTCGAAACGGTGACCGGACAGGAGCGCGGAAAGATCCGCTGTATCCGCGTGGATATCGCCTATTAAATGGGTCACACTCCTGGGCAGAGGATATTTCGTCGAAACGGAGCGATTCAAAATGAATAATTCATGTCCGCGTTGAACTGCCAGCTCTGAACACGCTGAACTAATGAGACCCGTTCCTCCGATGAAAAGGATGTTCATTATCCCTCTCCCATTTCAGGGATGGGCTCTACTGGAGCCCGATGGGCAATGTAGTTTTCCACCCAGAAGATGACAAGCGCGAACCAAACGATGCCAAAACCGATCAGATGGGCACGATCAAAAGGTTCCTTGTAAATAAACACGCCAATGAGGAATTGGATGGTCGGTGCGATGTATTGCAGAAGCCCAACCACTGTCAGTGGGATCTGCTTTGCGGCAGAGGCAAACATCAACAGCGGGATGGTCGTCACCACGCCTGCGCCGATCAGCAGAATGTTCGTCAACGCGTTACCGTGGAGAAATGCGGCGGTGCCGCTGAATTCAATCACTGCAAGATAGATCAATGCAACCGGAAAAACGATCCCGGTTTCGAGCGTCAATCCATACAACGAACCGAGCGGGGCAAGTTTTTTGACAAAGCCATAAAAGCCAAAAGAGAATGCCAGCGAGAGGGCGATCCACGGTAAACGACCATAGACAAATGTAAGGTAGATCACGCCAATGGCGGCAATGATCACCGGGACCCATTGCGCGAGACGCAACCGTTCACGGAGGAAAATGACGCCCAGCAGGACGCTGAGAAGTGGATTGATAAAATATCCAAGACTGGTCTCCACAATAAAGCCCGCATTGACACCCCATACATACACCAGCCAGTTGATCGTAAGAAGAACGCCCGCAATCAGGTAAATGCCGAATATTTTCCATGAGCCCAAAGCCGTAGAGCGAAAATCCTGCCACTGCTTCGTCACGAGGATAAAAGCGATCAAAAGGATAAACGACCAGCCGATACGATGCCCGATCACCTGCAATGCCGGGACTCGATGCAAAAACTTCCAGTAGATGGGGAAAAAGCCCCAAAGCACATACGCGCCCATACCGTAGAGAATACCTTTTTTCATTTGACTCCTTCAGCGAATACCTAGAAGCTTTCAATCGGTTGTCTGCCAGCAAACCCCGCATCCACTTCATGCCAGAAGGTGATATCCCCTTCTCCATATTGCCAGCAGAGATAGACTTCGTGCCCGTCCCTCAAGGCAGAAAAATCGAGCAAGCCCAGGTTGACATCCTTGATCTGGACACCCGTATCCAAAATACGATGGACGAGCGCGTCAAGTTTTTCGAAATCCTGAACCATATTACTCAGGGCGCGGTTCCCGCCGTTTCCCACGGATTTTTCGATGGCGGGCCAGGCTTCGGGCTGGTTTGTCAGGATCTTCCGGCGAATCGCCTGGACCTCATCCATAAGTGGGCGGATGATTTTCAATGTTTCGTTGGCTTGTTGAAGTGTGAAGTATTGGGGCATTTTACAAATCCGATCATTTGGGAATTTTTTATCTATTATAAACGTCTCGTCTGTAATATTGAGAAAGGAGAACAAACCATGAAACTGCCATTTATTCTCATCCTGCTAACCAGCTTGGGATTGATCATACCGAACTATGTAGTGCACATGCAATCCCATAAGCGTACGGAACTGCAGGAGGTATATCGCAGGCTGGATACCTTTGGCAAAAGGTATAACCCAAAATAAGATGGGCGACCAAATGGTCGCCCATCTTATTTTTCTTGAGACAAGTCGATCATGGTGCTTTCTTATGCAGAAACAGCCGTATAACCTTTCTTTTTCACTGCGGCAACGATCTGGTCATCTGTGAGTTTGGATTCATCGTATTCAATGACCATTTCCAGTCTGTGATAACTGGCGTTGATCTCCTTGACACCAACAAGAGTATCTTCAAGAGATTCCAATTTCATGGCACAATTGGTGCAGGACATATCGGGGACTTTGAAGGTTTTTTTGATCATGTGATCTCCACAAAGACCTGACATATCTACGTGATTGTCGAACAAACTGTGTCTGCGTCCTCGCAAGGGTACTGACCAGTCACGGCGTCAGGTCTAATATTTTTTATTGGAATACAATTCTGCCGGTGTACATTCCCATGGAGCAGGTGAAGTAGAGCGTACTACCCTTCTGCTGTGCAGGGATGTTAACCTGAACCGTTCCTGTATCAGGAAGCAGTTCATAGAAATTCAGATCAGGGATGACAAAATCGCGGGCACAGGAATAGGTTTTGTTGGTGACCAGATTGAGCGTGAAATCCTTCCCGGAGGGAGCGCTGACGGTTTGCGGGAAGTATCCATCGTTCTGGACGTACAAGACCACGTCACCGTCCGCGACGGGAGCCTGCGCTACAGGTGCTGATCCGCCATTGTTTGACGGGAACAGGCCGCCAGTCATATTTTGAAACGAGAGCGGGGACCCCAAAACATTGAGTCCGCCGTTGACTGTCACCAATCCAAGGATCAACACAACGACCGCAACAAAACGCATGAAAAGCTTTTCGAGTCGCGCGCCGAGTTCAGTTGTCAAATAAGCGACGATAAAGAAGACCGGGCTCGTCCCCAGTGTGAATGCGAACATCAATGCCGCACCCATTGCAACACTGCCTGTGCCGAGGGCGGTCGCCATCATGGCTTGTGTCACACCGCAGGGAATGAAAACCGTCAACGCGCCGAGGAAAAGCGGCGTGAAGGTGTCGGTCCCTTTGGCAGTGCGGCGGATGTAACGTGTGATGAATTTGGGCGGCTCAACGGAAAAATAACGGAAGATCGGATGCACATTGAACATGCGCAGTGCATTGCCCACCATGAAGATGCCAATGGCGATCATCAGAAAGGCGCGTGTCACCGGGCTGAACGTGAGGTACTTCCCGATCAGGCCCAATAATGCACCGAGCAAGGTGTATGTCACCAGTTTCGCAACGAGAAAAAGAAAAATGGGAAGCGCCGAATTGGTGCGAACGGGTGCGCTGGCCTTGGATTTCTTGTGACCTTTTCTGTGTGCGACTTGCTCCACGTAATCCTGTTCGATCTGATGTGCGAGCGAACTTGCCAGCAAACCGCCCTGCACGGCGAGACAACTCAACCCACCCGTGGTGATGCCGGTGATGAATGCCACGACGAGCTGGCTCATCGTTCCAGAGTTGCTGGCAAACGCGGAAAAATTCGGGTTGGATTGAAACATTGCCAATCCAACTGCAACCACGATGAATAAAATTCCAAGCGTCAGAAGGACAACGGGGTCAATCGGTGGTTTTTGGTTTTTAGACATACAACCTCAATAAGGTAAATACTACACAAACAATATGAGCTACAACTTAATAAGCGCATGTGAGGAAGGAAAATCCCATCCTCACATGGATACAGAACCTACCGCCTGCCGCCATCCCAAACCACGAACGGCATATTGATGACAACACCCGGCTGTTCGATGGTCAGTTCGCCCGCCGTTTCCGCTGCGAAGACATCTGTAACGGAAGTTAATTCTCGAGCCTTCGACTCATCCGTCCAGGTGACCGCGTTCAAGCGGCGCAGGGGAGAATATCCGTCCGTGCCAGGAGGATTGTCAAAGACATCCGGTTGAAAACCAAAAGGGCCCATTCCTTCGACACCATTGGTAAAGACATACACATTACCCAGGGTTTCATCTGGCACGTTCGCCAGTGAAGGGACGAACATCACAGGCGACTGCATCATATTCGTCAGTTTTTCAGCCACATCAGCGTCCGAGGCTTCCGTGTGGACGAAATAAATTTCCTTGCCATCAGCATACGCCTTGCCAGCAGGAAGCTCAGCCTTGGCAGGTCCGCTTTGCTGAGGGGCGCACGCGGAAACTACAAAGAGCAACGTGGCAAGGAGGAGGAGAGTTTGTTTCTTCATATTAAAGTTTGTTTCCTTTTCAAAACCTGACAGGTCTCATAAGCATTGTTGTTTTCATTGATGTCCACGTGGACAGAGATCATGATCAATCAACGATAAGCAAAGACCTGTCAGGTTTAATCTATATTGATTGTTTTCGTAACCGCAAGCTGTTCGTTACAACGAACACGCTGCTAAAAGCCATCGCGCCTGCGGCGAGCATCGGGTTCAAATATCCCAGCGCGGCGGCAGGGATCAGCACAACGTTATAGAAGAACGCCCAGAAAAGATTTTGTTTGATCGTGCCGAGCGTCTTGCGTGAAAGATTGATCGCACGCGATACGCCGCGCAGATCACCGCTCATCAACGTCACTGGTGCGGCAGCCATCGCCACATCCGTGCCTGTGCCGATCGCGAGACCGACATCCGCCTGTGCGAGCGCGGGCGCGTCGTTGACTCCGTCTCCGACCATCGCAACCACCTTATCACCGGACTGCAATTTCTTCACTTCAGCAGATTTACCTTCCGGCAAAACTTCAGCCAGCACTGTATCCACACCAACCTGTTTGCCGATCGCTTCCGCGGTCTTCTGGTTATCGCCGGTGATCATCGCCACCTGCAAGCCCATCCTGTGCAATTCGGCGATCGCATCCTTCGAACTTTCCTTGATCGTATCCGCCACTGCAATGATCCCGGCGGCTTGACCATCGATTGCAACAAGCATCGCCGTCTTCGCTTCGGATTGGAGACGCGTCACTTCGGACTCGAGTCCACCCAATTGGATCCCGCGTGCGTCGAACATTCTCTTGTTCCCGACCATCACGCTTCTTCCCTCGACTTCAGCCTGCACACCGTGACCAGGCTCCGCTTTGAACCCAGCCGCTTCCGCTAAAGTCAATCCACGCGTGGTGGCCTCCGCCCAGATCGCTTCACCGAGCGGGTGTTCACTTCCTTTTTCAACAGAGGCGGCGAGCCTGAGCAACTCATCCTTCGAAATTCCATTGGCGACAATATCAGTCACCGCAGGTTGTCCTTTTGTGATGGTTCCGGTCTTATCGAGAATGACAACAGAGACTTTGCCTGCGCGTTCCAACGCTTCGCTGTTGCGGAAGAGGATTCCCACTTCCGCGCCTTTGCCTGTGCCCACCATAATGGCAGTGGGCGTGGCGAGTCCCATCGCGCACGGACAGGCGATCACCAACACCGCGACCATATAGATCAGGGCGCGCGTGAAATTATTAATGTCAGCATTGATCGGCAAAGCCGGACCAAAGAAATACCAGCCAGCAAATGTCAGCAACGCAATGGCGATCACGATCGGAACAAAGACGGCAGAAACTTGATCCGCCAGCTTTTGGATCGGCGCCTTGCTTCCCTGCGCGTCTTCCACCAGTTTAATGATCTGGGCGAGCGCAGTTTCCTTGCCAACTTTGGTCGCTTCGAATTTCAACATGCCAAGCTTGTTCAACGTCGCACCGATGACCGCGTCACCGGGCTTCTTTTCGACGGGCAGCGATTCGCCCGTCAGCATGGATTCGTCAATGGCGCTGCGTCCCTCAACCACCACGCCATCCACCGGAATCTTCTCGCCGGGTTTGACGAGAACCACGTCACCCACGCGGACGTCGTCCACGGGCACTTCAACTTCAACCCCCGCGCGAACGACACGCGCGGTCTTGGCGCGTAAACCCATCAATTTCTTGATCGCTTCGGAAGTGCGTCCCTTGGCACGCGCTTCCAGGAATTTTCCAAGTTTGATCAACGTGATGATTACCGCGGCGGTCTCGTAATAGACGTGCCCCATCAACAGACCGAACGTGATCGGGAGCGAATAGAAGAACGCGGCGGAGGAGCCCATCACAATGAGCACATCCATGTTAGCGGATTTGTTGCGGAGCGCCTTGTACGCGCCTACGTAATATTGCCAGCCAACATAAAACTGAACTGGCAACGCCAGAACAAGCATCAACCAGCCAAACCAGGGTTGCGCTTCGCGCATCCCTTCCATGGCGTCAGCGGTGTAGAAGAACGCGGGCAAAAGACCTAAATCCTTGCCCATCGAAAGCAGGAAAAGCGGAACTGTGAAGATCAAGCCAATGACGAGCAGCCGCCATTGTTCATTGATCTCGTGTTCACGCGCTTTGGCTTCAGCATCTTCCGCTTCCCCACCGAGTTCCACGGCTTCGAATCCCGCGGATGAAACTGCGCGGCGAAGTTCAGCCTGTGTAACGATCGTCGGGACGTATTTGACACGGGCTTTCTCCGTCGTATACGTCACTTGCGCTTCGAGCACACCTTCGAGGCCGGTAAGCGCTTTTTCGAGTCGGCGCGCATCATTGTCATCGGACAATCTCTTGATGACCAGGTCGGCTTCGCCCGTGGCAACGCCATATCCCGCACGGTTGACACGCGCAATGACATCGGTGAGTTGCAACTTCAAAGGATTGAAATCAACCGTGGCACGTTCGGAGGAAAGGTTCACGACCGCGCCCTGAACACCGTCAAGTTTCTTGAGGTTACGCTCAACGGTCGCCACACAGTTGGCACAGGTCATGCCCGTGATTGGGAGAGTTAGTTGTTTTGTATCTGACATTTCACATCCATGGATCTGACAGGTTTTCGCGAAGCGAATCTGTCTGGTCTGAACATTACAGAGTAATCAAGCCTTCAACGGGATAGTCGATCTCAGCCAGCAGGGATTTGATCTTGTCTTCGCTGGCAGGGGTGTCAAACGTGATGACAACCTTCTTGGTGTCAATTTCAGCCTTCACGGACTGAACGCCCTGCAATTCACCCACTTCAGTTTCAATTGTATGGGTACAATGTCCGCAGGAAATCGCGGGGACGGTATATGTTACAGTGGTCATGTGTTAATCTCCTTGGTATTGTGATTTTTGTAGGGCAAGATACTATCTTGCCCTATACTTTTGTTGACATGTCAAAGACTTCTGTGATTTCCTTGAGAACGCGCTCGCGTTCCTTTTTGTCATTGCCTTGAATTGCGGTGATAACGCAGGAATTCAGATGGTCTTCGAGGATCTTCGAGCTGACCTTGTTCAGTGCGGCTTCCACCGCCTGGATCTGGCGGATGACATCGATACAATACGAGTCCTGCTCGACCATGCGGATGACACCGCGCAAATGCCCTTCAACGGTCTTTAGTCTTCGGATCGTGCTATCGTTTTCCATGATTTGCCTCGTTTTCTACAATTCTTTGAAAGCCATTTACCTCTAAATCTTACCCCCCCCCAGGGGGGTGGGGCAATGCGTATGATACCTTCTCCGGCCGGGTTGTGTCAACCTGAACATGTCACAAATTCACAGGAATATTGTCATATTTGTTGTGATTTATCTCGATGGGAGTAGAATAGTCCCATGTCAATCGACTCCCAACAATTGCGTCGGGTGAGTGTGTTCCAAAACGCCACCGACGATGATCTGAAGTTATTTTCTAAAAACTCCATCGAACGGTCCATTGAAGAAGGAGAGTTTTTCTTCTTTCAGGGCGACCCCGCCGTTTATTTTTATGTTCTCATTTCAGGAAGAGCCAAACTGATGCAGATGAACCCCGCCGGGCAACAAGTCAACCTGCGGACGATCACTGAGTGGCAGATGTTCGGCGCGCTGGGCGCGGTCCGTGATAACGCCACCTATCCTGCCACCGCCCAGGCTATGGAACACAGCACTGCACTTGCCATCAAAAGTGATTTTTTACGGGAAATGATGCAAACCCGTCCCTATCTCTCCATGGATCTGATGAAGCTGATGACCACCTATATCCAGGAAATGCAGGAACGCTACCGGGAGCTCGCCACTGAAAAGGTGGAACGACGTATCGCCCACTCGTTATTGAGGCTCGTCTCGCAAATGGGTACCAAAACTCCCGGAGGCGGCATCGAGTTGACCTTCACCCAGCAGGAACTGGCTGAGATGTCTGGGACGACACTTTACACTGTCAGCCGGGTGCTATCAGAGTGGGAAAAGAACGGTTTAGTGGAAGCGGGTCGTGAGCGTGTACTGGTCCGCAAGCCGCACGAGCTGGTGAAAATATCCGAGGGGCTGGACCGGTAACCGGCTGAGAAAGAAGCGCCAAAGGCACGCGAGTCCCGCGTGCTTTTTTGTTTGAGGTTATTTGCGCAAGCGCAAAGAGGGAAAATCCAATTAGGAGTATCTTTATGGCAAATGGACACAAAAATCCGTCTCCAACCCGAAATGACCGTAGAAGATGTGCTGAAAACCTGGCCCAGCGCTTATTCAGTCTTCCTGAATGGCAAGTCAGAGTGCATCGGCTGTTTTTTGCAAAAATTTTGCACACTTCGAGAAGCGGCAGATGTGTATAAGGTCACGCCGCAGGAATTCATGGAGGAATTGGAAAGACACGTCCGAACAATCAATCATTCTCAAAGGAGCTAGTATGAAAATCTCATTCAAACTTTTTAGTGTATTTCTCATCATCGCGGCTTTGGTTGCCGCATGCGGGAACACAGCGCAAAGCGAAAATACGTCGAATGGATCCAACGGCAAGGTTGTTGAATATTCCCTCACAACTGCGATGAAAGGCGCCAATATGGTGTACATCGGCGTGGGCGGTGGGATCGACGGCGTGGAAAACCCGACCTTGAGCGCCAACACAGGTGACACCGTTACGATCACACTCTCGAGCGGTGACGGAACTGAGCATAATGTCGTCCTCCCCGACTTTAATGCTTCCTCTGACCATGTGGTCGGCAAGGGCTCCAGTGTCACGTTGAGTTTCCTCGTAGACAAAGGCGGTGCATTTGCATACTTTTGTGACCTGCCGGGTCATCGTGAAGCGGGTATGGAAGGCAAATTCAATGCAACTGGTCCTGACCTGGCACAATCTGCACCTGCTGCTCCCGCTGCCTCTGGTGATTATGTTGCGGCAAGCGGACCGGTCGTTGTGAATGGCGAAGCCACCAGCGGCGCGGATATTGTGCGCGACCCCACCGATCTGCCCAGCCCCATTGGCGACCGCGAACCGCAAATTGTCCGCATCGACCTGGAAGCTGTTGAAATCGAGGGTCAGCTCTCGGACGGAACCACTTACAAGTATTGGACATTCAACGGCAAAGTGCCTGGTCCTTTCTTCCGTGTCCGCGTGGGCGATACGATCGAAGTCCACATGCGAAACCTGACGAACAGCACCATGCCGCACTCGGTGGATTTCCATGCGGTGACTGGTCCTGGCGGCGGTGCGGTCATGACCCAAACAGCCCCAGGTGAAGAAACCATGTTTACCGCCAAGGCACTCAACCCCGGACTCTACGTTTATCACTGTGCCACTCCGATGGTTGCCCAGCACATTGCCAACGGCATGTATGGATTGATCCTTGTCGAGCCTGAAGGTGGATTGTCCCCGGTTGACCGTGAGTTCTATGTGATGCAAGGTGAAATTTATACCAAGGAAGCATTTGGTTCCACCGGTCTCCTGACCGGAGATACACAGTCATTGTTGAATGAAAACCCCGAATACCTGGTGTTCAACGGCGCAGTTGGTGGACTGACAGAACAGAAACCACTCAAAGCCAATGTCGGTGAAACCGTGCGCATTTTCTTCGGCGTCGGCGGACCGAACTTCACATCCTCCTTCCATGTGATCGGCGAGATCTTCGACCGTGTGTACGACCAGGCATCGTTGACATCCTCGGCTTTGACCAATGTACAAACCACGACCGTCCCGCCCGGCGGCGCTACAATGGTTGAATTTGGTCTCGAAGTGCCCGGCAGGTACATTCTGGTGGATCACGCTCTGGCACGCTTACAACGCGGTCTGGCGGGCTTCCTGATCGTCGAAGGTCCTGAAAACCCCGAGGTCTTCAACGGCACACCCATGCCCGGTGGCGGTCACTAACAGAATCTGATAAAAAAGCGCCTCGCGAAACGCGAGGCGCTTTTGCGTTAACTACTGCTCAGTTTTTGAAAGAGATCCTGTGCCCACAGGAATAAGGCATCCTCGTCCGCTGCGGCAGGTTGACCGTTACTCAGACCGAAGAAAGTGATCGTATGCACCATGCGATCAGACACACCTTCCGGGTCGGAGGCATCCAGTTCAAACTGACCGAACTCACCGATCCAGGCGTTGAATTGATCGCGTTCCTTTACAGTGAGCAAGCTGGAAAGCGTTCCCATCTTTCCATCAGGCTGACCCTTGCAATTATTCACATACACTTCACCGGAAAGGAAAACGGTCATGGTATCGCAGAAACCTGCAATGCCGCCTTCTCGCTTCCAGATCAACGCCAGGGTGGCAGGCTGGACACGCGCACCGTCTGCGCTGATGTGATATTCGTACTGGATGCCATTGGCTTCGAGCACGATGGTCTTCCCCGGCGTGACCACCTGTGCGCACATCACTTCCGGCATGGTGACGCCCATACAGGCATCCCCAAATTCGACATCGGCGCTACTCACGACAGAGATGTCACTTTCATCCAATCCGAGATTCTCAGCCAATTGCGTGATGATGGAATCCTCCACCAAACCGGAAAGTTCACCTGCTGCAAGCACAACAGCACTTCCATTTTGATTGGTGTGGAATTCATATTCCTTGCCATCCGCTTCGAGGATGATCTTGAATCCCTCCACGAGTGCCTGTGTACACATCACACCCACACGCTGCACACCGAGACAGCCATCGGGCCAGGTCACGGCTTCAGTGGAGACCAATGTAATTTTATCGGCGGTCAAGCCCGTCATGTCAGAAAGAGCCGAGAGCGCCGCGCGTTGTGCGGGCGTCAGATCCACAGAGATGTGTGTCGGCGTTGCATCCGGCATCGAATCATCCACCGGTAAAACAGATTGCTGGGTGGGTTCAGCCTGCGGCGTGCACGCAACGAACAACATCACCAGCAAAACAAACATCGGGAAAAGCTTTTTCATTCTTACTCCTTTGGTAACTGGACGAGGGGCAGACAATGATTGTTCCGAAAAACTGTATAATCGGATACATGCGGCATCACCTTTTACTCCTGTTCATTTTAATTGTATCAGCCTGTGCACCGAAAAGTGACCCCAACACACAGGTCATGCAATCCGTTGCGGCAACCGTCGCGGCGATTCCCACGAGCACTCCCAATCCCGTTCCAACGCCCTACCCATCCCCCACGCCATTCGATCTGGCGGGTCTGTTCTGTGAATACCAATTCTGTATGGGACATCCCATCGATATGGCGTTCTTCGATGTCAGCGCGCAAAGCAACGCGGCATCGCCCAGCACCTATTCGCAGGGATTGATCGCGGCGTTCAACGGCAATCTTTTCATCCAGATGATCTGGCAGATATCTCCCGGGACTGCGGACCCGCAGTTCATGCTCGATTTGATTTTGGATGAGGGGATCGATACACGCGTCGGCACTCTGGATGTGAAGCTGGTGCGCGATATGAACGTCATTTTTTCCCCGATCACTTCCACCGCTTCCCCTCTCCTGCCTTTTGGCGGCGCTGCGGCCTGGGTCTGTGGTGAACGTGCTTTTGCGTGGAAGGTCTACACTCCGCAGGCGGAAAGCGCGCAGCCGTTATTTGATGAAGCATTGACAAGATTCACATGCAAAAAATGATCCGCTCCTTCAATACAACGCGCGGCACAGTCATCGTCCGCGAAGCGAACCTGACAGATACGGCACAATTCCGCGACCTGCGCCTGAACGCAATACAGGACAGTCCCACTGCCTTCAGCGCGGACTTGCAAACGAACACCAATCACCCGATGTCTTTTTGGGAGGATCGATTGCAGGTGGATGAATCCGAAAACATTTTCTTTGCCGAATACGAGGGCCAACTCATCGGCATGACAGGCATCCGCCGCGGGCAATCGCCAAAGACACAACACGGCGCTGGCATCTGGGGAGTCTACATCCGTCCGGCGTGGAGAGGCTTGCATATCGCAGAGGCGCTCATCGAAATGTGCGTGGATTGGTCGAAACAACGCAATGTGGTCATCGTCAAACTGGCTGTGGTGTCCAACAACGAATCGGCCGTCCACTGTTACAAAAGATGCGGGTTCACGATATATGGGACAGAACCGCGCGCCTTGTTCTACGAGGGTCAATATTTCGATGAATATTTGATGTCTCGAAACTTAGTCTCACCCTAGGAGAAACATAATGGTCACAGAAACCGAAGTCCAACAACTTAGATCCCGTGTTAACGAGTTGGAAGATCGTTTGAAATTTATCTATCGCAGACTTAATATTGAATATATGGATCCCAACTCCGACCCCGCACTTGATACCCGGATTCAGGATGCATTGCGACACGGCAACAAGATAGAAGCCATCAAGATCTATCGCGAACTGACCGGTGTGGGCCTTGCAGAAGCCAAACAGATCATTGACCGAGCCGAACAGTTCATCAAATAGAAATTACAGCCCTAGTTTTTTCGCCTCATTCCATAACACATCCATCTCTTCGAGGGAGAGTTCAGATAGACTCCGTCCCTGCTTTTTGGCACCCTGCTCAACATGGGCAAATCTTTTCTTGAATTTTGTATTTGTCCCTCGTAATGCAGACTCGGCATCCACCTTCTTCCAGCGGGCTACATTGACCAGCGCGAAAAACAAATCCCCGATTTCGGCCGCCAGTTCAAAATCGGTTTCAGCATTTCTGATCTCTTCGATCTCTTCCTTGACTTTATCCAAAACACCTTCGATCTCGGGCCAGTCAAAGCCGACGCGCGCGGCGCGGTCCTGATATTCCTGTGCCTGTTCGAGCGCAGGAAACGCAACCGGGACTCCATCCAGCAGCCCCTTCTCATGCTTTTTGTCCCTCCGTTCCTTTTCCTTCAACTTCTCCCAATTTGCAAGAACGCCATCGACACCATCCAGTTTAACGTCACCGAACACATGCGGATGCCGCCTGACGAGCTTCGAATGGATCCCATGCACGACCTGATTGACATTGAACTGCCCCTCTTCGTTTGCGATCTGCGATTGTAAAACGATCTGCAACAACAAGTCACCGAACTCTTCTCGCATATCGGTAAAGTCACCCGAGTCGATGGCGGTAATTGCCTCGTAGGATTCTTCGAGCAAA
>Ga0210377_10001698_pt1 | contig 19819 bp, 26 predicted proteins | sample PLM4_65_b1redo_FD_155480 | JGI IMG/M metagenome (GOLD analysis project Ga0210377, IMG submission 155480) | Groundwater sediment microbial communities from an aquifer in East River, Colorado, USA - PLM4_65_b1 redo | ecosystem: Environmental > Terrestrial > Soil > Riparian zone | place: USA: East...
AATCGGACTATCAGTCTCATCGGACAATCGGACTATCAGTCTCATCGGACAATCGGACTATCAGTCTCATCGGACAATCGGACTATCAGTCTCATCGGACAATCGGACTATCAGTCTCATCGGACAATCGGACTATATCGAATCACGAAAGCGAAAAAAGAGGGCGCGGTTTTCTCTCTATCGTGTTATGTGGTTAGAAGCCTCCTAATACTTTAGGTCATCAGGAAAAACGAAGCTGAAAATCAGCGAAACCCCGATTGCGCTTTGGATATTTATCATATATATTATCTTTGCTCGTGATACGAAGTCAGGGAAAGGAAGGAGGAGTAAATTGCAGCGGTTTTGCGCCGTGTCATGTATTACCAGCCTCGATGCCTTTTGAATCAGCTTTCTTTGTCATCATGTGGGTCGTGGATAAAAATACGAACACCAAAATAAAAGACCTGACACTGTTTGGGGGTGTTTCAACTTGAAGATGTTATTTATAAAATGCACTGTGGAATAGAGTAAAAACATGTTAATCCTATATGGTAATTTAGTCATGCTGATCGCCTGTATTGTGGCTCCCCAACATGAATTCTGCAATCATCTTCCTATAATATACACATATTCAGAGAGCATTTATTTCTTGAATTGTATAAGCATTAAATTCATAATATCATATCAGAATAGACTTTGCCGCAATGGGATAGATATAGATAAACCTTTCTTAATACATAATGCTGGATTGTTATGATATGTATTATTTTCTACTTTTTGTTGTTTTGTTGACATCCATAAATCTTTCATATGCTTCAGCCGTATCTTCAAATGCCCATGTGAGCGCGTCTAAGGACACATTGACTCTAAAAAAGCAAGACAATGGGAAAACGATAATAGTTAAACGAGGAGATATTATCCAGATAGAATTAGAACGTTTTGGCGGCACTGGATATGAATGGTATCTAGACGATACATACAAGATGAATTTTGATCTTGTTAAAGAAGAAAAAGAAGAAATTGCACAAAATGGTTTTGTCGGTACTCCTGTAGTCAAGAAGTGGCAGTTGAAGGCCATCAAACAAGGTGATGTCACTGTCACAATTCGTCTATATCGAGATTGGGAAGGCAGGGGAAAAGCTGCTTCTTTTTATTCCGTAATGATCAAGATTCAGTGAACGATAAAGCATAGAGGGCTCTTACGTCTATATAAAAGGAGATTGTATGACAATATCCAAAAAAAATAATTACGCTATAAACGCATCAATATTCATATTAGCCTCTACCTGTCTATTGATATTATTTGTTCCATCCACAAGCCTTGCGCAGGAACAAAAATCAGCCCAGTTAGTACCCCTCAATCCTGAGTTTGTTCGTTATAATCAGAATATCAGGACCTATGGAATCCAGAACATGACCGCAGGAGGTCACGCGCTCGGATATATTCCTTCTCCAATCAATGTCTCTCACATCAGTACGTTACCAGCAAGAAGCTTAGCAAGCGTCGCCATAGTCGCAGCTCCACAGAGCTATGATCTGCGCACATCGGGCAAATTGACTGCAGTAAGAGATCAAGGTCAATGCGGATCTTGCTGGACATTCGGTACTATGAGCTCCTTGGAATCCTACCTTTTACCCGCGGAAACATGGGATTTTTCCGAGAATAATCTGAAAAATACGAGCGGTTTCGATATGGGTCATTGCTATGGCGGTAATGCTTTTATGTCTACAGCATATTTATCCCGATGGAGTGGACCTGTCAAGGAGGTTGATGATCCGTATAGTGTATACTCAAGCTTATCACCAACAGGATTACCTGCTCGGAAACACATTCAGGAAGTCTTTTTTATTCCCGAGCGGACAAACTCGACGGACAACGACACCATCAAGCAGATAATTATGACCTATGGCGCTATTTATACGACAATGTATATGAACGAGAGTACTCCTTACTATAATGCAACAACGTCTTCCTATTATTACAATGGTTCCGCATATTCCAATCATGCTGTGGCTATTGTCGGCTGGGATGATAATTACAGCAGTTCCAATTTTTCAATCACTCCCTCGGCAAATGGAGCTTTTATCATTCGAAACAGTTGGGGTGCGGCATGGGGGGTGGGCGGTTATTTTTATATCTCATACTACGACACAAATGTGGGCAAATCGAATGCCATATTTATTGGCGCCCAACCAACGACGAACTATGCCAGAATTTACCAATATGATCCGCTTGGAGCGACATCAACTCTGGGCTATTCTAGCAATACTGCCTGGTTTGCTAATATATTCACAGCTGAGGCAAGTGAGCGGCTTGCAGCTGTAAGTTTTTACACGGTTGCGTCGAATTCAACCTATACCATGATGATTTATACAAATACTTCCTCACTACCTAATAGCGGAACTCTTGCTGAAAGCATATCAGGCACTATTGCATTTGCGGGTTATCATACGATTACGCTACCGAATTCCATTCCACTTACTTCTGGTAAGAAATTTTCCATTGTCGCACAACTCACAACTCCCGGATATAACTTTCCGATTACCATAGAGTCTCCTGTCCCAGGGTATAGCGGTAGAGCCGTCGCCGGAGGTGGACAAAGCTATATAAGTAGTTCTGGCACCTTGTGGACTGACTTGACAAACAATTATGCAAACTCAAATGTATGTTTAAAAGCATTTACCACGAATACCACAAATATACCATCTCCACCCATTTTAAAAAGCATCCAATAGGTAATATAATATCACCTATCGCTATTCACCGGTTAGATCAAATGAACATCGAGTACTTAGCAGATCACTGGGAAGTTATTCCTACACTTGCTCAGCAGTTCTATGAGGGATATAACGAGATTATGACAGATGGCCGACACTGGGCGAGTTTAGGATCCTTTTTTAGGTGTGAAAGTTACACCGCATGTTTCAATCGGAATATGTTGATAGTTTCAATTTGCCGAAATTGTACAATAGTAGGTGAAGCATGGTTCTGAATCGCGTTTTCAATAACTGTAAATGCAAAAAAATGTTCTTATAGTACCCGTGGCAGATAAGCCGCATGAGGTAGTGGTGAGGCAGGTTTAATATTCTGCAAAATGGTATAATTTTATCATGTGCGGACGCTTCGACATACACACTGCAATAGGAATCCTTGCTCGGATATTTCTAATCGACTCCATCACATTTGACATCGTTCCGAATTATAACGTAGCCCCAACTCAGAATATTCCGATTGTCATAAATGACGGTTGGCAGAATCGTCTCATGTCAAGCCACTGGGGATTCTTGCCATCCTGGGCTAAGGATAAGAAGACTGCGTACTCGATGATTAATGCAAGGGCTGAAAAGGTAGATACCAATAAGTCATACAAGGATGCTTTTCAAAATCAGCGTTGTCTCGTTGTTGCCGATGGATTTTATGAGTGGTTGAAGCAGGACAAGATAAAGGTTCCGTACTATATCCGCCTTAAATCGAAACAGCCTATGGGCTTCGCGGGTCTTTACAATAATTGGAAATCGCCTGAACGTGAGGAAATCTGTTCTTCAACAATCATCACGGCCGAAGCAAATGACCTCGTGAAACCACTCCATGACAGAATGCCCGTCATTCTGCACCAGGATGATTTTAGGCTGTGGCTGGATCCCAAGGTACATGACAAGAGTGTTCTGCTGCCGATTCTGAGACCCTTTCCCTCAGAGGAACTAGAAGCTTATAGGGTCACGCCCCGCGTAAATTCCTTCAAGTACAACAAACCTGACAACATCGAACCAGCAACATAATTCCGAAAATGACCAGGACAGTCCCGGCGTCAGTGGGTCCCGACTAACGACCGAACTGTCTCGGACTATCGTTGCGGAGAACCTGATCTGTCAATCGGGATTATCTGTCGTGAGAATTATCAGACAATCTGTCTTATCAGGCTACCTGTCGAATCGGACAATCTGTCGAATCGGACTATCAGTCTCATCGGACAATCGGACTATCAGTCTCATCGGACAATCGGACTATCAGTCTCATCGGACAATCGGACTATCAGTCTCATCGGACAATCGGACTATCAGTCTCATCGGACAATCGGACTATCTGTCTCATCGGACAATCGGACTATCTGTCGTGAGAATTATCGGACAATTTGCCCATTAGCCTCAGGAAAAGCGAGGCTAAAAATCAGGGATTCCCTGATAGACTTTTCCGAAAAGTATATTATACTATGGCCGTCATGTGATAAAAAGCAGGCGGCATCGTGCAGGGTAGTTGATCTGTACGATATTCATAGCGACTGGTCTGGATTGACAAATCCTTTCCTTTAGCGTACGTTAGCAGCCAGAATTAACTTTCTTAATTCCTAATTCATACTTCATACTTCATAATTATGCCTATCGGCCCCAAAGACATAGCCCGTGAACAGATCGACCGCATGCTTGAACAGGCTGATTGGGTTGTTCAGGATAAGAAGTCGGCCAACCTTTGCGCTAAACGGGTAATAGCTATCGGGCGGTCCAACTTACTGCCCGGCTTTGGTACAGTCGACTATCTTCTATATATGGTTTGAAAAGCAGACGCAGTCATGGAATAGCCCAATTTATGCATTTTATGTATGATATGCATGACAATGACCGAGAAGTGACCCTATGCCATCCAACATAAAGGCTCTGATTACAGTACACTCGATAATTATGGAGCGACCCTATGGATCTGATCCAAGAAGGCCTTAAGCAAAAGCTTATTCGATTTGAGGCCGACGGTAAATACATCGTCTATTTGTCTCAGGATAAGCGGCGCAACTATGAGAATCCCGAGGAAAAGGTACAAGCAGAGGCCTATCTCCGGCTTATTCTCATCTATAAATATCCTGCTAAACGTATCCGCCTGTTTGTTCCAGTTCAGATGGGAGTTGCGACAAAAGAGGCTGATATCATCGTTTATAACGATGATGCATTAAAAGCGCCGTTCATTATTGTTGAGTGCAAGAAACCAGATGTGTCAGAACAAGAATTCACCCGTGCGGTCGAGCAGGCATTTGGTTATGCAGTTGCAGAGGGCGGGAAATATGTTTGGATCACGTCGAGTCTAAAAAATGAGTACTATGGAGTTCCTGCTAAGAAACCGAAGGATCGGATTACCATACCCGACGTTCCTCAGTTTGGTATTGCTGAGTTGGCACGATTTAAGTTTGCTTTTGGGGGTGGAACGACGAAGACTGGTCAGCGACTCTTTGCCTTGGAAAAAGTTACTGAAGATGATCTTACGCGTCGGTTTCAGCAGGCACATCAGGCCCTTTGGGGCGGAGGAGAATTAAACCCATCCGAAGCTTTTGATGAGCTAGACAAGCTCATATTCTGTAAGCTCTGGGATGAACGAAAGCTCCGCAAACCAGGCCAGCCATACGATTTTCAAGTCATTCCAGAGAAGCCGGTTGAAGACTCTGACGAAGCGCGCCGCAAGGCTGAGCAGCAAACGAATGATAAACTCCTTGCACGTGTGCGGGCGCTTTACGAAGAAGGACGGAAAAAAGATCCTGAAGTGTTCAAGGACTCCATCCGCCTGAGTGCCAGCAAAGTAAGAACAGTAGTATCCTACTTAGAAAGCGTAAATCTCTCGGAGACGGACCTCGACAGTAAAGGTCGCGCCTTCGAGACCTTCATGGGCTCGTTCTTCAGGGGTGATTTTGGTCAGTATTTCACGCCACGTATTATAGTGAAGTTTATTGTCGATGTGCTTCCGATCTTTCACGATTCGCTTGTACTTGATACCTCTTGCGGCAGTGGCGGCTTTCTTTTGCATGCGCTCGACAAGGTGCGCAGAGAAGCAGATAGCTACTTCAAGATAGGCACAGATAAGAACTATCGTCATTGGCATGACTTTGCGCAGCATAACCTATACGGTGTAGAAATCAACGAGCAGATCGCCCGCACGGCGAAGATGAACATGATCATCCACGACGACGGTCATACCAACGTCGTCGCAAACGATGGTTTGCTCCCGCCCGAGGAGTTACGCGCGAAGACGAAGAATGAAGGATTTAAGACCGGTCGCTTTGACTTCATTATTACCAATCCGCCATTCGGCTCTACGGTGAAACAAACAGAGAAAGCCTATCTCCACCAATACCGTCTCGCCGCAAAAACGGTGGACTGGCTGAATCCCAAGAGCAAGGCTGCAGAGCGCCCTGGTCAGGACACCGAAATACTTTTCATCGAGCAATGCGGGCGCTACCTCCGCGAGGGCGGCTATCTGGCCATTGTCATCCCAGACGGCATTCTCACCAATTCCAGCCTTCAATACGTCCGCGACGAAATCGAAGATTTATACCGTATCGTCGCCGTAGTCTCCCTACCGCAGACTGCTTTTACCGCCACCGGCGCTGGTGTGAAAAGCTCTGTGCTCTTCCTTAAAAAACACACCATCGCTGCGAACAAGCGTATGAGAAATACCAAACAGGCGCTCAAAGACAGCATCCTTGCAAAGGAAAAGCTGGAGCAGCACCTTGATGATATTGATCGCGGGAAAAAAGCCGCCCTGAAGGCGCTGGCCGAGCGTCCGGAGTTTGCAAAGCTCGATGCGAAATTGCTCAAGAGCAACGAAACCTATGTAATAGCAGCTAAGGAAATTTCTGAAGACTACGCTGCACAGGCCGACGAACTGCGGTATCGGCTCACCGAAATTTACGAGAAGCGCCGACGCAAAGACCTGCCGGACTACGACATCTTTATGGCCATCGCCGAAGACATTGGCTACGATGCAGTGGGCCGCCCGACTAAGGTTAATGAGTTAGACGTTATCACGGGAGAACTAATCCGATTTATTGTAGCCATTGAGGAGAGTGAGGAATGAGCTTCGTCCTCACCAAGGCGGTAGATACGTCGAAGGTTTTTGTGATACGACGCTCTCGACTAGAATCTCGTTGGGACCCAAACTATTACCGTTGCATGAAAATATATCGCGACAAGGTCAAGGATTGTGCCTTCCCGATCGAAAGACTTTCCCGCTCATTGGCTCTGGTTCAATACGGTATTTCAGAACGCGCCACAGAGGAACCTGTAGGTGTGCCGATGTTGAGGATGATCAACCTCCAATCGGATACCTGGGACCTCTCAAGCCTGAAATACATTCAGATGACCGATGAAGAGAAGAAACCCTATCTGCTAAAGCAAGGTGATCTTCTTTTTAATCGAACGAACTCGAAAGAACTTGTAGGCAAGTGCAATGCTTTTAATCTGCCTGGTGAGTATGTCTTTGCCTCGTATCTGATCCGTGTTCGACTGAAGCTCGGCACTTTGCTTCCTGACTATGTAACGGCATTTCTATCATCTCCGCTGGGTCGAATTCAGATTGACGCTGTTAGCCGACAGATCGCGGGCATGACTAATATCAATGCAGAGGAGATACGGGAGCTACATATTCCTGCGCTCGATGGGCCCGCACAAGCAAGGGTAGTAAAAGCATGGCAGACCGCCATTCAGGAGCGCGATCAGACGATAGATAAGGCGCGTACTATATTCGCTTCAATTAATGACGTGCTTCTCGATGACCTTGGCATCCCACGGAAGCCTGAACCGTTGAACACAATTGCATCCCGCATCTTTAGACGCTCTCTGTCTGAAGTTAGCGGTGGTCGTCTTGACCCAGTCGCTAATCAAGAAAAGCGGAAACTTCTAGAGAAGGCTATCCACTCTTCAAAGTACACCGTTCATCAGTTGAGAGACCTCGTCGATAGCCGTAAGACCCTCGTAAACGAAATCGTGGACGGTGAGAGCTACATCGGTCTTGAAAATATTGATGGCGAAAGCGGTGATTTTAAAACTACGACAGATAAAGAAACCGTAGGGACAGCTATTCGCTTTATATCGGGACAGATCCTGTTCCCGAAGTTGCGCCCCTATTTGAACAAGACCCACCTTGCAACCTCCGATGGTATTTGCTCCACCGAGTTCCACGTCTTCACTTCCAGCGGTGTGAGCGGCGATTATCTTGCTGCCTTCCTCCGTTCCAATGCTATCGTTGGCATCACGTCTTTATTGATGACGGGAAATACACTGCCCCGCCTTCAGATGAGCGACATTGAGCGCCTACCTATTATTGTTCCGCCAATTCATGTTCAGAAAAGCATTTGCGCCAAAATCGCTAAACTACAAGTGTCTGCTCGCGCACTACGACTTCGAGCTTTCTCTGATCTAGAGAAAGCCAAGCAGAAAATCGAAGCACTTATCCTTGGGAAGGCGGTCGTGGAATGAAGGTCAACATATGACCCCTGCCGAATTAGAAGAAGAAAGAAAGAAAATATACGCAATAACTAGACAGGATCTCCTTGTTCGTAACTTATCAAATTCCGAAAAGTACGATAATGCCATCCTAACACTCGCGACTGGGATATTAGGTATATCGTTGGCATTTATCAAGGACATCGTACCATTAGGCAAAGCTGAATTCATTCCGTTACTAAAGCTCTCGTGGTGGTTATTTGGCGCAGCCATTGTATCCACGCTAGTATCGTTTGCAGTCAGCCAGCTTGCCATCAAACGTCAGCTGGAATATGCAGAAAGATATTATCTTGAAGGAAAAGAGGAATTTTTAAATCAGAAGAATCATCCTGCATTGTTAACCGAGTACATTAACTACGCATCAGGTGGGCTTTTTATTTTGGGAATTATCGCTAGTGTCTGCTTTGTTTCTATGAATGTAAAAGGAGGCCATACCATGTCTAAAGATACGAATCAGCCAATAAATGAAGGTGCACCTATCCCGAAACTGCAAGGGATCTCTCCAGCGCCAGAAAAGGGAAGCCCATCAGTTCAGCATTTACAGGGCGGGGCTACTGTCCCGACACTTCAAAGAGTTGCGACCACGCCAGGGGAAAGAGGCGCAACTGTTCCGGCAATGCAACCAGTAACACAGTCTACTCAAACTGATCGACAATCACAGGGATCTCAGGGGCAGCAGACTGGCAGAAATGCCGATAAAAAATAAGATGAAGTAAGCGGCCTTTATGCTCCAACAGTGCAGTAGTTATCACGGTTACTAAAATGGCAAAACAAATTAAAGCAAAAATAACTCCGACGGTTCTCGTTTGGGCACGGAATCTTTGCAACCTCTCTCTTGATGAGGCGGCTGACAGGGCAAAGGTATCAGAGTCTAATTTAGGTGAATGGGAAAAAGGTGAGGATTTGCCATCTATCACTCAAGCCAGAAAGCTTGCATCTATTTATAAAGTACCCCTTATATCGCTGTGGCTCAACACCCCTCCAACAGACATCAAGATTCCCAAGATTCGAGATTTTCGAAGACTTCCTGGTGCTGAGTCTAAAGGTCTTTCATATAATCTGACGATCGGCATACGTGAAGCATCAACTAAACGCGACTTGGCATTTGAATTAGCAGAAAACCTTAAACGGCCAGTTAAAGCTTTCACGCATCATTTTGAGACAGGCGTAAGCGCTCAAAGTATTTCACCCGAAATTCGCCGTATTCTGTCGATCCAGCGCGATAAACAGAAGGAGTGGAAAGATCCCCGTATTGCCTTCAATAAGATAAAAGAGAAGGTTGAGGCGTTAGATATTCTGGTATTTCAGTATTCGAAAATCTCTGTTAGCGAATTCAGAGGCTTCTCCATTTATCATAAAAAAATGCCTATTATTGGCGTCAACAGAAAAGACAGCCCTGCCGCTCGCACTTTTACCTTAATTCACGAATTTATTCACCTGCTTCTTGGTGAGTCAAGTGTTTCCAATATTTCTGAGATAGAAACAGGCTTTGGACCACATGAAAGAATTGAAAAGCTGTGTAATGAAGCAGCTGGTTCCGCTCTTGTGCCTTCTAAAGAGTTGCGTGATGAGCTTGGTGATCATCGGGACTTTAGCTTGACTCGCGTAAGTGCTCTTTCAAATTCTTTTGGCGTATCCAGGGAGACAATTGCAATGCGGCTGTTTCAAATGAGCATAATTGATCAACAAGGTTTGAACATTCTCTTAGATACTATACGCAAATCCTATAAGAAGTCCTCAAAAAAAGGGTTTGTTCTTCCGCATCAAGACTTCGTGAGCAAAACCGGCAAACCTATAGCAAGGCTTCTGTTAGACAATCTATCGAGAGGCCATATAACAGAAAATGATTTTTCGGACTATTCAGGTTTAAAAATAAAACATATTCAAAAAGTAGGGCAGTCGGTGATGGTCCCTGGTGACTGATGGCAAAGTCAGTGAAAATATATGTGGTGGACACTTGCTCTTTTACCACACTTCATAAGATCTATCCCAAGGTGGTATTTCCTGGTGTTTGGGAGAAAGTCGATGAGCTAATAGAATCGGAGCGACTCATTTCCGTTGATGAGGTTTATCACGAAATTAGTCGTCAGGATGATGCGCTTGCAAAATGGGCGAAGACAAAAAAAGAAATGTTTATCCCGTTAACTGAAGAAGTGCAGGATGCGGCGAAGGATATCGTGAATAAGTTCGTAAAACTGCTTGATTTTAAGAAAAACAAATCTGGCGCAGATCCATTTCTTATCGGATTAGCTCAGATTCGGGACGGGGCTATAGTTGTTACGGAAGAGAAGTACAGCGGCGGACCAGATAAGCATAAAATCCCCGATATTTGCGACGCAATGAAAATACCTCATATGAATTTTCTCGCGATGATAAAGTCAGAGGGGCTGAAATTATAAGTTTCGAGTTGATTGGGTCGTGAATTTCAAATTATGATGACAATGAGGCGGACATATCTTGCAATTATCCTTTCAGTTGTCCTACTTTTACCTATTGGTGCGGCAGCGCGCGGCGGTAGTCACTTGGGCGGTCACTCGCGCAGCGGGACACAGTCGGAGCGGATCGGTCATGAAGCATACTTCATTCCATATTCGATAAACAGCTTATCGTATTAACAAGCTGGAGATATGCACTCATTTTGCGGTGTCAACAACAACAGTCACCTATTGTAATATCAGATGGTTAATAATTTTCTTTTACAAATGGGCGAGATTTCTGTAGTACTCTAGATGTTGCTTAATAACAGGTTAGGCATCTGAATGACATTACACTCCACAACTCGTGTACCAGTCGATGACTCATATGCGGCTCTCGTCGGAAAAGCGGTTTATGTCTTCGCTTACTACGAATGGGGGATCATCTGGATCATCGAGTTTTTGCAGCCTGGCTTTGTCGGCCGGTACTGCCGAGAAAACCCGATGACTTCAGGCCAGGTGAGAGGCACATTTCAAGCAGTAATTAACGATCCGGCGACCAGCTTTGCCAAAGTTACAAGGCAGGAGTTAGAGGCTTGCTTAACTGAGTTAGAAAGGTTAATCATCAAGCGGAACACACTGATTCACGCACACCCTTGTACGGACATGGACGGATCTCAAATCCTTGCGTACCAGACCAAGACGACGAAGCCTCTGCCGGACATGATGTGGCCGAAGCCAGAAGTGGAGGCCATCGTGGCTGAGTTCGATACGGCTGCTTGTAGTGCTTCCGTGATCCTCGACAAACTCCGCTAGTACAGATGTCTAACCTATCCATCAACACGGGCGCGGGCGATAAGGCCGCCCGCACCGGTTATGTCAAACGTAGGTGTGTCTGATAAAAAGGTGACCATATGGAAACTTTACTCAATATATGGTTAAGGAGAGAAATCATGAAGAAGCCCCTCTGGATTATTTTGACAGCAATGGTTGTTCTAAGTGGATGTGCTACCGCGAAACAGTTATATACTCCCGATGGCCAACTTGGTTACAACGTCAATTGTTCTGGCAGTGCGTTGAACTGGGGGAATTGCTATGAAAAAGCCGGAGAGATTTGCGGCGCCAAGGGTTTCGATATTATTGATAAAACTGGAGAGCAAGGGGCTATGGTTTCTGGAAATCAATACGGAGTTTACGGTGGTTCTGTTCAAAGCAGAAGTCTTGTCATCAAGTGCAAGCCCTGACTACAAGAGACGTGTATCTTCCGTTTCCCCTTAGGACCATGCGAGGTGGAATATAGCGCCCCTCAATCGAATCGTTAGTGGTGCCAAGTTCTAACCATTCGGGTCGAGCCGATGAACCGCTCGCCCGACTCGTTCATTTGTAAGTTTCAACTCATATTCTGCACATTCTATTTATCGATCGCTGCTGCAAAGTAGTAGGTGAACTCGATAAGATGCCCCTTTAAGCAAAATGCAACAGTTATAATCGAGGAGGAGCTATCAAATGAATTTTCTTTATGCTTCGGTGGATATATTAAATTTTGAGAACAGCCGGTTGTGCATGACAGAATCATCACGTAAAGTAATTAAGCCTGAGAAGACAAAGCGTGTCAGGGAAAAGCGGGTGAACAAAAAAGAGGCTATCCTAAAGAAAAGGTAACTATTGAGAGTAATGAAAAAAAAATTAATTTTTATGCTGCTGCTTGTTTTAATAGTTCTCAGTTCAAGTGCTTATGCGTGGCACGATAAGACGCATATTGCCATAGCCAAAGCTGCGGGCTATCAGTACTGGTTCAACGCTGCTGGTGCAGACATTACAAAGATCAAGGCTGGAGATATCGAGGAAAAAAACCACTACTATAATAATTATGAAAACATAGCTATTACTGATAAGATGGTTCTTGACCAGGTTAAGAGGTACAACAGCCCTTCTGATGACGAAGGTCATCTTTACGGGGCTATAGTTGCTGCTCTAAGAGATTATCAGAAAAAGAAATCCTCAGGTAAGTACGCTGAATACCCCATGGCTTTCGCTGTCCACTATATCGGCGACCTGTCTCAGCCTCTTCATAGCCTGCCCTACGACCATTTTAATAAAAACCACCATTTAGCAAATGACGGTATCGTTGATGAGGATATACTGGATAAGATTAAAGAGATTGAAAAGAATATGTATGAGATTAAATTGACCAAGGTTAATTTTGAAGATGACTTGGCCAAGGAAATAGCCAGGATAGCAAATATATCGCGTCAGCTTGGGATGAAACTCAAATCTGAAAACAGGAATATGACTAAAGAAGAGGCTTATGTGCAATCAGGGCATAGTGCGTCACTGCTCAAAGCTGTTTTGCTGAATCTCCAGGGGCAATAATTACGCACAGACAGGTGATACCATGTCAAGCAAACTCGAACCGAAAGAAATAGTATCATTTGAAGAGGTCCTAATGAGCAATGTCTATACCCAGGAAGCGATACTCAATGTCCTGGAGCGGAAGGGTCTCTTGTCGAGGAGTGAAGTGATGAAGGAAATAATGGAATTGAAAAAGAAGGCGGGAAAGTAGTCATATCTGTTCAGATAGGAGAACTAAATGAATGACAGTATAATTGTGGATAATGATTCTTGGTCAATTTCACTTTCCCGCGAAGACGATTGTGTTTATATTAAGACAACTGATTACCATGCTGACCCTTTAAAAATTACAAAATCCAAGTTAATTGAATTGGCAAGATTGTTTGCATCAACTCATTTACCCACACAAGCTAACTCTAAACCTTCGGACACGCAGAATATCACAACGTACAGTGGTTGGGGAATCGGCATTTCTAAGAAGAATAAGCTATTGTTTTGCGAGTCTATGGACGGGATCGCTGAACCACTTGTCTTTTCACAACATGACCTATACAGGTACGGAACCAGCAAGGCATTCCTCAATGCGGTCGATCAAATAGATGGTTGAGTAACCGGAAATTTACCTGACGATTTACGGGACAGCTACTTGTTCTGCGGCAAATTATTCAGGAAACAGCTCCTTCTATGGGGTGATTTTCGCGCCTGCGGCAAAGATGACCATTTCCGGAGGCAATGATATTTACGGATCGCTAATCGGGAGTTCCGTCAATATATCCGGCGGAGGGGCCGTTCACTATGATGACAGCTTGGGGAATGTCGGCAGATAAAGATCGGTGGCCACGACAAAGACGGCATCCCGGACCTCATGGTCAAGTTCAAGCGGAGCGATGTGATCAATCTTCCTGAAGGGGAAACGGTTTACCGATATTCGGGACGCATGGGAGACCTGACCCTCACGGGTCGTTGCCTCGCAATTCTTATCTGACCAAACCCTGGCCTCTGGACCCAGAACTTTGTACTCGTCACCTCATCGGTCTTTGAATATGGTTTTTTCCTACTATAAAAAGCTTTCAACAATACAAAAGCGCATATATCTCAAAAGCGATGGGATCCATGCAGTTCCGCTGCCCGCTGCCAAAGCATTGCAGCCGCTCATCCCGCAACTGGTTTCAGCATTGGAGCAGGAAGACCGGGACCGGACAGAGGAGATCTGCATAGCGCTGGCCAGGGGATTAATAGGCCAACTCGGTGTTCCTTTGCTTCGCCTGAAGGTGCTCGCAGTGCGGCCGGTCACGGGATCGGAAGAACTGCATGGCCTGTATGAGCTGGCCGAAGGCAGGGCTTCCGCGGTCATAATCCTCTGGATGCGCACGGCCAAGCACCGGCGTGTCGTTGCGTTCCGATCGTTCCTGCGCACATTATTACATGAGATGTGCCACCATTTAGATTATCATTTATATAACCTGCCCGATTCATACCATACTGAGGGGTTCTACAAGCGCGAATCGAGCCTCTTCCATCAATTGCTGCCGGAAGCATAACAAGATTATTTTCTGATAATTCCACTTCATGCAGAGGCAATAAGGATATTGCCGAGATATCCGGAAACCGGCGGTTTGCCAATGGGCCGGAGCTTGACAAAACAATCACTGGGCGTATACTCGTGGACAGACCCAGGGCACTTTCATTCTCAAAGTTCCAATACAGAAACGATTGAAAAAGCGGAACGGTGAAAATGATTCCGGGTCTCGTTCTTCGCAACGCAATTGGTGCACCAACTTCCTCCTGGATTCTCTTGATCCTAGGGACTAATAAAGCAGTTTGTCCACAGATTACGCAGATTAGTGCAGATGAATACATTTGATCTTGAATCTAAACACGACATACTTGAATTTTCTGCGCAATCTGCGACATCTGCGGATAGAGTTGGTCCTTGAAAGTCTTTTTGTCCACAGATTACGCAGATTAACGCAGATGAAATCTAGAATAAGATCGAGGATTCGCCTTTTCTGCGCATTCTGCGACATCTGCGGATAGAGTAGGTTCTAAGAGATTTTTTGTCCACAGATTACACAGATTAACGCAGATGGTTGCACGGGAGATAGTCTGTGTCAAAAAAGAAAGCGTCGTTTAAAAAAGCCCCCCCTCCCGCGGATACGGCAATAACCCAACGGAAAAGGGATCAGGTTGCGTCGATTCTCGCGATCTTGATCGGGCTGCTCTCGATCAGGGAAGGGGGCGCCGTCCTTCTCGGCGTAACGGTCCCCGATTACCCGGTGCTCACCTGGCTTGTCTGGTACAATGTGGCCCTGGGATTTGTTTCCGTCGTTGCCGGGATCGGCATGTGGATCAGGCGTTATTGGGGCCGCACCCTTGCTCTCAACATACTTGCTTTCCATGGCGTCGTCTTCGTTTGCCTGTTCGCCCTGTACCAATTCGGACAGACCGTGGCCCACAGGAGCATCTTCGCGATGTTGTTCAGGACCTTCACCTGGATCGTTATCTATTCTTTGCTGAACTGGAGAAGACAGGAAGAGGGGTAAGGAATCTCAGCGGCTCCCTAAAGGATTTCCTGAAGAGCTAACACAACAATATTGTTGTTGATTGCTTATGGATTTTATAGTAGAATTCTATGAAACGGAATCAGGGGCGTGTCCTGTGCGGGAATTTCTGGACGAGCTGAAGAACACCGATCCGGATGATTTCGCCGCCGTGATCGCCGGACTGGCGAAACTGCGTAACCGGCAGTATCATCGGGAGCCGCTGTCCAAATCGCTCGGAGACGGGCTTTATGAATTGCGCCACGTGGGCAAGCTCAATACCCGGGTGTTCTGGTTCTTCGTGAAGAACCGTAGAATCGTAGCTGCGCACGGCATTAGAAACAAAGGCCGGTCCATTCCGGAACGGGATCTTGAAACAGCGCGGGAAAGGATGCGCGATTGGCTGAAAAGAGTGAAGCTGTGAAAAAGACCAATTTCGACAAATATCTCGAGGATCAATTGAAGGACCCGGAATTTGCCGCACGTTTCGAGCGTGCCGGAGAAGCATGGGACGTGGCACTCCAGATTGCTGCTCTCCGTTCACAGGCCGGGCTTTCCCAGAAGGACCTCGCGAAAATCCTCAAGATATCCCAGCAGCAGATCAGCAGACTGGAATCGCCGGGGTACGAAGGCCATTCCCTGAGTACCCTGCGGCGGGTCGCCAGGGCCCTGCACGCGCGTGTGCGCGTAACCTTCGAACCGGAGAAAAAAGAAGCCGGAATGCATGTGGCAGAAACAGCCGCAGCTTACCGTGCGAAACGCATGCTCAAGAAGCGCGCTCAAGCGAAATGATCAATGGTCGGCAAGAGACGATCTTCGTCTTCATAAGCAACGTAAGAGAATCTCCTCCTCGACATCGTGAGTGAAGTGTACAGGACGAGATGACGAGGAGCGCATGAGCAGGGGTGCACTATGTACAACAAGATTTCGAAATCGGTCCTCCCGGCAAGCCTGCTCCTGATCGCGCTCCTGGTCGGGTCGTGCTCTCTCAACTCGTGCAGAGGGAAAAGCTCTTCCCCCAGTCCTGCCGATATCCCGGATATTTCGCTCACGCTCACGGCAAGCGGATTCTCTCACCCGCTTGGCATAACGCATGCGGGGGACGGCAGCGGGCGGATGTTTATCGTTGAACAGGGCGGGTTGGTCAAGATCATCAAAAGCGGGGCGACCTTGACAACACCGTTCCTGGACGTGGCCGCCCTGCTCAAATCCGCTTCGGGTGAACAGGGGCTGCTCGGCATCGCGTTCCCCCCGGGATACGGTGCGGCCAAACCGTATGTATATGTCAACTACACGGGAACCCAGGGAGTGGGCGATACGGTCATTTCCCGATATACGGTCACGGCGAACGCTGATGCCGTTGACCCGGCGAGCGCGCAGACCGTGATGACCGTCGTTCAACCCTTTGTCAATCACAATGGCGGACAGCTCGCATTCGGACCGGATGGCTATCTGTACATCGGACTCGGCGACGGCGGCAGCGGCGGCGATCCCTTCAAGAATGCCCAGAATCCCGGGGCGCTGCTCGGTAAGATGCTCAGGATCGACGTCAGCGCGGGAACCGGCTCGTACGGCATTCCGGCCACGAATCCCTTTGTTGAAAACCCGGCGTATCGTCCCGAGATATGGGCCCTCGGGCTCAGGAACCCCTGGCGTTTTTCCTTTGACCGGATGACCGCAGACCTGTACCTCGCCGATGTCGGCGAGGATACGTATGAAGAGGTGAATGTACAGCCCGCTTCAAGCGTGAGCGGAGAAAACTACGGCTGGAACATCATGGAAGGGCTTCATTGCTACAACACATCATCGTGCGACAGCACGGGCCTGTCAATGCCGGTTGTCGAATATGACCATACCGGGGGCAACTGTTCCATCACCGGCGGTTATGTCTATCGGGGCGGGCTCTTCCCCGCGTTGCAGGGGGTCTATTTCTACGGCGATTACTGCAGCGGACGGATCTGGGGCATGAAACGCGCCGGGTCAACGTTCGTCAACAGGCTGCTGCTCGAAACAGGCATGCTCATCTCAACGTTCGGCGAGGACGAGGCGGGCAATATCTACGTTGCAGATTACGGCACCGGCAAGATTTATTTGATAACATCACCCTGAAATGTTACGAGCAGAGGGCAGAGGGTCTAACCCCATGCTCCATGCGCCATGCTCTAAACCCTGACCCCTGGACCCTGAACGGAGCCTGCCTTAAAGGACCCTTACACGTTTGACTTCCTGAGTCTTGACCGAGAAGCCCGGGAGCGGGACTTCGAGCGCAGTTTGATTGAGCATCTCCGGGCGTTCCTTCTGGAATTGGGCGTAGGATTTGCCTTCGTGGGCAGCCATTGATTTGTCACAGAGCGGGGAAAAGCGCCTGTTCCCGGTGTCGGAGGGCTTCTTTTTCTCTGTTGATAATGTAGCCACCTTATGTTATATTGGTAACTACATTATAGTAACGTGGAGGTCACATGATATCGGTCGGCATAAAAGAACTGAAGGAAAAGTTGAGCGGGTATGTGGATAAAGTTCGCCATGGCGAGGAGATCGTCGTGACGGACCGGGGCAAAGAAATCGCACTGGTCATTCCCATATCCCGTGAGCGGAGCGCGGTCAAACAACTCGCTGGATCAGGCAGAGCGGCCTGGACCGGCGGCAAGCCCGTTGGCGTGAAGGGGATTCGGGCAAAGGGCGGGTCAATTGCCAAAACCGTTCTGGAGGACCGCAGGTGATCCTGTACCTGGATACCAGCAGTCTGGTGAAACTCTATGTCACCGAGTCCCATTCCAGGCTCGTCAGGGCCTGGGTTGAAGATGCGGAGATCGTTGCCACCTGTCGCGTTGCTTATCCTGAAATGATGTCAGCCCTGAACAGGCGCTTTAAGGCCGGGGACCTGGAGAAACGGGACTATAACCTGCTGGTGAAGACTTTCTCCGGCGAGTGGCCGCGCTTTGCAGTGATCGATTTCGATGAGATCGCAGCCGGCCGTCTGGTCGCGGCTTACGGATTGCGGGGATTCGATGCTGTTCATCTGTCAGCCGCCGGGCTGCTCAGGTCTTCGGGGCATGCAGCTTCCGTGGCTTTCTCATCCTTCGACGAAAAACTGAACAGCGCCGCAGCTGCGGAAAAGTTCACGGTCCTGCATCCGAAATAAGCGGAAAGAGATGCGATCTGGAGAGCCACGTCCCATGCTTCACCAGCACGCTTGAAACGTGCGGCAAATTCCGGTCAAGATTGAGGGAAATGGATGCATATGGGTAAGGATCTCAAGGCGATCACGGGCGAATATGCAGACCTTTTGCATAACCTTAAAGAGAGAATACGTGCGGCGCAGGTAAGGGCGTCTCTATCGGTAAATCGAGAGCTCGTACTACTGTATTGGCAGATAGGCCGTGACATTCTCGCGCGACAGGAGGCGCAGGGTTGGGGCGCAAAGGTCATCGATCGTCTCGCCGTGGATCTTCGCAGGGAATTTCCCGAGATGAAGGGATTCTCTTCCAGAAATCTCAAGTACATGCGGGCTATTGCCGAAGCTTGGCCGGACGCCCAATTTGTGCAGCAGGCTGCTGCACAAATTCCCTGGTTCCATAACTGCGTGATCATAGACAAACTTCTGACGCCGTTGAGCGTGAATGGTATATCCGGCAGACCGTCCAGAACGGCTGGAGTCGCGACGTCCTCGTCCACCACATCGAGAGCAACCTGTACCGCCGCCAGGGCAAAGCGATCACCAATTTCGACCGCACGCTCCCGCATCCACAGTCCGACCTCGCCCATCAGGTCTTAAAGGACCCTTACACGTTTGACTTCCTGAGTCTTGACCGAGAAGCCCGGGAGCGGGATTTCGAGCGTTGTTTAATCGATCACATCCGGGCGTTCCTTCTGGAATTGGGCGTAGGATTTGCTTTTGTGGGCAGCCAGGTCCATCTTAAAGTCGGGGACCAGGATTTCTATCTGGATCTGCTTTTCTATCATCTGCGGCTTCGCTGCTATGTAGTAATCGATCTCAAAATGAGCGAGTTCAAACCCGAATATGCCGGCAAAATCATTAGTGTCCCAACGTTGAATTAGTGAAGCACTGTATCGTATAGAAAATTATGCACTTTAATTCCAAAATTCAATTAATCGATTTGAAATTTCACTCTCCGATAAGCCATACTTCCGTAACGTTGCGGGAGGAGATGGCCTATGAATATCGGGAGAACCGTTTTTACTCAACTGCTGGATTTTATACCCAGCTACGAATTTCGCCAATGCGTAGAACGCTACAACGGCAACTACAAA
>Ga0210377_10001699_pt1 | contig 19777 bp, 15 predicted proteins | sample PLM4_65_b1redo_FD_155480 | JGI IMG/M metagenome (GOLD analysis project Ga0210377, IMG submission 155480) | Groundwater sediment microbial communities from an aquifer in East River, Colorado, USA - PLM4_65_b1 redo | ecosystem: Environmental > Terrestrial > Soil > Riparian zone | place: USA: East...
GGAACGGGAACCTGGGCATGAGATCCATGCCCGTGTCGATGCCGGTCACGATGTCACGCGCGATTTCGCCAGACGGATCAACGGCGTGCCGCTCGGCTCTGTCACCGAGAATGTCTTCAATCTTCCCACCACCGCCCACATCCTCGGCGGCGCACCGATTGGAAAAGATGCGAGTGATGGCGTCGTAGATGAGAACTTCAAAGTACACAACTACGAAGGCATGTACATCATCGATGGCTCGATCATGCCCGCCAACCCCGGCGTCAACCCGTCACTGACCATCACCGCGCTGGCAGAATATGCGATGAGCAAGATCGAAAGTAGAAAGTAGACAAGTAATCAAGTACACAGGTAAACAAGTAGATAGGTCGGCTATTACCCTTTGACATCTTTCCTCTTTCGTCTTTCCTTTGTGTTCCTTTGTGACACTTAGTGGTAAATAAAAATATGACAACCTTCTCCTCCACCCTCGACTTTGCCAAACACCTCGACTCACAAGACCCCCTCGCCTCCTCCCGTGAGCAATTCGTCATCACCGACCCTGACCTCATCTACCTCGACGGCAACTCGCTTGGACGAATGCCCAAAGCCGCTGCCGAGCGCGCCAAACAGATCGTGGATGATGAATGGGGTAATGACCTCATCCGCGGCTGGAACAAGGGCTGGTGGGATGCGCCTTCCCGCGTCGGGGACAGGATCGGTCAACTCATCGGCGCGGCGCCGGGACAGGTTCTCGTCAGTGACACGACCTCCATCAATCTGTTCAAACTCGCCACCTCCGCGCTAACGCTTCAACCAAATAAAACCAGGATCATCACAGACACGTTCAACTTTCCGTCCGATCTTTACATCCTGCAGGGCATCAAACAAGTTCTTGGCAATCGTCACGAGATCATTTACATCCGCGCAACCGACAACGACCTCACACCCGACCTCGCTCAACTTGAATCCACCATCGACGAAAACACATCACTCGTCACCCTCTCACACGTCACGTTCAAAAGCGGCTACATCTACGATATGCGTCGCATCACCGACCTCGCCCACCTCAAAGGTGCGCTCGTGCTTTGGGACTTGAGTCATTCCGTTGGCTCCGTTCCCATCGAACTCGATGCCTGCAACGCCGACCTCGCCATTGGATGCACCTACAAATACCTCAACGGCGGTCCCGGCGCGCCTGCCTTCCTCTACGTCAACAAAAACCTGCAGGACAAACTCACCCCGCCCATCTGGGGTTGGTGGGGTCAAACCAAACCCTTCGACTTCGGTCTCGACTACATCCCCGCCCCCGGTGCGCAAAGATTTTTAGTTGGTACGCAGCCGATGATCTCATTACTCACGATGGATGCCTCACTCGATAACATCCTCAAAATTGGGATGGATGCCATCCGCACCAAATCCATTTTGATGACGGACTACGCCTCCTTCCTGACCGACAACCTGCTTGCGCCATTGGGCTTTTCCCTCGGCTCCCCGCGGGATTCTGCTCAACGCGGCTCCCATATCTCCATCCGCCACCCGGACGGTTACCGCATCAACCGTGCCCTGATCGAGGAGATGAACGTCATCCCCGACTTCCGCGAGCCCGATAACATCCGTATGGGATTTGCGCCGCTCTATACCTCCTTCACCGAGATCTGGGAAGGCTTTGATAGAATCAAACGCGTGATGGAAGAGAAGAGATTTGAGAAATATCCGAAACAAAAATTAACGGTTACTTAACAATTCGTCATTGCGAGGAGCGAACGATAGTGAGCGACGAAGCAATCTCACTACAGCGCCAGAGATTGCTTCGGGCGAAAAGCACCGCCCTCGCAATGACGAGAAAGAGGAATCATGGAATCCAAACCCGACACCATCAAAGTCAGTGCAACGCACCGTGAGGAGATCTCTGCCAACCGCGCGGATCTGTTCGTGACCGTCAAAGGCTCGTCCGTGTTCAGCGGCGACCAGGCGATGAAAAAAGCCAAGGAGGTGAACCAGCTCGTCGAAGCGCTGACCAGCTTTGGGCTGAGTCCCGAAGCGGTCCATTTGCAGGGAGTCCACGTCGAGACAGCGAGCGGCGCGTTGCTCAAGTCATCCAGCGCGACCTATCGTCTCAAAGTCCAGTGCGAAAAATTGGACCAATTTGCCGGACTGCTCGATATCATCTCATCCCAAAAGAACGCGACGCTGGAAAGGGTCGAATGGAAATATCCGGAAGATATCGCCCAGGAGCGTGGATTGGAAGCCGCGCTGACAAAGGCGAAGAGTAAAGCAGGGAAGGTTGCCACGTCTTTGGGAGTCAGGTTATTAGGCGTATATGATTTTATTGAAAGTACGATGGACGAGGAAAGACCAGCGGTCATGTATAGAATGCAATCTGCGGCAGTGGAACGCGGCAGGGCGCCCGAACCCAGCCTGGGGATGGACATCCAACATGCCAAGACGGTCCATGTCAACGTGGATCTATGGTATCGGGTTTCAGAATTTGAAAAATAAATGCCGCCGGACGCGAAAGAGCCGGAGATAAAATTCCCCGGCTCTTTTTATTTTGGGTATTGAAATCGTATTTGGTTCGACGTATAGTATCTTATACACCAAAGGAGAGTTATATGAAGTGTCGATCCAGAAATTCTTTGATCTTTATCGTACTCGCGGTATTTCTCGGAAGTTGTGCAACACCTGTCCCAGCGGTGACAGCGACTCCCACGCCCGTTCCGGTAAAAGGTTCGCCGGGAATGGATGATTCTTATTTCCCGGAGCTTGGAAACGGAGGCTATGACGTTCAGACGTACACGATCGCGCTGGAGGTTGATCCGTCCGCCAATACGGTCAACGGGTCAACGACCATAACAGCCAAAGCAACAGAGTGGCTGGGTTCCTTCAATCTCGATTTTCATGGGCTCACCATCGACTCGGTCAGTGTCAACGACAAACCCGCAGAATATTCGCGCAATGAAGATGAACTGACAATAACCCCTTCGACGACCCTGGAACTGGATAAACCATTTACCGTGGTTGTGAACTACAACGGAACACCCGGATTGGTCCAGTCGACGCCCATCGACATCTTCATGGGCTGGTCGCATGCAGAGAATGGAGCGATCAATGTGTGGGGCGAACCGGATGCAGCGTCCACCTGGTTCCCGAACAACAATCATCCGCGCGATAAAGCCACCTTTCGTTTCGAGATCACCGTTCCCAAGCCCTGGGTGGTCGCGGCGACAGGCACTTTGAAGGAAACAAAAGAGACTGGGGATAAGACCCTCTTCGTCTGGGAAATGAACCAGCCGATGGCAACCTACCTGGCATCCATCAATATCGATCAATACGAACTATTCACACAGTCTGGACCGAACGGTATGGTCATCCGCAGTTACTTCCCGGAAGATTTTCCTGTATCGTCCCGGACGAATTACAACATTCTCCCCGCAGCGATCAATTTCTTTGACAACTTGTTCGGTCCCTATCCCTTTGATGAATATGGTGTGGTTGTCGCCTCCCAGGATGGACTTTGTGATGATGTGGCACTGGCGCTCGAAGCGCAAAGCCTCTCCATTCACTGCCCGATCATGAACTTCGAGGAGGTCGTCGTCCATGAACTGGCTCATCAATGGTTCGGTGACAGCGTCAGTCTCGAGAATTGGCAGGATATCTGGCTCAAGGAGGGATTTGCCACCTATGCAGAATGGCTGTGGGCTTCCAAAAACGACCCGGTTGCCATGGCACGCATCACCAAAAATCGTGATGGAATGTTCTTCGATACGGATTTCCCTGTGGCAGAGCCTTCACACGAAAATTTGTACACGGACGATTCATACACAGGCGGAGCGTTGGTCTTAAACGGCTTGCGCGTGCAAGTGGGGGATGATGCTTTTTTCAAAATACTTCAAACCTATGCGGAAAGATATCGCTATGGGAATGCCGGGACAGACGAATTTATCGCGGTCGCGGAAGAAGTGAGCGGACAGGACCTCGAATCGTTTTTCAAACAGTGGGTCTATAGCAAAAGAATACCGGACCTGCCAAAATAAGCGGTTGGAGCCTTCTAAAAGTTGTCTTTGATGCGGCAGTAACTCGAATTACGGAAAAAGCGAATTGAGCTTGATCAGCCAGAGGCTTCCCTCTGGCTGATTTTTTATTAATGGAATTGTATTTCGATCCAATTTGCCGTATAGTGTTTATCATAACCAAAGGAGCATGAAATGAAAAAATATGGTTCCAGTTTCGTACTTCTGTGTCTACTGGCGATCAGTGTTGGTTGTACGGCACCGGCTCCCACAGCGACACCCACGCCAATGCCGACACCGGTGGCAGGTTCATCGGGAATTGGAGACCCGTATTATCCTGATTGGGGAAACGGCGGTTATGACGTTCAGAGCTATTTGATTGCGCTTGAGATCGACCCAGCCACCAATACGCTCAAAGGCTCGACGACGATTCAGGCGAACGCCACGGAATATTTAAGTTCCTTCAACCTTGACCTGCGCGGTCTCACAGTGGATGCGGTCGCCGTCAATAATGCAGAGGCTCAATTTTCACGCAAAGAGAATGAACTGTCGATTACGCCTGCAAGCCCACTGGAGGTCAACGATTCGTTCAGCGTTGCAGTTGAATATCACGGCTCGCCGGAGCTGTTCAAATCACAAGCCTTTCCGATCTACCCAATGGGCTGGTCGCATGCCGATAATGGCGCGATCAATATGATCGGGGAACCGGAAGCGGCATCATCATGGTTCCCCAACAACAATCACCCGCGCGATAAAGCGACGTATCGGTTCGAGATCACTGTGCCGAATCCATGGATCGTCGCGGCGACTGGTACGTTGAAGGACACAATATCGAATGAGGATAATACGCTTTTCATCTGGGAAATGGATAAACCGATGGCAACCTACGTGGCATCCATCAGTATCGATCAATATGAAATAGTCACACAGAGCGGACCAAACGGCTTGACGATCAGAAACTATTTCCCCATTGGTTTTCCAGCGGAAAGACGCACTATTTATAACCGTCTCGCGGAAATGATTGATTTCTTTGACGATTTTTTCGGTCCATATCCTTTTGAAGAATATGGCGTTGTCATTGCCAGTAAAGACGGGTGGTGCGCGATTACAGACATGGCGCTGGAAACACAGTCCATGTCCGTTCATTGCCCTGGCGGTTACGGATCCTCCGAATCCGTCATCGAACATGAACTGGCGCACCAGTGGTTTGGCGATAGCGTCAGTTTGGAAAATTGGAAGGATGTCTGGCTTAAAGAGGGATTCGCAACCTATGCCGACTGGTTGTGGGCCTCTAAAAATGATCCGGTCGTACTGGCGCGAATCGTCAAGAACCGCGATACCATGTTCTTTGATTCGGATTTTCCTGTGGCAGAGCCTTCACCTGATAATCTATACACGGATGATTCTTACATAGGAGGAGCGCTGGTCTTGAATGCCCTTCGTGTGGAAGTGGGAGATGATGTTTTCTTCAAAATCCTGCAAACCTACATGGAAAAGTACCGTTATGGAAATGCCGGGACAGATGATTTCATCACAGTATCCGAAGAAGTGAGCGGGCAGGATCTCGAATCGTTTTTCAAGCAGTGGATCTTTAGCAAAAGAATACCGGACTTGCCTGCACAATAAGATGGATGAGGATTGAGAGTGGATTATGCCGCGAGCTTCACCACGGAGCCCACAGACGTGTTCCCGACAGGGTAGAACCCGGAGAATTTTCTCAGAGAACTCTGTGAACTCTGTGGCAGGGAATCTTTAGTCAATCCTTTCCGTCGCCCCGAAGAATCTTGACTAGCACTTTTGTTCTAAAAATGATAAAATTGCTTCTCTTACTCAGAGGAGCGATTTTTTATGTCCCCGGAAACCATTGCAGTTGAAAATTTGAGCAAGACCTATCAGGTGCCAGAACGCGAAGGCGGATTTAGCGCGGCAATTCGTAGTTTCTTCAAACGCAAGTATAAAGATGTGAAGGCTGTGCAGAATGTCAGTTTCAAGATTCAGCAGGGAGAGATCGTCGGCTTCCTCGGCCCGAATGGCGCGGGCAAAACGACCACGCTCAAAATGCTGGCAGGCCTGTTGCATCCCACCGGCGGCAAGGCGAACGTGCTCGGCTTCACACCCTGGGAACTCAGGAATGAGTATCTGCTTTCTATGACCCTCGTGATGGGACAGCGCAACCGCCTCTCCTGGGATATCCCCGCTGCGGATTCGTTCCTTCTCAACCAAGCCATTTACCGTCTTCCGGACGATCAATACAAGCAGACGTACAAAGAACTTGACGAACTGCTCGAACTCGAACCGTTGATGAAGAAACCCGTGCGCAATCTCTCGCTCGGCGAACGCATGAAATGCGAGATCGCGGCGGGTCTGCTCCACCGCCCGAAAGTGTTGTTCCTCGATGAACCCACCATCGGGCTCGATATCACCGGTCAGGCGCGCATCCGCGAGTTTCTGCGTGAATACAACAAACGCACCGGCGCGACGATCCTGCTCACCAGTCATTACATGGCAGATGTCACTGCTCTGTGCGAGCGCATCATTATCATCCATCACGGGCAACTCAAATACGATGGCGGCATTGGCGACCTCTCGCGTCGCATCGCGCCGTTCAAGTTGATCGGCGTTTTACTGGCAGAATCCAATTCGCACAATCTCGCTCGATACGGCACCCCCGTTCAAAATGAGGAAGACGCGGAGAAGCAATACATCCAGGTCAAAGCCGAGGATGTCACCAGAGTCACATCGCAGATGCTGTCCGAACTTCCCATCCACGATATCACCATTACCGATCCGCCCATCGAGGATGTGATCGAAAGAGCGTTCAATGAGTAAACCTCACACCGCGAAACACGCGAAGTCCGCTAAGGAAAATCTTTAAACTCTTTGCGATCTTCGCGCTCTTAGCGGTAAGAAATAATCAGGTGAACCATGTTAAAAATTTTTCAAAGACTCTGGCAGGTGAACTGGGCGGAGCAATGGCAATACCGCGCCAACCTCATCATGTATCTCTTTTACTGGCTGGTCTCCCCCATTATCTATCTCGCCGTTTGGACAAGCATCGCCAACAGTAAAGGCAGTGTCAATGGCTTCACCGCCAACGATTTCATCACGTACTACATGACCCTGCTGATCGTGGACCAGATCACCAGCAACATCGTCATCCACACCTTTGCCTACAAGATCCAGGATGGGACTCTTTCAGGGGAATTGATCCGCCCCATCCATCCCATGCTGACGAACGCGCTGGTGAACAACATCGCCTTCAAGATGCTGACCATCATGGGACTCATCCCGATCTGGATCGTGCTTGCGCTTCTCTTCAAGCCGGATTATGCCTCCCTTACCTGGCAGGGGATTCTGCTGGCGATTCCCGTCATGATCGTTGGCTTCTTTATCAGTTTCCTGCTCTCTGCGGCGATCACCTCGCTGGCGTTCTGGACGACGCGCGTCTACTCGATCCACGAGTTTTACTACGCGCTCATTTTGTTGTTCTCAGGTCAATTCGTCCCGCTCACGCTCATGCCACAGGTGATACAGAATATTGCGCAGTATCTACCCTTCCAACTCTTCATGTACTATCCCATTCAAGTCATTCTGGGAAAGCTCTCCACTGCGCAGATCATTCAAGGATACGTGACAGCGGGGGTATGGTTCGTCATTTCCATCGTGTTCTTTAATTGGGTCTGGCGAAACGGCGTGAAGCAATTCTCGGCTGTGGGAGCATAACCATGTATTATCTGAAATTGCTCAACACCTTTCTCAAGGTCAACATCCAGATGTCGCTGGCGTATCGTGCGGATACGATCGTCAACATCCTGCTCAACATCATGTGGCTCGGCTGGGAACTACTCGGCTTGAACATCATTTTCGGCAACACAACTTCCTTGGGCGGATGGGGCTTCGGCGAATTGATCACCCTGCTGGGAGTCTTCCGCCTCGTCAACACGTTCATGATCGCATTGATCTGGCCCAACACGGAAAAGTTCAACCAGAGCATCCGCGACGGCTCCATGGACTACACCATCCTGCAACCGGTCAACAGCATGTTCCTCGTCACCTTCTCACGCATGAGCGTCTGGCGCATCTGGGATCTGGTGCTCGCCGTCGTTCTGATCGTAACGGGTATCAACATCTCTGGCGACATCACCACCCCGCTCAGCATTCTGACTTTCCTCCTGCTCACAATGTCAGGAACAATCGTCCTCTACAGCCTGTGGATCGTGTTGATCGCGCTAACCTTCTGGTTCACCAAGTTCGACAACAACGTGACCATCCTGCAAGCACTGCTCGATTCCGGTCGCTACCCGGTGACGGTCTATCCTGTCTGGCTGCGCATCATCGTGACCTTTATCATTCCCATCGCGGTCGCGACAACTGTCCCGCTCCAAGCGTTGCGCGGAGATTTGAACCTTCTCCGTGTGTTGATGTTCCTTGGGATCAGTACTATAAGCTTTTTGATCGCTTCAAGGGTGTGGAAGGCGGGACTGAAACAATACAGCGGCGCAAGCAGTTAAACAAAGTAGAGCGAGATATTATCTCGCTCTACTGCTTTATTGCCGCAAGCTTAATTCCGATTGAACCTAACCCGATTGAACAGCGTAATCCCCGCCGCGGCGGAGACATTGAGCGACTCGACCTTCTCGCTAATAGGGATGCGTACCTGCATGGTCGCGGCTTGTTCGATCTCTGGGGAACAGCCTTCCTTTTCACTGCCGAAGACAATCAGCAACCGTTCAGGGATGGATGAAATTTCTTCCACGCTCTTTTCCGCTTCCATGGCGGTGACAAGCAATGTTTCGTTATTTATTTCGCAATAATTGAGGAAGTCTTTTGTCGAAGCGGTCATGATGGGCAGGGAAAACATATATCCACGGCTGGCACGGATGAGGCGACGGTCATAGAGGTCGAGTGGGTCCATGTTCAAGAGGATCATGCCACCCATATCCAGCGCCAACGAGGTGCGAATGATGTTGCCGATATTTCCCGAGATGCTTACGTCTTCCAGAACAACGATATCCTTCTTGATGGTCATCAACAACTCCAAGCCTTTTGGTTTGGGTGTTTCGGCAATGGCAAACATGCGGGAGATTTTGTCGTTCTCAAACAATTTCTTGGTGGTACGCTTTGCCACTTCATGGATGGTGGCGCCGGGGGTGAGTTTATTCCGCAGTTCATCAGAGACAACTTCCTCACCTGCAAAATAAAGCGATTCAATTTCCACACCTGCCCCAAGCGCTTGAAGGATATTTTCCTCATCGTCGATGAGAATCTGATTGAGTTCCCGCCTGCCTTCACGCATCAATAATTGGCGGATGGAACCTGCCAGCGGATGATTAAGGGAATCGATCAGGAATGGGTTATAGGGTGTGTTGCCTGGTTGTTCATTCATGGTTGGATAATATGCGGTTATGAAGGAGGTGTCAAGAAGTCGGGGCGCTAAAAAGAGACCGTACTACAAGAGCTTCTGATTACGGGATTTATTTCGCTGTTTTGAAGGGATTGATTTCATAATAGTATATGGGACAAAAATTAGGGATTCAATGTACAATGGAATTGCTTCCCGCAAGAAAATCATTTATCAATAAGTCGATTTTAGGGCATCGGAGAATCGTATGGCACGGATCTTTGTCTCATATTCACGCAAGAATAAAGATTTTTGCAAACGCCTCACTGATGAGTTGCAGAAACGCGACCTGGATTTCTGGGTAGACTGGGAAGGCATCCCACCCACCGTGGACTGGATGAAGGAAATCGCGAAAGGTATCGAGGAAGCGGATTCCTTTCTTGCCATTGTCACCCCAGAGTGGGTCTCATCAAAAGTTTGCATCGACGAATTGGACATTGCTGTAAAGAACGGCAAACGCTTGATCCCCGTAGTGCCCTATGACATCGTCTGGAATGACGTCCCCTCTGATCTGGCTCATTTCAATTATATTTTCTTCACCGAAAACCTTGATTTCAACGCACAGCTCGACAAACTATTCATCGCTTTAGATACCGATTATGACTGGCTCAAGACCCATCGTCGTTTACAAGTGAAGGCTCTGGAATGGGAACGCAGTAACAAAGAAGGTGGATTCCTTCTGCACGGCAAGGATTTGGAGGAGGCGGAAGCGCAAATCTCCATTAACGCGAATAAAGACCCGCACCCTACCGACATACAGCGTGAGCATATATTACTGAGCCGGCAGGGAGCCACCCGGCAACGCAGGATCACCACAGGCATTTTGACCGCCCTGGTAGCAGTGATGTTGGGGATCATCACTTTGCTGGTGAAACCTTATGTAGAGGAAGCAATAGCCAGGGCACAAGCCCAAGATCAGAGCAAGTTGATTACTGTACCGGCTGGAAGCCTAAACTTTCAATTGGGCGATACAGTCCAAACCGTCGAACTAGCTGAGTTTAGCATTGAGATACATGCAGTTACTAATCGAGTATATGGCCTGTGCGTTAAAGTGAATAAGTGTACACCCCCGATAGGGTCAGCTGATTTTAACCTCGCTCAGAAACAGGATGACCCCGTTGTCTGGCTGACCATCGTTCAAGCTGCTACTTACTGCGAATGGGTCGATCGCAGACTGCCAAGTGCCACAGAGTGGGAACGCGTCGCTGGATACTTCGCCAAATCCAACCAGATCAACGACCGATTCTCGCTAAGTGACCACTATGAATGGACTTCCTCATACGTAAAACCGGATTCGCAAGGGATAAGCGGCGAGTGGGGTGGACAGCTTGGTAACCTGAATATAGTAGACTGGTATTTTCTACAAGAAAAGGGTAGTTTGAGTTCCACAGGAGACTTGGAACTTTTAACCAACCTCACTGGTGCCTTTGACGCCAACACAGCTCTTGGTTTCCGATGTGCAAGCAAATAATCTCGATTATATTTAGGTGATTAATTTATTTGTTTTCATCGTTTCAAGATTTTTTGAAGATGTATAGTAGTACTTGTTGTTGATTTTAGTTTCAGTCAAACCGGGGATTTTGTTTGTAGAAATATAAGTCCCTGCATTATCCAGATTAGTGGAAGTTATATTATATGTAGTTGTACCAAAACTGAAAGAATAGATAGGAGGAAGAGGAGCAGGAGGGGCTTGATTGTAATCTACATCGTAAAAGGAAAGTGCCAGCAATTCGCGATAACCCAACGGCAGAGGGTTGAGTAGGCTATTTGTTTTGAGGAGATCATCTATTTTTTTCTTGTCCAATACCGCTTTTACCCACTCAATCCGATCTTCTCCCGATTTCAGCTGGTCAGTTTTGTTTGCCGATTCTGATTTAAGCTCCTTTAAAAAATCAAAAGCTCCGTTCGCGACTTTTTCCCATTCCCCGATCCATTCCGGGCTTTTCTTGGTCCGGTAGTCTGCCATTGCCTTTGCGATAGCTTTCTTTTCATCAGTATCATTGTGCGGAATCTTCATCAACTTATGAAGGTCCCAAATTTTCCTGGCGACCAACCACACAATCTCTCCATCGGCCTTCAGATCTTCAGAGTAGAATCTAATTAGGGATTTATATTCTTTTACGGTGTTCAGCCCCATCGATTCTTGATTCCATATTGGCCAATTAGCCACGACGGGCGGGGTCGCATATTCTTTCAATTCTTCCTTGAAGCTAAGCAATTTTACAGAGAGCGCCACTGCCAGACGAACGTTATGAGGCGGATGTCGTTGATCCCCGCTTGGATAACGGCTTAGCAAACTATCGAAGAGTAACAGAAATTCCAGGTTGAAGTTCATGACCGAAAAAGAATCTTCAAACAGCTCTTCCAACCAATCGCCAGACCAACCTTTCTCGGTCAGTGCCTTCTTTTGAGCGGTGAAATCCCCATTCAGAGCCAAAGCTTTCTCCATCGCGCGAACGAACTCATCCATAACATCGTTATTCTGAGCATCGGCAGGTGTCAACACTCCCTTCAGACTTGCGAAGAGCTCACCCATAACCAAAGCTTTCTGCCGGCCGAGAAGTTCGTCCATGATTTCAGAGTAAAGATGATCGAATGAAAACATAAGGATGGGGAGGAACGTTGGTCTTAAAGGCGATAGATCCTGGAAGAACTTCCTAGTATTGGTTAAAGAAAGGTTTGAAGAATCTGAACTAACCAGGTAATCCTTAGAGACACAATCGCGCAGGCCATCCTCAATTTCTTTTTTTTCCTCGTCTGATAATTCATACAATTCTGAACCCAGACTCAGCCCCAACATTCCGGTAATGACATCGATGATGGCGTCTATTTCGGTCTTATCCTTATCACTTGCCATTTCTTTGAACATTTCAGGATGGTTTTTGGCTTCATTGAATAATTCCTGAAATAATTTTTCAAACTCTACCTGTGTTTTTACTAATAAGCGCACTTTTAAGCCAGCGAGTTCATGCCAGAAAATCGTCCATTCCCACGGTGACTTGATCTTCTGCAGTGGCATGTTAAGCGCCGAAAAGTCATCGGAATAATTGAAAAATCCCAGGCTGTAGGCATTCCCAAATTGTGGAATCACCGGGAACTTTGAAGAGAAACCCATATCCAGGCTAGCGGCGTTAATCACCGGCGCTAATCTTTCAATGAATTCCTGGCTTTCTTTAATTATGCTCTTCGTATTAAGCACAACGAAGCCATAAACACGCTCCCATTCTTTAGCTAATTTATCAAGAGCCTGTTGCATTAGAACTTGCACTTCATTTGCTGGGACACTTTTGTTCTTGGTATATTCCGTTTCCAAGTCTCCCCGAAACTGTAGGTAGAATTTGGCAACCAAGTATAGATAATCATCCAGGACACCTTGCACAGCCGTTTCAGATGGAGACATCCCTTTTCGTTTGCCCTTCGGAACCAGGAAGTACTGTACAATAAACTTATATAGATTTAGCAACTGCCAATCAACATCACGGGTCAAGTCATCAAAATTTTGTTTTTTAGCAACCATGAGATTTTCTCCCTTTCATTTTCATATAAATCGACTTTTCATCACCGATGACGATCCTGAAAATTTTATCCGTCAAGAACTAACATCAATTTGAGATCATTTATCTAATGTCACAGATCGGTCAACTATTCGTTGTTTTCTTGCTCAGCGGTTGACATGTTATCCTCCATAACTAAATCCGATTCGATGATGGGTATTGAAACTTACACGCCTTGGCTGGACACCAGCTCAAATTACAGATTAAAGTAAACCCTTTGTAATGATAACCCCCGCACACAGATTTGGTTACATGAAAATTTGCCTGGATAAAATGCTACAATTCATCACATGGATATCCTTCACATAGACGATCACGTTATCGTTATCAACAAACCCGCCGGGCTGCCCGTCCTGCCGGATGGCTGGGAGCAGGACGCGCCGTACCTTGTCAAAATGTTGGAAGAGGAATTTGGCAAACTTTGGGTCGTCCATCGGCTCGACAAGGGCACCAGCGGCGTGATGATCTTTGCGCGTGATGCCGAATCTCATCGCGCGCTCAATACTCAATTTGAGAATCACGAAGCGATGAAGACCTATCACGCCATCGTGGAGGGAAACCCCAAATGGGACGAGAAGGTCACAAAATTTCCCTTGCGCGCCAATGTCGGGAAGAAACATCGCACCGCTGTGGACGATAAAAACGGGAAACCTTCGGAGACCCACTTCCGCATTATTAAACGGTATCCGGAAGCGGCGTTAGTCGAAGCGAAGCCGATGACGGGGAGAACGCACCAGATACGAGTCCATGCGTATGCGTTGGGACATCCGCTGTTGGGCGATGTCCTGTACAGCGCACAGGAAACCTGGATGATCACGCGTCCCGCTTTGCACGCGCAATCGTTGTCGTTTATTCATCCGGTGACGAATGAGAGAATGAAGTTCACCGCTCCACACCCCGCTGACTTCGAAGAAGCGTTAAAAGAAATCAGGGACGGGTTGACCCCGCCCCTGACGTAGATCAGGAAATTTTTCTGGCTTCCATGTAGAAGCGTTTCTCGTGCGCTTCGCCCATCGAGAAGGTCTTGCGCGGCAGAGCGCCATCGAGAATGACCGTCTTGAACAGGTCGGACTTGCTCATGCCTGGCAGATAAAAGCCGGTGTTGCCCGGCTGACTTCCAAGCTTCACCGTGACATCTTCGCCGTGGACGTAATCCACTTTTTCGGCGCCGCCATTTTTCAGGAAGGCATCGATGAACGGCTGGATTGTGCCAACCGGCAGATTGGATGACGGGTTGGCGATCTCGATCACGCCAAAGGACTTACCGCCTCCGACCAAGCCAATCGCTTGTTTCTCACCAGACGCGGTATCCACCGCCTTGACCATCTCCTCCGCGCTCGCTACGGGCTCATACGTGAGATTCGCACCGAAGGTCTTTTCGAGTTCAGCGAAGAGATCTTTCTTCAAACCAAACAACACGCGATGGATCGGTTCGAAATCAAGCCCCTCATCGTGGACATTTTCGATCTCGACCAACGCATAGCGTGAAGGATGATCCATTCCAACCGTTGATTTCGCCTTTTCCCAGATGGCTTTGGCGGTGGCGAGGGAATGATTGCCATCGCCCATCGCGAAGAGCAGCACAGGTTGATCTTTGCCAATGCCATATTTGGCGGCGAAGGTCTCTAGCTTGGCAAGTCCACGCAGGGCTTCGACGATCTTGTTCTCAAACTCGGCGTTGACGGCATAGCCTGCGAGATGTCCACTCCCCAGCATCAGATCGAAATCGTAGAACATTTCGAGTTTCGATTTCGCCGCACCGACCGGTTCGATGACTGTGCGCGTCGGATCGTCGATCAGCACCAGGATATGCGGAAGTTCAAACGTCGCGCCTTCACGGATCTTGATGCGCGGTGGCAAGCGATCTACGATCGTCCCTTCTGTGGCGCGGATCAGACTGGAGGAACCCTTGTTGTAATTGTAGGCTTCGAGGTCGAGGCACAACACGATGCCTTTGCGAGTCTTGCCATCCACCGTGCGCTCCACGTAGACAAATCCATCGTGGGGCTGGAGGATGCCTTCATCCATGTACTTGCGCATGGAGGCTTGAACGTTCTTGATGCGTTCCTCTCCGCCCGGCTTCTCGAGATAGACTTCGGGGAAGGTCAGGTTGAGCGTGGAGGGCGCATCGCCGACGATCTTTTCCACATCGTTCCAATATTCAGGCTGGGATGTGAACTGGTCACAGGCAATGACCGCCCACTTGGTCAGGTCCGTGCCTTTTTTGGGGAGATACACCTGCGGGATCTGAATGCCAATATCACTAATGATCTTCATGGACATGTCCTTTTAAAAAGTATCGTCATTGCGAGGAGGGCGCAGCCCGACGAGGCAATCTCTCGTTGTCAGGGATTGCTTCGTCGCTGCTTTGCAGCTCCTCACAATGACGGTGGAGTTCTTACGCAGGCTGCATGTTCTTGGCGAACTCGATCAACTTCTCTGCCACTTCCGCGCCGACGCGTGCCTGGGCTTCCTTGGTGGCAGCGCCGATATGCGGGGAGGCGATCACATTGTCAAGCTTGACCAGTTTCCAATCGGTGGGCGGTTCTTCGATGAAGACATCAATCGCGGCACCGGCAACCTTGCCGCTGGTTAACGCTTCGTAGAACGCATCTTCATTGATAATGCCGCCGCGCGCGCAGTTGATGATGCGGACGCCGTCCTTCATCTTGGCGAACTGCTCCGCGCCGATCATGTTGGTGGTTTCCTTGGTCTTGGGCGTATGCAGGCTGATGTAATCGGACTGAGCGAGTAATTCGTCCAGTGTAACAAGCTTGCTGCCGTTCGCGGATGTCACATAGGGATCATACGCCAGCACCTTCATACCAAGCGCAAGCGCCAGAGTGGCTGTGATATGTCCGATCTTGCCATAACCGATCAAGCCGAGGGTCTTACCGCCAAGTTCCACGCCTTCGAACGCCTTCTTTTCCCATTTTTCGGCTTTCATGGTGGCAGTGGCTTTGTAGAGCGAGCGTGACAGCATGAACATATAACCGATGGACAGTTCCGCCACGGAAGCTGAATTGGCATGAGGGGTGTTCATCACGGTGATGCCCTTGGATTTGGCATATTCGTGATCGATGGTGTCCAGACCGGCACCGCCGCGCACGATCACCTTCAGGTTGGGGCAAACGTCGATCAACGGCTGGCGCACCTTGGTCCGCGAACGAACGACCATTCCCTCATAAGCGGGCAGAACGGTCATCAATTCCTCGGGGGTGATATCGTCGCGCACATCCACGGTCAAGCCTGCAGCGCGCATCTGTTCGATATATTCCTTCTCGGTCTTGTCACAAATCAGGATCTTCATTTGAATTACTCCTTGGTTAGAACGGAAATTAATAACAGAGACCTACCCGACACTGGATCGGCTGGTCTCTGTTTGAAATGCATAGTTAACACGAAAACATTGTACTTTTTGTAAAATCCTTTGTCAACGACATACATCAGGAGAGAATCATGTCAATCGTTCTTGGAGATTTGTCTGACAAAACGTTATAATGAAATGAAAATTGGATATCCTTGTCCGAATTTGTTGACCCCGCGCAACTTGCGCGTTTGTAAATCTTAATCACAGGAGTTCAATCCATGTCTACCCCCAAACGTGTCTTCAATTTCAATCCCGGTCCTGCCGCCCTGCCCCTCGAAGTGCTGGAAAAAGCCCAGAGTGAATTACTGGACTTCAAAGGCACGGGCATGTCCGTGATGGAGATCAGCCATCGCTCGAAGGAATTTGAAGCCGTCATCCAAACCGCCGAAGCGGACCTGCGCGAACTGTATGGCATCCCTGCCAACTACAAGGTGATGTTCCTGCAAGGCGGCGCGTCCCTGCAATTTGCCATGCTGCCAATGAACCTGCGCCCGGCTGGCGCTTCCGCCGATTACATCGTGACCGGCACCTGGAGCAAGACCGCCATCAAGGAAGCACAGAAACTCGGCACCGCCCGCGCCGCCGCCAATACCGAGAAGGAAGGCTTCAAGGGTCTGCCCGCCTCGCTCGATCTCGACCCGAACGCCGCATATTTGCACTTCACATCCAATGAAACCATTCACGGCGTGGAGTTCTTCACCGAACCGACGCCGCCCGCTGGCGTTCCGTTGGTTTGTGATTGTTCCTCCGATTTCATCAGCCATCCCGTCGATGTTTCAAAATACGCCTTTCTCTATGCCGGCGCCCAAAAGAACGCTGGACCTGCCGGTGTGGTCGTGGTGATCGCGCGCGATGATATGCTCGAGCGCACACCTGCCAACCTGCCCGTCATGCTCGATTACAAAGCCCTCGCCGCCAGCGGCTCGCTTCACAACACTCCGCCCGCCTTCGCCATCTACATGGTCGGACTCGTTTTCCAATGGGCGAAGAAACTCGGTGGTCTCGCTGCCATTGAAAAGATCAATCGCGAGAAGGCAAACGCGATCTACACAGCGATCGATGAAAGCGGTGGTTTCTATCGCGGTCACGCCCTGCCCGAAGCGCGCTCGATCATGAACATCCCGTTCCGCCTGCCCAGCGAAGAACTCGAAGATACATTCGCCAAGGAAGCCAAGAAGAACGACCTGATCGGTCTCAAGGGTCATCGCTCTGTTGGCGGTATGCGCGCTTCCATCTACAACGCCATGACCGTTGAAGGCGCACAGGAACTCGTCAAGTTCATGAAAGAGTTCCAGAAAAAGAACGGATAATTTCCTTGCCTGTCATTCTGAGCGAAGCGACACTTGCATGATTTGCTTAGCAAATCATGCAAGTGCAGGTGAGAATCTCTACCAACGTTTATGAGACTCTTCGGTTGCAACGAACGCTCCCTCACACCGTCCTGACACTTGCACCGAGCGCAAGTACGGTGTGTCCTTCGGGAGAGTGACATACACAATTGGAGTTGTAATCCAACTGCCTACTTTCCATCGAAGGCGGGCAGTTTCTTTTGGTTATAATAGGCTGATGGATTTCTTTTTCCCCGAAGACAACCTCAACCGAATGACCCCCGAAGAGACGCGCATTACATCGCTGTCTGCTGAACCATACCCCGATGGCTATCGCTTGCACGTCAATATCGAGATGACGCCCTTCCAAAAGCGACCGCATCTCGAAGTGAATCTCAACAACGCCGAGGGTGATGAAGTCGCATCCGCAACTATTGTCGAGCCGATGACCTGGAAGATCGAATTCACCATGCATATCCGCGGTGAATTGAAGAATCCATACACGCTCACAGCAAAACTTTTTTATCCTGATGGACCGACAGCCGAGCCGCAGACATTTACTTTTGATGTGAAGCCGCCTCAATCTGCAACTGAGGCTGATTCCGCTTCATCGAATTGATCCATGCCTAAAACATTTTCCCGCATCCCCGCATTGATAACGATCCTCGCCCTGATCGGACTCGCCCTCCTCGGCTGCTCCCGGACAACGAGTACGCAGTCTCCTGAAAGCATCGCAACCTCCTCACTCATTCCAGCCACTGAAACTGATGAGTTCATTCCGATCGTTCCGAGGAATGCAGAAGAGATCGTCCTCTTCTCGTATGAAGAAGATGGTTACGCTCATCTCTTTACATATATCCCGGAAAAGATGCCCATCACGCGTCTCACCTCCGGCGATTGGGATGACATTGCACCCGCCGCCAGCCCCGATGGAGAGAAGATCGCCTTCGCATCCAACCGTAACGGATTCTGGGATCTATATCTCATGGACATGTCCAGTGGGGAAGTCACTCAACTCACAGACACACCCAGTTACGAGGGTGCTCCCACCTGGTCACCGGATGGAACGTTCCTCGCTTATGAAGCCTATCTCGATGACAACCTTGAGATCGTGGTGGGACCCGCAGACGATCCACTCAACAATGCTGTCCGGCTGACATCCTCACCCGCCACCGACCATTCCCCCTCCTGGTCACCGGGCGGCCGCCAGATCGTTTTCGTCTCGAACAGTGACATCATCCTCGCAGATCTGGATAGAACCGATAACGGTCGTTTTCAAAACTTGAGCGGCACAGACCTCGCATCTGAATCGCATCCTCTCTGGTCGCCGGATGGACGCCGCATCACATGGGCGTCCGCTTCGCAAAGCATCGGTCAAAGCGGGATCTATATTTGGGATGCGACTCGCAATGTTCCCTCCATCTGGGTCGGGGATGGAGATTACCCGGCATGGAACGCCCTCGGCGACCAGATCATTACCACCATATCCACGCCGAATGCAACATACATCACGACCTATTCCATTGATGGAAAACTGCTTCAACCATTGACACCTTTCCCTGCCAAACTCAACGGATTAACATGGGTAAACATTGTCATGTCTGATCCGTTGCCCGAAGAATTCAGGCAAGCCGCAGAATTGACTCCCGCTCCGTTGTGGGCCGCGAATGGTTCACCCATCACCAGTGGAGCAAGTCCACGCTGGTCGCTTGTGGGTCTGCCAGGTGTACAGGCACCCTATCCGCAATTGCATGATCTTGCCGATGAAGCCTTCAACGCCTTGCGCGGACGCGTTACGCAGGAAGCCGGCTGGGACGCGCTGGCAAGTCTTGAGAATGCCTTCGTGCCTCTCACCATCTCCCTCGACCCCGGCTTCAAAGAGGACTGGTTATATACCGGTCGCGCCTTTGCCATCAACTCATTGATGATCAACGCAGGATGGATGGTGGTTGTGCGCGAAGACTTTGGTTCACAGACCTATTGGCGTCTATATCTTCGGGCGCAGTCGCAGGATGGCTCGATGGGAATCCCACTCCATGAACTGCCCTGGGATCTCTCCGCACGCTACAACCTCGACCCGAAAATTTACGAACAGGGCGACAAATACAGCACGGTACCATCGGGTTACTGGA
>Ga0210377_10001700_pt1 | contig 19776 bp, 18 predicted proteins | sample PLM4_65_b1redo_FD_155480 | JGI IMG/M metagenome (GOLD analysis project Ga0210377, IMG submission 155480) | Groundwater sediment microbial communities from an aquifer in East River, Colorado, USA - PLM4_65_b1 redo | ecosystem: Environmental > Terrestrial > Soil > Riparian zone | place: USA: East...
GGCATCATCGATCTGTTCCCGCCCGACGCCGCGCTGCCGCTGCGCGCCGAGTTCTGGGGCGAGGAGATCGAATCGCTGCGGCGCTTCGACCCGGCGACGCAGCGTTCCGGCGAGCCGGTGGCGGCGGCGCGCGTCCCGCCGGTGCGCGAGTACCCGTGGGACGCGGCGGCGCTCGAGCGGCTGCGGGCGGCGCTCGAGACCCGCCGCGCCGCCCGGCGCGGCGCCCGGGCGGCGCTCCAGGCCGACGACCTCGCCGAGAAGGTCGAAGCGCTCGCCGGCGGCCGCACCTTCCCGGGGTTCGAGGCCTGCGTGCGGCTCGTCGACAACGCCCCGGCGAGCCTGCTCGACTACGCCTCCGGGGCGCTGGTCGCCGCCTGGGAGGAGAGCCGGGTGCAGTCGGAGCTCGAGTCGGTCTACGTCGAGATGCACGCCGGTCTCGATTTCACCGAATCGTTCGGCATGCCGCCGCCCGAGGAGCTGCTGGTCGAGCGGGCGCCGCTTCTGGCGGCGGCGCGCCGCGCCCGCCTGCGGCTCACCGAGCTGGCGCTCGAGGAGAAGGCGGCGCCCCTTCGGGTCAATTGCGCGCCGGTGCGCGCCTACCGCGCCCGCCTGCAGGACCTGGCGAAGGACCTCGACCTGGCGGCGCCCGGCACCACGACTCTGTGCCTGATGGACACGGTCGGCCGGATCGAGCGGCTGGCCGAGGTGCTCGGACAGTACGGTCATGCGCCGCGCGTCATCGGCCTCCCCGATGGCGCGGTTGTGCCGGGGGCGCCGCAGGCCAGGCCGGCGCCGCCCGCGCCGCGTGGATCGGCCGCGCCAGCCGCCCTGCCGGCCGGCACAGCACCGCCGCGCGTCATCGTCGCGCCGGGGCGGCTGTCGCAGGGTTTCGCGCTGCCGTCGATCGGGCTTCAGGTACTGACCGAGAAGGAGGTCTTCGGCGAGCATGCCGAGCGCGAGACCAAGCGGCGCAAGGCGGCGGCCTTCAGCCCCGGGTTCCGCGACCTCAAGGTCGGCGACCTCATCGTGCATGTCGAGCACGGCGTCGGGCGCTACGGCGGCATCTTCCGCGTCGGCGAAGGGGCGTCGCAGCGCGACTTCATGCTGCTGTTCTACGACGGCAACGACAAGCTCTACGTCCCGGTCGACCGGCTCGACCTGGTGCAGCGCTACTCCGGCGTGCCGGGGCAGAAGGGGCGTCTCGATCGCCTCGGCGGCCTCGGCTGGGAGCGCACCAAGAAGCGTGTCCGCCGCGCCATGGAGGAGATGGCGAAGGATCTGCTCGAGCTGTACGCGGCGCGGGCCGCCGCCAAGGGGCACACCTACGGCCCCGACACCGCCTGGCAGCGCGAGTTCGAGGACGCCTTCCCGTGGGTCATCACCCCCGACCAGGAGAAGGCGGTCCGTGACGTCAAGGGCGACATGGAGCGCGACATGCCGATGGACCGCCTGGTGTGCGGCGACGTCGGCTTCGGCAAGACCGAGGTGGCGATGCGCGCCGCTTTCAAGGCGGTGATGGAGGGGAAGCAGGTCGCGGTGCTCTGCCCGACCACCATTCTGGCGTTCCAGCACCAGTCGACCTTCCGTGAGCGCTTCGCCTCGTGGCCGACCTCCATCGAGATGGTGTCGCGCTACCGCACGTCGAAGGAGGCCGCCGCCATCCTCGACGCGGTGGGAGCAGGCAAGGTCGACATCCTCATCGGCACGCACCGCCTGCTGTCGAAGGATGTCGGCTTCAAGGACCTCGGACTGCTGATCGTCGACGAAGAGCAGCGCTTCGGCGTCAAGCACAAGGAGTCGATCAAGGCGATCAAGAAGAACGTCGACGTCCTGACGCTGACCGCGACGCCGATTCCGCGCACCCTGCAGATGTCGCTCGCCGGCATCCGCGACATGTCGGTCATCGAGACGCCGCCCGAGAACCGCCTGGCGATCCAGACCGCGATCGTGCCGTTCCGCGAGGGGACGATCGGGACCGCCATCCGCCACGAGATGCAGCGCGGCGGCCAGGTCTACTTCGTGCACAACCGCGTCGAGTCGATCGGCTCGATGGCCAACTTCCTGCGCCGCATCGTCCCCGAGGTGCGGGTCGCGGTCGCCCACGGGCAGATGAACGAGCACACCCTCGAGCGCACCATGCTGTCGTTCCTGCAGGCCGAGGCCGACATCCTGCTGGCGACGACAATCATCGAGAACGGCCTCGACATCCCGCGCGTCAACACCATCATCGTCAACCGCGCCGATCGCTTCGGCCTGGCGCAGCTCTATCAGCTGCGCGGCCGGGTCGGGCGCTCCGACCGGCGCGCCTACGCCTACTTCATGGTGCCGGCGCGCAAGTCGCTCACCGACATCGCCCGCCGCCGTCTCAAGGCCCTGCAGGAATTCACCGAGCTGGGGTCGGGGTTCCGCATCGCCGCGATGGACCTGGAGATCCGCGGCGCCGGCAACCTGCTGGGCGGCGAGCAGAGCGGCCACATCGCCGCCGTCGGCTTCGAGATGTACTGCAGCCTCCTCGAGCGCGCCGTGCGCGAGCTCAAGGGGGAGGCGCCGCCACCCGAGACCAAGGTGACGATCAACCTCGGCATCGACATCCGCCTCCCCGAGGAGTACGTCGCCGACTTCGGCGACCGCCTGGTGCTCTACAAGGAGATCGCCTCGGCCCCCGACGCCGCGGCGCTCGATCGGATCCGCGATCGCGCCCGCGACCTGTACGGCGAGCCGCCGCCGCAGGCCGATCGCCTGCTGGCGCTGGCGCTTCTGCGCATCGAGTCGGACGCCGCCCGGGTGAAGTCGGTCGACCTGACACGCGGCGGGGTGCAGGTGACCTTCGCGCAGGAGGCGCCGCCGGCCCCCGAGAGCGTCGTGCGCCTGGTCAACAGCCGCAGGGACGTGCGTATCGTGCCGCCGGCGCAGTTGCGTCTCGACCTGCCGCCCGGGACCACCGACATGGGGCGCATCGACGCCGTGCGCGCTCTGTTGCGGGCGCTTTTGCCCTGTGATAGCGTCGCGCCCGTCACGGGCCCCGCCGCGGGCCGCCCCACCGGAGTCCGATGAACCGCACGCGCCCCGCCTTCAGACTCGGCCTCGTCCTCGCCGGCTGCGTGGCGGCGTTCGCCTGCGCGCCGGCGAAGGAGACCGGCCCGGGGGGCGGCGCCGCCGGGTCGGCCGCGACCGGCGCAGGCACGACCCCGGGCCCTGCCGGCGGCGGCGCCCCGGCCGACGGCCGTCCCGCCGAGGCGCGCGGCCAGGGGCCGGGCGGTCTCGCCGACGAGCGCGACCCGGGTGCCGTCGCAACGGTCGCCGGCCGGCCGATACCGTACCGCATGTTCGAGCGCTACCTCAACGACAACGCCGGCGAGGAGACCGAGGAGGGGGAGTCGGGCGACGCCATCAAGAGCCGCCTGCTCGACCAGTTCATCGAGGAGCAGATGCTGATGCTCGAGGCCGAGCGACTCCAAGTCGTGATATCGGAGGCCGAGGTCGACGCCTACCTCAAGGAGCTCGGCCTGACCGAGGGCGACCTCGACGTCGGCGCCCCCGACGGCAAGGGGGCGTTCCGCGCCAAGATCCGCCACGGCCTCATGCTGCAGAAGGTCAAAGAGACGGCGGTCCTCAAGACCATCCACGTCAGCCCGGCCGAGGTCGAGGACGAGCTGCACCGCCGCCCCGAGGCGGCCGCCGCCCAGGAACACCTTGTCCTGCGCCAGATCCTGCTGGAAGATAGGGGCGCCGCCGACGATGCGCGAAGGACCATCATGGTCGAGCCGGGACGATTCGCGACCCTCGCGAAGGAGCGATCGGTCGCCCCCGACCACGGCCAGCCGCGCGCCTACGCGGCGCAGGACCTGCCGCCGGACGTGCGCACGGCGGTCGAGGGCCTGACACCCGGCCAAGTCAGCCCGGTGGTCGAGTTGCCGTTCGGCTTCGTCATCTTCCAGATGGTGAAGCGCGAGGAGGCGCGGCCCGACATGACCGAGGTGAAGGCCGCCGTCGAGGCGGAGCTGTTCCGCCAGAAGGCCGACCAGGTCATGGAGCGCTACCTGGCGGACCTGAGAGGGAAGACCGAGATCCATGTCAACCGCGCCATCCTCCCGTTCCGCTACGTCGGCGAGAACCGCAATTAGCCCCGCGACGCATCACGCGGCCATGCCCGCAGCGGCGGTCGCCGTTCTCGGCGTCGTGCTCGCCGCCGCCGTCGCCACGGCGCCGGCGCGCGCCGCCGTCGTCGACGAGATCGTCGTCAAGGTCAACAACCGCATCGTCACCGCGAGCGAATTCGAGGACCGCCAGAAGGCGCTGTTCACCCAGATAGCCCAGGAACACCCCGGCCCCGGCATGACGCAGGAGCTGCAGTCGGCGCAGGACGTCCTGCTCGCCAACATCATCACCGAGGCGCTGCTGCTCGAGCGCGCCACCGCGGTCTTCGACATGGACCGCATCCGCCTGTCGCTTGTCGAGGACTTCAAGAAGCAGCAGAACATCCCCGGCGACCCCGAGCTCGAGGTGGCGCTCAAGGACCAGGGGATGACCCGCAAGGAGCTCGAAGATCACCTGATCCGCATCGCGGTGCCGAACGAGATCATCAACTACGACGTGAAGCGCAAGATCAGCGTCAGCGAGACCGAGATGCAGGACTACTACGACCAGCACCGGTCGAAGTGGGAGACCCCGGAGACGGTGACCTTCAAGGAGATCGTCGTGCTGTACGCCGACGAGACCCGCGACGAGGCCGCCGCGCGCGCCGCCCGGATCGTCGCCGAAGCGCGCGGCGGCGCCGACTTCGGCGAGCTGGTGATGCAGCACTCCGAAGCCGGCACCCGCGAGGTGCAGGGACTCATCGGCCCGATCCCGTCCAAAGACCTGCAGCCCGCCCTCGCCGCCGCCGTGAAGGCGCTCGAACCGGAGCAGATCAGCGACCCGGTCGACACCGGCCGCTCGCTGCACATCCTGCGCCTCGAGACCCGCGTGCCGGCCGCGATCAGGACGTTCGCCTCGGTGAAGGACGAAGTGCACGACGCCGTGCGCGAAGAAAAGTTCAGACCGCGCTTCGACGCGTATCTCCAACGTCTGTGGAAGGAGAACCACATCGAGGTGTCGCCGAAATTCGAGTCGTGGCTCGTGGTTTCACCGCTGAAACCCAAGCCCACAGCCTAGTTCGCCGGGCCCTGCCGGGCGCCGCCCGGCCCGGAACGGCCGATTTTGTGCCGGGCGCCGGTTGTGATATCGTTCAATCATTCAGACGACCCCCGACACCGACCAACCGGCCGTTGGCATTTGGGTAAAGGGTCCGGGTCCCGGCGGCGCGAAAGCGCCGGCAAGCACACGAGCCCCGGGTCTGAGAAGTGATAAGGCCGACATCAAAAGGTCCCCGCGCCCGCGCCGCGGACCAGCACTCGAGGGATACCGATGCGCCGCTACGAACCCGGCAACCAGGCGCCACCCAACGCCGGCAACACCGACCGCCAGCCAGGAGAGCCGATGCACCGCAAGCTCATCCGCCCGAACCTGTCGGAGCTGAAGGAGCGGTTGGCACCACGCGGCGCTGTCGGTCCGCGCCGCAAGCAGGTGCCGCCCGAGCAGACCAACGCCGAGGCGTTTTATTACCTCAAGCAGATGAACGCCCGCACTCCCATGGTCGTCGTCCTCAAGGATGGCGAGGAGTTGCGCGGCATCATCGAGTGGTACGACAAGACCTGCATCAAGGTGAACCGGACCGGGGCTCCCAACCTCATGGTGATGAAGGACTGCATCAAGTACATGTACAAAGAGGAAGAGCTCAGGGACGACCGGAACCCGCCGGCCGACGGCATCTGACGCCAACGGCGGAGCGCGCCTCACCGTCATGAAGCCCGTCATCGCCATCGCCACCGGGGATCCCTTCGGCATCGGCCCCGAGATCGCGATCAAGGCCGTCGGCCGCCCCGACGTCCTCGAAGCCTGCCGCCCGCTCCTGGTCGGCGACCGCGCCCGCCTGCTGGCCGAGGCGAAGGCGCTCGGCGCCGGCGACCAGGCCGGCGACCCCGCGACCTGGCCCGAGGTCTCGGTCTCCGGCTTCGCCGAGATGGGATCGAAGCAGGGGGCCGACTTTCACGTCGAGGCGTGGAGAGAGGGGCCGGCCTTCCTCGACATGGGCGAGACCGAGACCCCAGCCGGTCCGCGCGGGCCTTCCGCAGCCGGCGGCCGCGCCGCCGTCAAGTACATCAAGCAGGCCGTCGGTCTCGTGCGCTTCGGCTCGGCCGCCGCCATCGCCACCGCCCCGATCAGCAAGGCGGCGATGAAGATGGCCGGCCATCCCTGGCCCGGCCACACCGAGCTGCTCGCCGACCTCTGCGGCGCCGACCCCGACGACGTCGCCATGCTGTTCGTCACGCCCGGGCTTAAAGTCGCATTGCTGTCGGTGCACGAGTCGCTCAGGGAGGCGGTCGCCCACCTGTCGGCCGCGCGCATCGTCCGCCGCCTGACGCTGCTGCGCGCCGAGCACCGCCGCTGGTTCGGCGCCGACCCGCGCCTCGCCCTGTGCGCCCTCAACCCGCACGCCGGCGAAGAGGGGATGTTCGGCGACGAGGAGCGCGACATCCTGGCCCCGGCTGTCGCCTCTGCACGCGCCGCCGGCATCGACGCGCGCGGCCCGTTCCCCGCCGACACCCTGTTCCCGCGCGCCGCGCGCGGCGAGTTCGACGCCGTTCTCGCGCTGCACCACGACCAGGGAACGATCGCCGTCAAGGCGCGCGCCTTCGGCCACGCGGTCAACATGACGCTCGGCCTGCCGTTCCTGCGCACCAGCGTCGATCACGGCACCGCCTACGACATCGCCGGCACGGGGAAGGCCGATCCGTCGAGCCTCGCGGAGGCGATCACGCTGGCGGCGCGACTGGCGCCGCGCGCCCAGGCGTAGCCGCGCCGGCGCGCGGCCCGGCCCGGCGTGGGCCGGCGGCCCGCCGCCAGCTAGCGGCCGAACGCGTCGCGGATGATCCGGAGCATCGCCGGGTGGATGTCCGGCGACGCGGCGACGATGTCGCCGCTGTCGACATAGCCGGGGCGGCCGTGGAAATCGGTGACCACGCCCCCCGCCTCGCCCACCAGCAGGCTCCCGGCGGCGACGTCCCATGACGACAGACCCATCTCCCAGAAGCCGTCGTAGCGGCCGCAGGCGACGTACGCGAGGTCAAGCGCCGCCGAACCGTCGCGCCTGATCCCGGCCGACCCGGCGATGAAGGCGCGGAACGTCGCCAGGTACTCCTCGAGCCGGTCGAGCGATCGGAACGGGATGCCGGTGACCAGGAGCGCGCTCGCCAATCGTCCCGGCCGCGTCACCCGCATCGGCCGGCCGTTGAGGAACGCGCCCTGCCCGCGCGCCGCCGTGAACATCTCGTCGCGCACCGGGTCGAACACCGCCGCCGCCCGCATCCCCTTGGCGTCGGCCAGCCCGACCGACACCCCGAACAGCGGATAGCCGTGGATGTAGTTCGTCGTGCCATCGAGCGGGTCGATGTACCAGCGGTAGCCGATCGACGCGGCCTCGGGCGACGACTCCTCGGCGATGATGGTGTGGTCGGGGAAGCGCGACCGCACGATGCGCACGATCGCGTCCTCGGCGGCGCGGTCGGCCACCGTCACGAAGTCGTTGCGCCCCTTCTCGCGCACCGCGAACGACCCGCGCCGCTCCCAGTGGTCGAGCAGCACCCGCCCGCCGGCGCGCGCGCACGCCACGCATGCCGCCAGGTGGAAGTCGATCGTCCCCGGCGCCGCGCTCGGCCCGGCACCACGGCCGCCCGCCGCCCGCCCCGCCCCCTCGGCCGGCCGCTCGCGCCGCGTCGTCGCGCCGCGCCCGATCCCCTCGGCCCGCCGCTTCGCCGCCGCCCGCCGCCGCGCCGCGGTCAGCGGGATCACCCGCCCGCCGCTCCAGCCGCCGCCGGCCGCCGCCGGCCGCCGTCGTCCGCGGGCCGCGCGCCCCGCCGCCGTTCCGCCCCCGCTCGGCCGCCGTCGCTTCACGCCCCCTCCCCATCGTCATGCCGCCCCGCGCCGCTCCCGGTGCCGCCCCCGGCGCCGCCGCCGGCCTTGCCGCCGCCCGCGTGCGGGTGAGCGCGCTCGTAGACCTCGACCAGGCGCCGCATCGAGACCTTGGTGTACTTCTGCGTCGTCGACAGCGACGAGTGCCCGAGCAGCTCCTGGATCGACCGCAGGTCGGCCCCCGCGTTGAGCATGTGGGTCGCGAACGAGTGCCGCAGCGCGTGCGGCGACACCTGCGCCGACAGCGCCGCCCGCAGCAGCCGCGCGTTGAGGATCCGCCGCACGCTCCTGTCGGTCAGCCGCCCGCCGCGCGTGTTGAGGAACAACGCGTCGCGGTCATCGGCGCGCACCGGCCGCCCCACCGCGAAGCCGCCGCGCGCCTCGAGCCAGCGAGCCAGCGCCCCGACCGCCGTCCGGCCGATCGGCACCAGTCGCTCTTTCTTGCCCTTGCCGTACACCCGCAGCATCCCCTCGCCCTCGGAGTTGATCTCGAGATCGCCCAGATCGGCCCCGACCATCTCGCCCACCCGGCACCCGGTCGCGTACAGCGTCTCGAGAATCGCCCGGTCGCGCCGATCCGCCGGCTCGCCGCCGAATGCCTGGTCGAGCAGCGCCAGCACCTCCGCCTCGGTCATCGGATGCGGCAGCCGCCGCTCCTGCTTCGGCGTCGCCACCTGCGCCGCCGGGTTGACGCTCATCACCCCGGTGCGCGTCATCTCGCGGTAGAACGAACGCACCGCCGCCAGCTTGCGCGCCATCGTCGCCTTGCTCACCCCGCGCTCGTGCAGGAACGACAGGTACGCCCGCACCATCAGATGATCGACCGCGGTCAGCGCCGGCGCCCGCGCCGGAGCCTCGGTGTACGTCCCGCCGCGCCGCCACCCCTTCAGGCCGGTTTTCAGGAAGGCCTCGAACTCGCGCAGATCGGTCCCGTAGCACCGCACCGTCATGGGCGAGGCATTCACCCCGAGCTCGAGGTGATTCAGGAAGGCGGCGATGCGATCCATGGACCGCCGGCATTCTAGCGGAAAGCGCCGGGAGCCGCGTGTCGCCCACGCCGCCGCCGCATCGCTGCGGCGCGCCACAGTGGGCCGCCCCGCGCCGAGGTTCGGGCAGGCCGAACGCGGCACGGTGACCGATCCCCGGCGGAGTCCAGATCATAAACCCCGCCGCCCGGGTTGCAACGGTGCCCGGTCCGGGCCTAGATTGAGACCACCCCGCCGCCCACGGACATCGCCCCTGCCGCCCCCGAAAGGTAGGGACCATGCGCGAACCGACCCCGGGCACCCCCGAGAAACCCCGCCTCCTCCACCAGGTGAGCCACGCCATCCGCGTGCGCCACTACAGCCGCCGTACCGAGGAGGCGTACGTCGGATGGATCCGCCGATTCATCCTGTTCCACGCCAAGCGCCATCCCGCGACGATGGGGGAGCCGGAGATCACCCGCTTCCTGTCGTGGCTCGCCGTCGAACGCAAAGTGAGCTCCGTCACCCAGAATCAGGCTCTGAGTGCGATCCTCTTTCTATACAAGGAGGTGCTGCGCCAGGATATCGGCTGGCTGCAGAACGTCGTGCGCGCCAAAGGCCCACGGAAGCTCCCGGTCGTCCTGACCCGCGACGAGGTGCGCGCCGTACTCAGGCGCCTCGAGGGCCCGTCGTGGCTGGTTGCCGCCTTGTTGTACGGTTCAGGCCTGCGTCTCCTCGAAGCCCTGCGCCTGCAAGTGAAGGACATCGAGTTCGGCGCCAACCAGATCACCGTGCGCAGCGGCAAGGGCGCCAAGGACCGCATCACCATGCTCCCGGGCATCGCCAAGGAGCCCCTCGGCCGCCATCTCGAGATCATGCGGCTGCAGCACCAGCAGGACCTCGACCGTGGCGCCGGCTGGGTCGAGATGCCCTTCGCCCTCGCCCGCAAGTACCCCAACGCCGGCCGAGAATGGGCCTGGCAATGGGCCTTCCCCGCCACCCGCGTCTATGTGGTTCAGGCCACCCGCCAGCGCCGCCGCCATCATCTTCACGAGTCGGTCATCCAGCGCGCCGTCCACCACGCCATCCGCGCCGCCGGCATCTCCAAGCAAGCCAGTTGTCACACGTTTCGCCATAATGCCGAGTCCCGGATTATGCCGAGTCGAGTTCGAAAGTCGGCGGGTCGCTGCCGGAGGTTGCGGTTGAGCGCGGCATAATCAGAGGCTCCGCAAGAAAGCCAGGAGTTGGTCATCGGGTCGGTAGCGACCCGCGGGCACATTCAAAGGCGTCGTCTTGGCGAGCGCCTGCTCTTCCATCTCAAGGCTGGCCTGCAGGTAGATCTGTGTGGTCTCCACCGACTCGTGGCCGAGCCAGAGGGCGATGACCGAGCGGTCGACGCCGTGCTGGAGCAGGTCCATGGCGGCGCTGTGGCGGAGCACATGCGGCGAGATGCGCTTGCGCTCGAGCGAGGGACATCGGTGTCGTGCGGCGGCGACGTGCCTGTCGAGCAGGTACTCGACCCCGTCGCGGCTCAGTGAGCCTCCCTGGGCGTTTGGGAACAGCGGTTCCGATGGCTGCGCATTGCGTTCGGAAAGCCAACTGCCGAGCGCGGCGACGGAGTCCTTGCGCAACGGGGTGCAACGTTCCTTGCGTCCCTTGCCCTGGCATCGGACGTGGGCGCCGCTGCCGAGCACGACATCTTGACAGCGGAGCCCGGTCAACTCCGAGACGCGCAAGCCGGTCTGCACCGCCAGGAGCAAGAGTGTCCGGTCGCGGCGGCCGTGCCAGGTGCTCGGGTCGGGCGCCGAGAGGAGAGCGTCGATCTCCGGCCGGGTCAGGAAAGCGATGGGTCGCCGGTCATAGCGCTTGGTGGGCATGGCGAGGACGCGCTGGATCAGGGCACTGTGTCCTGGTTCGCTGAAGGCCGCGTAGTGGAAGAAGGAGCGCACGGCCGCCAGGCGGGTGTTGCGGCTGCGGGCGTTGATGCCACGCTCGTTCTCGAGATAGTCGAGGAACCCACCCACGAAGGGCGCGTCGATGTCCTCGAGCGACAACGCCGAAGGAGCCTTCTTCAGGCTCTGCTGCGCGAATCCCAGGAGCAGGCGAAAGGTGTCGCGATAGCTGGCGATCGTGTGGGGGCTTGCCTGTCTCTGTCGCATGAGACGGTCCGTGAAGAAGGCTTCGAGGAGGCGGGCGAGGTTGGCGGCGGTTGTCATGGGCGGGGCTCCGCGTACGCGTTCTCCAGCCGGGCCGCGGCAAGCGCCAGGAGTTCGGGTACGGCCGAGAGATACCAGTAGGTGTCGGTCACGTGCACGTGACCGAGGTAGGTGGACAGCTCGGGGATGTGTTGCTCGACGTTGGCGCCAGCGCGGTACCAGGCGAGGATCGTCCGCACCGCGAATGTGTGTCGGAAGTCGTGCAGACGCGGGCCGCGTCGGGCTCCGGGGGCGCGCACGCCGCACTGCTGCGACAGCTTCACAAAGGTCCATCGCAGGATCCACCAAGTCAGACGTCGACCTTGGTCGGAAAGAAAGAAGCTTGGTGTCCTCGGGGCCGGGAAGGCACGGTCCCGCCGGCTTGCGTAGTGTCGGAGGGCGTGCCGAGTTGATGGATGAACGGGGATCAGTCGCGACTTGGCGGTTATGCCGAGCTCGGCATAACAGGCACTCGTTTGCGACGCACCTGCTCGAAGACGGCCACGACATCCGCACCGTCCAGGAGCTCCTCGGCCACCGCGACGTCGGCACGACGATGATCTACACCCACGTTCTGAACCGCGGCGGCCGCGGCGTCCTGAGCCCCGCCGACAGGGTCCTGTGAGCGGGTGTTGGGAAGGGGAATCACACCCCCGGGTCGCCCAAAATCCCAAATACGCTGGCCACCCACGCCAGCCTATTTCGTGGGCCCCCGCGCCCTCGGAGGGTGGTAACCTCAACACAGTCAACACGCACGGCCAGCGGCCTTATTGAGCCAACCGGCATACGCTGACCGGGAAGTCGGTTGAAACAGAGTTCTGACCATATGGCGTTGAACTAAGCCGCTGTCGCGGCAGCTGGGGAGATGGAAGCGGCGATCGCGTGTGAGCCGCGCGGTGTCCGTTCTCCGGCGGTGCGCTTGATGACGCTGTACCCGCCGTAGTTTCTTCTTACAGCCGATCGTAGACGATCGTCCTCATCGGACGTGTGTCCGGGTCCGTCGGGGTCCGGACCACCTTTCCCGAGGAGGACGGCGATGAGCGAACTACGGCAGCGGATGGAACAGGACATGCTGGTGCGGGGGATGGCGGTGAAGACGCGCGCGGCATACATCAGCGCGGCCGCCGGGCTGACGCGGCACTATCGGCGCTCGCCGGAGGCGATCACGGTGCGCGAGGTGCAGGACTACCTCGTGCACCTGATGCAGGAACGGAAGCTCAGTTGGAGCACCTGCAATGTCGTGGCGAGCGGCCTGAAGTTCCTGTATCACGTCACGCTCGGCCGGGCGGGCGACGCGTTTGCGATCCCGGCGCCGCGGCAGCCGTGGCGGCTGCCCGAGATCCTCAGCCGCGAGGAGGTGCAGCGCCTGCTCGACGCCGCTTCGACTCTCAAGCACCGGGCGCTGCTGATGACCGCCTACGGAGCCGGACTGCGTCTCGGCGAGATCATTCACCTGCGGGTGACCGACATCGATGCCGCCCGCCAGGCGATCCGGGTCGAGCAGGGCAAGGGCGCCCGCGACCGCTACACCCTGCTGTCACCGCGCCTGCTCGTGGAGCTGCGCACCTACTGGCGCCGCTATCGCCCCGCCGTCTACCTGTTCCCGGGGCACACCGGCGATCAACCGATGCACCCGACCTCGGCGCAGAAGATCTACTACCGGATCAAGGCGCGCGCCGGCATCGTCAAGCGCGGCGGCATCCATGCGCTGCGCCACCCATCTCCTCGAGGCCGGCACCGACCCGTACACCATCCAGCGCCTCATGGGCCATCGCAGCCTGAGCACCACGACGCGATACTTCCACGTCACCCAGGGCCGCCTGACCGCACACGCCTCGCCACTCGACCTCTTGCCGCCGCCGCGCACGGGTCCCGCGGCCTGATCCGGTGTGCCGCACCGCGGCACCGCTCGTGCCGCGCTCACCGGCGCGCCTGGAGCTCGCCGACATCGTCCGGGCCCGCGGCCCGGCCTACCGGCGCGCCCATGCCCTGTCCCGCACCCAGGGCCGAGCCCTGCGCGCCATTGCCCTCTGCCGCACCGCCGCCCTCGGCGGCCGCGCCGACACCTGCGACCGCTGCGGCACCGTCCGCATCACCTACAACTCCTGCCGCAACCGCCACTGCCCCAAGTGCCAGACCACCGACACCCAGCGCTGGCTCGCCGCACGCCGTGCCGAGACCCTTCCCGTCCCCTACTTCCACGTCGTCTTCACTCTGCCGCACGACCTCAACCCGATCGCCCTGCACCACCGCCGCCTGACCTACAACCTCCTGTTCGAGGCCGCCGCCTCTACCCTGCGCACCTTCGCCGCCGACCCCCGTCATCTCGGCGGCGCCGCCGGCGTCGTCTCCGTTCTGCACACCTGGGGCCGCAACCTCAGCCTGCACGTCCACCTGCACTGCATCGTCACCGGTGGCGCCCTCGCCCCCGACCACTCCCGCTGGATCCCCGCCCGCCACGGCTTCCTCTTCCCCGTACGCGCCCTGTCGCGCGTCTTCCGCGCCCGCCTCCTCGACGCCCTCAACCGCGCCGCCCCGCTCCACTCCGGTCTCGCCGCAGCGCTCGCCGCCGTCGACCGCCCCCTGCGTCGCCGACCCTGGGTCGTGTTCTGCCAGCCGCCCCAGGCCGGCCCCGATCCTCTCCTCGACTACCTCGCCCGCTACACCCACCGCATCGCCCTCTCCAACGACCGCCTCGCCGGGTTCGCCAACGACATCGTCCGCCTCCGGGTCAAGGACTACGCTGACCGCGGCCGCCTGAAGACCATCGCCCTTCCCGTCGACGAGTTCCTGCGCCGGTTCCTCCTGCATGTCCTCCCTTCCGGCTTCGTCCGCGTCCGCCACTACGGCCTGCTCGCCAACCGCGGCCGCCATCAGCGCCTGCAGCGCTGCCGCGAACTCCTCGGCCTCCCGATACCGGCGGTCACGCCCACCACCGCCGAGTCCGTCGTCGATCTCCTCCTGCGCGTCGCCGCACTCGACCTGACACGCTGTCCCGTCTGTCATCACGGCCGCATGCGCCTCACCGGCCTCCTCGCACCCTGGCACCTCGACGCCCGCGCGCCACCTCCACTCCCTCGCTCAACTTCACCGGCGCCATCAGCGTGACCGGCCTGTCTCGCCCTGCCATCGTCACCGGCCACGTGCGCATCGTCGTGTGTCCCGTCCGCGCCGCGCACGCACGACGCACACCAACCAGCGCTCCACCACGCCGGCCTCCCGCTCCCTGCCGCCAGGACAATCCGTGCCCACCACCCCCGATCCTCCCCGCGCCCTTCCCACCGCCGCCCACCGGCGCGTAGAATCCCCATAGCCTTCGGCCCAGCGGCTCAGTTCAACAGGCCTTATCCATGCCGCTGCCGCGGCACGGATAAGACCTTTTGCGTTATGTGGACAGAGAGAAGGTGACCTACCGATGAAGTGCTTCTATCACGACTCGGTTGACGCCGTTGGAATCTGCAAGTCTTGCCAGAAGGCCCTGTGCAAGGGTTGCGCGGTCGATCTCGGGCGAGGCCTTGCCTGTCGTGATCGTTGCGAGGCGTACGTTCGAGGGGTTATCGACCTCGTCGACGCCAATGTTCAGTATCTCCCGACCCATCGCAGCCTTGTTCTCGGGGCGCGCCGAACCGGCCTCATCGCGGGGGTCTTCTTTCTCGCGATGGGGCTCCTCATGGTCTGGTGGGGGGTCAAGTCCGAGGATGCACTCGGCTTCATAGGGCTCGTGGGCATCGGCTTCCTGGTGTTCGGGGCAATTCACACTGTTCGAATGCTGCGCGTGGCGCCGGTTTCGAAGGCGGGCAATCCATGACGACGTGCCACATAACCACCGCGTTCACCCGACGGCGGGCGCGCGGCGTTTTCAAGTGAGGAAGAGCGCTGTAGGTGGCGCGCCCGCCGCAGGTGACGCGGAGCCGGACAACAGAAGGGGCTCGAATGAAGCTCACTGATCGCATTGTCCTAGGCCTCTCGGCTGGTATTGCCGCAGCCGGAGGCATCGGCACAGCCACCGGGATCCTCCGGCGATCCCATCGTCCTGAAATAGCCGGAGACGCTGCCTCCTACGTAGTGTTCCTGTTACCGTATCTTCTGATGGCAGCTCTTGCACACTACGTTCGCACACAGCGAGTCGTTTCACGGGTTCTCCTCTTTGGTATAGCGGCCAGCTCGTGTTGGGTCGTTTGGTTCTGGCACCAAGAGGACTGGTCACCTGAAAACGCCTTCATTGTCCCAATTCTCTTTTTCTCGCAGATGCTCTTCATCGGCCTTCTGGCCGCGTATGCCTGGGCACAGAGATTGTGGGCTCGATCTAAGACCGGCCAGCCGGTGTTCAGAAAGTTCTCGAGAATTGATGGGGCACTACTCGCTGTTCTGGTTCTGACATACGTTCCTCTGAGCGTGTGGGGAGGAATGCATCAGTGGGCCAGTGGTCTTGCCGATACTCTACCTGCATTGATGTTTGGGTTCGGGATGGTCTTGGTCATTTACGAATCCATTAAGCTGTGCTCTCCAGCCATCGTTCCTGTCATAAGTGGCCTTGTGCCGCTTGTGACGATTGGGCCCGGGCTTGCCTTCTACCCTGAAGATTCTTCGACCTTGCTCCCTGTCATGGCAGCCTGCTATCTATTCGGGTTGTTGACCTCATCGGGTTGCTGGGCGATCTGGCGACGCTCTCGCGTGTCCCCAGCAGAATGGGCTTTCTGGTTGGGCGTACACGGCCTGTTCTGCGCCCCCCTTTCTGTTGGTGCGATTGTCTGCGGGCATGTGGCGTCGCGCAGGGCGCAGCAGTCTGGCAAACTTCGCTCGGTGCGCGTCAGGATTGCACTGGTTCTGGGCTATTCAGTTCTGGCGCTGCTTATAGCGGGAATCGCTGTGGTGGGCTATGCGGCCGCCTAACCACCGCGTGCACCTGCCGGCGGGCGGCAGGTTTATGCTGGTATCCTCGCGCCGATTGCCCGCCGCAGGTGACGCGGGGCGTTGGGCACACAGGAGCTGTGGCCAACTAGTTGACGTCCTTCACCATTCTGGCTAGAATCTAGCCAGAATGCGGTACGAGATCGAGTTCGCTCCGCAAGCTGCCCAGGACTACCGGGACCTCGACGCGCACGTCCGCGGGGGGGTTCGAGATGCCATCGAGACCCATCTCCGGCACCAGCCGACGAAGACGAGCAAGAGCCGAATCAAGCGGCTCCGCGGCCTATCGCGGCCTCAGTTTCGCCTGCGCGTGGGCGACATCCGGGTCTTCTACGACGTGTCCGAGACGACGGTGGGAATCCTGGCCATCGTTGAGAAGTCGTGGGCTAACGAGTGGCTTGAAAGGTATGGTGAGAAGTCATGAAGAAGGTAGCGCTGTCAGAAGCCAAGGATGATCTGTCGCGTATCCTCCGTCAGGCCGAGAAGGAAGAGGTCATCATTACCCGCCACGGCAAACCAGCCGGCGTTCTGATTGGGTTCAAGTCAGAAGATGACTGGTTCGAGTACCGGCTTCAGAATGACGCTCGGTTCTTGAGCCGTATTGAGGCGGCACGGCGAAGTCTGAAGGCAGGACATGGCATCAGCATCGAAGACCTCGAGAAGTGAGGCCGGGCTGGTGCCCAACCACGGCTCGCAGCCGACAGTCGGCGCGCCTTCGATCCGGGCATCGTGCTCGATCCGAGCGCTGCGCGCCGCCTGCGGCTGAAGCCGGGCGTTGATATGACTTCCGATGTCAATGGTGGGGTCGAGCTACCTGGCTTTCCCCTCCGATGGTGACGACAGGGTTCGGGAAGAGGCGGGGCCGCTAATGACGACGGTTGATCCTGCTGATATCCGTGGGTTGGGTACCACCTTAGTTTTTCCGTCGAGCGCCTGCCTCGGTCTAGGGTCGAGGGTCGGCCGGAGCCGCCTCGTAACGCTCACGAGGGTTGCGCCCTCCCGGGGCCGCGCCCCTTCCCCAGCCCTGTCGAGTACAAAGGGTGTAGGTGTCATGCGGTGACGGAGACCTCCCTGGCGATGGCCCACATGAAGGCGGCGAGTTCGCGGGCGATGGCGGTGACAACGACGTTGGGATGCTTGCCGCGGGTGACGAGGCGGCGGAAGCGTTTGCAGAGGCGGACCTGGGCCTTCCAGGCGATGTCCTGGATCGGTTGAGGAAGTCCCTCGAGACGCTTGCGGATCGCGGGAGAGACCTTGGCGGGGTACTGGTAGGCCCAGGCGCCTTCGACGAGGACGCGTCGGGCGTGGCCGTTGCCGGCCTTGGTGATGGGACCCTGGCGGCGGGACTCGCCGGTGGAGTTCTCGCTGGGAGTGAGGCCGAGGAAGGCGGCGAGCTGGCGGGGGTTGTCGAAACGGGTGAGGTCGCCGATTTCGGCGAGCATGGTGACGGCGACGGTGTCCTGGACGCCGCGCAGCGCCTGGAGGGCGCGGACGACGGGGGCGAGCCGCCAGGCGGGAACGAGGTCGGCGAGTTCGGCCTCGAGGCGCTTAAGGCGTTGCACCTGCTCGTCGACGGCGCGGAGCGATTCCTGGAAGACGATCTGCTGCGCTGGTGTGGGCAGACGACCTTGGCGAGGTAAAGGAGATGGGCGTCATTCCAGTCGGCGCGGCCGGTGTAATGGATATCCAGACGGAGGAGGAAGGACTTCAACCGGAACTTGGCGGCCTTCAAGGTGACGAAGGCGGCCTCGCGGGCGCGGCACAGGTCGCGCAGGGCCTCGTCCTCGACCGAGGGGACGTAAACGGACTCCAGGTCGCCGGAGCGCAGCAGGCGTGCGAGCTGCACGGCGTCGCGCCGGTCGGTCTTGACGTGGTCACCGGGTTTCTTGGGGATGAGAGATGGCGCGACCACAAGACACATGATGCCGCGGCGGGTGAGGTCGCGGTACAGGACGTAGCCGCACGGTCCGGCCTCGTAGGCGACCACGAGACGGTCGGCCTTCTCCTGGAGCCGTCGGACGAGGCGGTCGATGTCGGTCGGGCGAGTGCCGATGCGGCCGACGTAGGACACCTCGGCGCGGCGGTCGTCGGGAACATGAGCAACCGAGATGGAATCCTTGTGCACGTCGAGTCCGATGAACAACGTCGCGACCTTTCTCATGGCTGACCTCCGGGCGGTTGTGCCTGCTGGCGCGTCCAGCATGCGGCTCTGGCCTCTCAAGGCTAACCCGCGATGCGCCCGGAGGTCAGCCTCCAGATTTTCCGGAAGTCATACTGTCTAGGCCGCCAGACCTGATGAGGAACAACACATGACGGAGCTCGAGGGGCTTGGGATACTCTTTGTCGGGCTGACGCGCAAGCCGAGGGACGCATGATGAACATACTGTTGTGGGTTCTGCAGGTCCTTGCCGCGATCCTGTACGGATCGTCGGGTGTCATGAAGGTCTTCATGTTCGAAAAGATAAGCCAAGACGTCCCGTCCTTCGGCGCGTTGCCGCGGGAAGCGTGGATGGCGCTGGGCATCTTGGAACTCGTATGCACAATCGGGCTCATCGTTCCCGCCGCCTTCCATTGGCGACCGCATCTGACCATCTTGGCTGCCACACTCTTGGCGATCGAGAGCCTCGTGTTCGTCTGGGTGCACGTCAAGTACCACGAGATGACGCCCTTGATCCTGAGCGGCGTGCTGGGCCTCCTCATGGCATTCATCGCGTATGGCCGGATGGTTCTTAGGCCGATCGTCTGACCAGCCGGGCCTCCAAATTCGACGTGAAGCGGCCCAACAATTCATTCAAGCCGACGCCGCTTCGCGGCGCGGCTTACTAATGGGAGCGGAAAAGAGATGACAGCGAACGGCCCTGGACCGCGCGGTCCAACGCCCAACCAGCTGCGCGCCTGTCATCTATAAAGTGCTCCCGGAAGTAATTCAGGCGTTAGGCCGACAGGTGAACTGTTCGAAAGGAAGGATATGACTGCCCGCGACCAGATCGCGAGACGCCATCCGAGTCCGGCCTCTTCAGCGGCGCGCGGGCTTGTGCCTATCCTGACCGTCTTGTTAGCGACGTGTGATTGGCTCTGGATTGATACCTACTGGCGCAGCGAGCGATATGTCCTGCTGGCCATTGATTCGCGGGAGCAGATGAGCCTGTCATTCGACCTGCAGGACGGCACAAGTCTAGGTCTCGTCGGGCCAACCGTGTTTTCGATCGGCGCCGACGAGACCTACATCGTACTAAAGCAGCATCCTTTGCCGGACACCCTTGGCGCTCCAGCCAACCGCGCGATCACCAACTACTTCGTGGTGACACGAAGCCGTAGTTCTCAATTTGTGAACCGCGCGAAGGGGGTCCGTGGCCCGATGACCGAGGTCGAGTTCGCTGAACTCAAGACCGCTGTTCAGCTGCCTGCCTTTACCAAGACCTTCGAGGATCTCGAGTGAGCGGCGAGCGGCCTAACACGCGCGTGAACCCGTCGGTTCGTCCGGTCACGGCGCTTGCACACCGCGCAAGCGCCGCGCCCGTCCGGCCCGCGGGTTACGCGGAGCGTTATGCGAACCAAGCCGAACTGGGCCATGGCTATGACATCTTGACATGCGTCACGTGACAGATTACTCTTGAGACGTGATCAAGACGTTCGCGGACCGGCATACTCAGGAGCTCTACGCGACGGGCAAATCGAAACGGTTCCCGCCGGAC
>Ga0210377_10001701_pt1 | contig 19773 bp, 21 predicted proteins | sample PLM4_65_b1redo_FD_155480 | JGI IMG/M metagenome (GOLD analysis project Ga0210377, IMG submission 155480) | Groundwater sediment microbial communities from an aquifer in East River, Colorado, USA - PLM4_65_b1 redo | ecosystem: Environmental > Terrestrial > Soil > Riparian zone | place: USA: East...
CTTTTTAAGGTGCGCGCCCACCGACGAAGAGGCGATCCAGATGGCGGAGGGCTGGACGTTCTTCCAGTTCGCGCTGGGCTTCTACAACTCGCACGGCCCGGTCGTCCCCAACAGCGTGAACCTGTGGGACGAGTACGCGAAGTGGCGCGAGACGCCCGCAGGCCAGAAGGCGCAGCGCGGCGGCGGCCTGATCGGCTCGCCCGCGACCCTGCGCGAGCGGCTGCGCAAGTTCCGCGACTCGAACGTGGACCAGGTGATCCTGCTGAACCAGGCCGGCAAGAACACCCACGCGGACATCTGCTCGAGCCTCGAGCTGTTCGCGCGCGAGGTCATGCCCGAGTTCCACGCCGACGAGCCCGCGCACCAGGAGTGGAAGCGGAAGGTGCTCGCGCGCGAGATCGAGCTCGAGGAGATCGACACGCAGCCTTACCACATGGTCAGCAACCAGACGCCCACGAAGAAAGTCGCCGCTCCACCAAACTGACGGGTGTATAGTCGCTCCGACCTGCATCGACCTGCCGGGAGGGAGCTCATGCTTCGCGCGTCCGGTCTTCTGCTGGGTTTGGGTCTGCTGTTCGCGGCCGCCTGCGAGCGCACCGCCGACGTCGCTGCGCCGCCGCCGTCGGCCGCGGCCGGTGCCGCGCAGCCCGTGCTCTCGGGCATGTGGAACGTCGAGGGCGTGACCGTCGAGACCGCTTCGGGGAAGACGCGCCAGATCTCCGGCACGATCATCCTCGCGCAGGACGGTGCTCGCTACACGTCGACCTTCGATCTCGACACGACCTTGCCGAGCGAGGGCGGGCCGATCCACGCGAACGTGATCGGCGAAGGCGAGGGCACGGTCGAGGGAGGCCGCACGCTCTCGGGCACGACCCACACGCAGATCATCGTCTCGGGTGCGCCGAACGTCGATCCGGGCTTCGCCTACGTGCCGCGCCGCGTCGGCACGCGCATCGTGTCGAAGACCAAGGCCGTTCTCGCGGACGACGGCACGATCGCGATCGAGATCGAGAGCGAGCCCGCGCCGGGCGAGACCTACGCCTCGACCCGGACCACGCTCAAAGGTTCGTACGCGCAGCCGCCGCGAACTCCTTCAGAACCTTGAGCGCGGCTTCCCAGTTGTAGACGTCTTCCTGGTAGTCGAACCGTCCTTCGCCCGCATACGTCTTGATCGTGATGCCCGCGAACTCGAAGTGCGTGCCGTCGGTGCGGCGGCCGGGCAAGCGGTTCTGCCACTTGTAGACGATCCGGTTGCCGTCGATCGCGACCCAGTCGATCGGGTACGTCCAGCCCTTGCACCGCGCCATCGCCGGGATCAGCCAGGCGCGGATCGCGTCGCGTCCGCGGAAGGTGCCGAGGTGGTGCTCGACGTAGACGGCGTCGGGCGTGAAGCAGTCGACGAACCCGTTCCAGTCGTCGTTGGTCTGCACGTCGATCGTCTTCTTGAACGCGGCCTCGATCTCGGCCCGGTCGTAGGTCTTCATCGCGGCGATCGTCGCACACCCGGCACGGGGATTGCTCGCGATTTCCCTCGAGCCATGAGCCCGAAAGCCGAAGCCCCCGTCGTCTCGCCGATCCAGAGCTACCTCGACGCGCTCTACGCCGAGTGCGTCGGCCTGCGCGGTGGAGAGGTCGCGACGTACATCCCCGAGCTCGCGAAGGCGGAACCGGACTGGTTCGGAATCTGCCTCGCGACCACCGACGGCCGGCTCTATGAAGTCGGCGACACGCGGCAGGCGTTCACGATCCAGTCGATCTCGAAGCCGTTCATCTACGGGCTCGCGCTCGAGGACCGCGGCCGCAAGGCGGTGCTCGACAAGATCGGGGTCGAGCCCTCGGGGGAAGCGTTCAATTCGATCAGCCTCGCGCCGGGGACGGGCCGGCCGCTGAATCCGATGATCAACGCCGGCGCCATCGCCGCGACCTCGCTCGTCTCGGGCCATTCGCCCGCGGACAAGCTCGAGCGCATCGTCGCGACCCTCTCGCTCTACGCCGGGCGCCCGCTCTCGCAGGACCTGGCGGTCTACGAATCCGAGCGCGAGACCGGCCACCGGAACCGCGCGATCGGCCACATGCTGCGCAGCTTCGACGTGCTCGGCGAGGCGCCCGACGTGCCGCTCGACCTCTACTTCCGGCAGTGCTCGGTGAGCGTGGACTGCCGGGACCTCGCGTCGATGGCGGCGACGCTCGCGAACGGAGGCGTGAATCCGACCAGCGGCGAGCGCCCGATCCGCCCGGAGTTCGTGCAGAACGTGCTCAGCATCATGGCAACCTGCGGCATGTACGACTACGCCGGCGAGTGGCTGTACTGGGTCGGGATGCCGGCGAAGAGCGGCGTGTCGGGGGGCATCCTCGCGGTGCTGCCCGGCCAGCTCGGCATCGGCGTCTTCTCGCCGCCGCTCGACGCGCGCGGGAACAGCGTGCGCGGGGTCGAGGTCTGCCGGCGCGTCTCGGCGGACCTCAATCTGCACGTGCTGAGCGTGGCGCGTCCATCCGGCTCGATCGTGCGCGCGGCGTACTCGCTCGCCCGGGTCGGCTCGAAGCGCGTCCGCAGCGAAGCCGACCGGGAGGAGTTGGACCGGCGGGGCGATCGCGCGCGGGTGTACGAGCTCCAGGGCGATCTGGCCTTCGCGGCCGTCGAAGCCGTCGCGCGCCGCATCGTCGAGGAGGGCCCCCGCGTCGACCTGGTGGTGATCGACCTGGCGCGCGTCACACAGATCGGTGATGCCGCGGCCGAGATCCTCCTCTCGCTCCTGCAGAGCCTGGCCACGGCGGGAAAGCTGCTCGTCTTCGCCAGCGCAGAGCGCCAGGTTCGCGCGGTGCGGCTGTGGCGGGAGCGCCTCTCCCGCGACGGCGCCCTGCAGCTCTTCGTGTTTCCGGAGCTCGATCGCGCGCTCGAGTTCTGCGAGAACCGGTTGCTCGCGAACAGCGAGCTCGGGGCGGCGGGTCCCGCGGTTCCGTTGGAGGAGCACCCGACCCTGCAGGGGCTGGCACCCGCGCAGGTTCGCGAGCTCGAAGCCGTTCTCGAGCGGCGCAGCTTCGAGGCCGGCGAGCTGATCGTCCGGCGCGGCGACGAAGCGGATCGGATCTACCTGCTCGTGCGGGGCGAGGTCAGCGTCACGGTGGAGCTCGCGAACGGGCAGCAGAAGCGCCTCTCCACGCTCTCCGCCGGCACGACCTTCGGGGAGCTCGCGATGGTCAGTCGCTCCCCGCGCTCCGCGGACGTGCGCGCGGACGCGCCGACCGAGTGCTGGGCGCTCGGCGTGGCGGAGTTCGATGCGCTGGGCGAGAAGCACCCGGAGATCAAGCTGACCTTGCTCGAGAACCTGCTGCGAACCACGTCGCGCACGGCGGCGCGGCTCACGGGGGAGGTGCTGGAGCTCTCGCGCTGAGTGGCGCTCAGTCGGACTCGAGGAGGATCCCGGCCAGGGGGTGAGGGGAACCCTCGCGGGGGATATGCTTCCCTCCGTAGATGCGCTGGCGCGACGGCACCTCCCAGCTGAAGTTCTTGTACCTGGCGCTGGTCGCGGCGTACGCGCTCGGATTGCTGCTCGCGGGATCGAGCGCGCTCGAGCGCGTCGGCCGGCCCGACGTCGGCTTCACCATGGACGGCCTCGAGCTCTCGCCGTCGCGGCGGGACGCGGCGGACCTCGGCCTGCGCGGCGGGGCGCGGCTCCTGGCCGTGAACGGCTTCGAGGTCGCCGGCCATTCGATCCGGCGCGAGGTCTGGCCGCGGCTCGTGCGCGCGGACGGCGCCACGAACACGCTCGTGGTCGAGAAGCCCGGACGCATGGTGACGGAGGTCTCCTTGCCCGTGCGCGACCTGCGCTGGGCCGACGTCGTCTACGCGGAGGGCGGGGCGATCGCGCTCGGCGCGCTCTTCTTCATGGTCGGCGCGGTGACCTTTGCGCTGCGCCCGTGGGCGGTGGAGAGCTGGGCGCTGCTCGCGCTGTGCACGGTTGCGGGCGGGTTTCTCACGATGCTGCTGTCGGGGGTCGGTCAGGCGAAGCCGGTCTACGCGATCTACTTCCGCACGATGCTCGGCTTCCTCGCGGCCGTGCCGATCCACGCCGGGCTCGCGTTTCCGGTCGTGCACAGGAGCCTGCTGCGCCGGCCGCCGCGCGTGCTCTACGGCATCTACGCGCTGGGCGTGCTGCACGCCGCGGCGCACATCGCGGCCTGGTACACCGAGTACGCGGGACCGCTGCGCTACATCGGGATCTTCGACACGAGCCTCCTGCTCGCGGTGACGCTCTTCTTCGTCGGCCGCTGCGGCGTGCTGGCGATGAAGACCAGCGACCCGCTGGTCGCGCAGCGCGCGCGGATCCTCCTGGCCGGCGCGCTCTTCGGCGGCTCGCTGCCCGTGGCCGTGCGCTTCGTGCAGGCGACGCTCGGCATCCACGTGCTCGACATCCGCGTCGCGTACTGGACGCTCTCGATCCTCTTGCTCGCGCTGGCGCGCACGACCCTGCGCCACGAGCTCCTGAACGCGCGAGTCGCCGCGCGACGTGCGGTGGTGTACGGCGCGGCGGTGGGCGCGCTGACCGTTCTCGCGGTCGCGCTGGTCGGGCTCTCGCCGTACTTCATGGCGGCCATGCTGCTGCCGCTGCTCTACGTCTGGCCGCGCTTCGAGGCGGTGCTGAACGCCTGGCTCTATCCCAAGCGCGTGCGCATGCCCGAGACCGTGCGCGCGATCGGCGAGGGCCTGGCCGAGGCAACCGACAGCGACGCCGTGCTCGACGTGCTCTGTCAGGCGCCCGCGCGCCTCTCCGACGTGCGCGGGACCTCGGCGTTCCTGTTCGCGGGCGTGGCGTCCGTGCACGAGGTCCTGCGCGGCGGGAGCGTCATCCCTTCCGTGGACGGGCTGACCTTGCAGCGCGAGCCGCTGATGCAGCTCATGATCACCATGCGCAAGGAGATCTTCCGCGAGCAGATCTCCGTCGAGCCGCAGTACGTGAACATCAAGGCGGAGTGCTACGCCTGCTTCGACCGGCTGGGTGCGGATCTCCTGATCCCGATCCTGCGCGACGGACGCGTGATCGGCGGTCTCGCGGTCGGCTCGCGCGAGCGCGGGGACGTCTGGGAGCGCCTCGAGCTCGAGGTCCTGCAGACGATCGTGCACCAGGCCGTGCAGGCGCTGATCCGCGTCGAAGCCACCGAGCGCCTGCGCTCGCGCGAGATGGAGTTCGCGGAGCTGAAGCGCTTCTTCTCGCCGCAGATCATCGAGCAGGTCATGGCGCGCGGCGGCGCGGCGGAGCTGCGCTCGCAGCGCAAGCTCGTCACGGTCTTCTTCGCGGACCTGCGCGGCTTCACGTCGTTCGCCGAGAGCGTCGAGCCCGAAGAGGTGATGGCGACGCTCGCGGAGTATCACCACGCCATGGGCAAGCGCGTGACGGAGTTCGCCGGAACCCTCGAGCGCTTCGCGGGCGACGGCTTCATGGTCTTCTTCAACGATCCGGTCGAGCAGCCCGACCACGTCGAGCGCGCGGCGCGCATGGCGATGGCGATGCACGCCGACATCATCCGCCTGCGCGCGGGCTGGGCACACCGCGGCTATCGGATCGACGCGGGCATGGGCATCCACACCGGCTACGCGACCTGCGGCTTCATCGGCTACGAGGGCCGGCGCGACTATGGCGTGATCGGGAACGTCACGAACCTGGCGGCGCGGCTCAGCGACGCGGCCAAGGGCGGCGAGATCCTCAGCACGGCACCCGTGCGCGCGGAGCTGCGCGAGCGCTTCGCGTTCGAGCCGGTGGGCGACCTCGAGCTGCCGGGCTTCCACGCCCCGCAGCCGGCCTTCAGGTTGATTCCAGCCGAGGATGCGCGCTAACTAAGGAGAACCATGAGAAGACTCATCGTCGGCTTGCTCGCACTGCCGCTCCTCTGCGGCTGCTTCGTGAACGTGAAGATCCCGCTCGATCGCGATCTCGACCACACCCAGCTCGGCTCGAAGGTCGGAGAGGCGCACGCGACGAGCGTGCTCTGGATGTTCTTCTGGGGCGACGCGGGCACGCAGGCCGCGGCCCGGCAGGGCGGCATCACGACCATCAACCATGCCGACCAGGGCATCTTCTCCGTCCTGTTCGGGATCTACGCGACCGACACGACGATCGTCTACGGCGACTGAGTGGCGCGCGCGATCGGAATTCTCGGAGCACTCCTTCTGTGCGGCTGTCTTCGCGGCATGGTGTACTACCACGCCACCGAGCCTCTCACGACGCACTTCAATCGCACGCCCGTTGGAGACGGCTTCGAGGCGAAGGGAGACGTGAAGGAGCTGCGCTACAACGGCTATCTGCGCGTGATCTGGGACGAGAACTCGATCGGCTCGATCGCGAAGGAAGCGGGCTTTCGCGAGATCTACTACGCGGACCTCGAGACCTTCTCGGTGCTCGGTATCTGGACCCAGTACCGCGTGCACGTCTACGGCTCGAAGGAAGACCCGACGCCGTGAGCAAGGTCCCCACGCAGGAGGAGATCGTCGCGTCCCGCCTGCGCCTGCGCGAGCGCTTCCTCGCGAAGATGCGAGAGACGCCGTCGCTCGCCGACGCGAAGCCGCTCGGCAGCGGCCCGAAGAACCGCCACGGCATGCCGAAGATCCCCGTCGGCCAGACACCCACCGCGCCCGGCAAGTGGCCGGTGCTCGATCTCGGCGCGCAGCCGGACTTGAAGGCACAGACGTGGCAGCTCGCGCTCGACGGTGCGTGCAAGCAGCCGCTCGTGCTCGACTGGCGCGCCTTCAGCGCGCTCGAGCAGGCCGACGACGTCTCCGACTTCCACTGCGTCACCGGCTGGTCGAAGCTCGACGTGCCGTGGAAGGGCGTGCGCTTCTCGACCTTGGCCGCGCTGGTCGAGCCCGACGAGCGCGCGACCCACGTCGTGTGTCACGCCTACGACGGCTACGACACGAACCTCTCCCTCGCCGAAGCGCTGAAGGACGACGTGCTGCTCGTCCACACCGTCGAAGGCGCGCCGCTTCCGCCCGAGCACGGCGGCCCGGTGCGCATGATCACGCCCCAGCTCTATGCCTGGAAGGGCGCGAAGTGGATCAAGCGCATCGAGTTCCTCGTCGCCGACCGGAAGGGCTTCTGGGAGCTGCGCGGCTACTCGAACACCGCGCATCCGTGGCGGAACGACCGGTACGGGTGACAGGCGCGAGAGCGGCCGGACGGCCGAAGCCCGGCGCGCGTATCATGTCCCGATGAAGATCGAAACCCTCGCGTACGGGTTCGGACTGATCGAAGGGCCGCGGGTCGACGGGGCGGGGAACCTGTACTTCAGCGACGTCTCCAACGGCGGCGTATATCGGCGGCGACCGAGCGGCGAGATCGAGACGGTGGTGCCCAAGCGGCGCGGGGTCGGCGGCATCGCCCTCCACGCCGAGGGCGGCCTCGTGATCTCGGGCAAGAACATCTGCCACGTGAAGGACGGCGCGACGCGCGTGCTGTTCGCGCGCGCCGACATCCCCGGGTTCAACGATCTCTTCACCGATGCGCAGGGACGCGTGTACACCGGCTCGATGCTCTCCGATCCGTTCGGCGGGGACACGGATCGGAAGCTCGGCGACTGCTTCCGCATCGACGGCGAGGGCAAGGCGGTCGTGCTCTACGGCGGCGTCTCGCTCACGAACGGCATCGGCTTCTCGCCCGACGGGAAGCGCATCTACCACTCCGACAGCGCGCGCGGCCTGATCCTCGTCCACGAGATCGACGCCGCCGGCCGCGCGACGCCGCTGACACCGATTCGCGTCGAGGGCGGTCCCGACGGACTCGCGGTCGACGCCGAGGGCGGCGTCTGGGTCGCGCTGTACCAGGCGGGCGCCGTGCAGCGCTTCAAGCCCGACGGATCGCCCGACCAGCGCATCACGCCGCCCGCGCAGATGGTCACGAGCCTCTGCTTCGGCGGCGCGGACCTGCGCGATCTGTACATCGTGAGCGCGGACAACAAGACCGACGCCACGCGCAAGGGCACGATCTTCCGCACGCGCAGCGACGTCGCCGGTCTACCCGCGCCGTTCGCGCGGATCTGACGAGCGCGCGATGGCGGGCCCGCTCGACGGCGTGCGCGTGCTCGACTTCGGCCGCTACATCGCGGGGCCGTGGTGCGCGGCGCTGCTCGGGGATCTCGGCGCCGAGGTCATCCGCATCGACAAGCGCGGCGGAAGCGAGGACCGCTTCGTCGGGCCCGTCGCCGACGGGGGCGAGGGCGCGCTCTATCTCCAGGCGAATCGCAACAAGCTCGGCATCACGCTCGACCCGATGAAGCCCGCGGGACGCGAGATCGTGCGCCGCCTGGTCGCGACGGCCGACGTCGTGGTCGCGAACCTGCCGCCGCAGACGCTCACCGCGATGGGCCTCGATTGGCCCACGCTCTCCGCGCAGAACCCGCGTATCGTGCTCACCACCATCTCCGCGTTCGGGAGCGGCGGGCCGTACGAGCGCAAGCTCGGCTTCGACGGCATCGGCCAGGCGATGTCGGGCTCGATGTACCTCTCCGGTTGGCCGGGCGAGCCGATGAAGGCGTACGTGCCGTGGGTCGACTTCGGCACCGCGGGGCTCGCGGCCTTCGGAACGGTCGCGGCGCTTCACGCGCGCAGCACGACGGGGCTCGGCCAGCACGTCGAAGGGTCGCTCCTGCAGACCGCGCTCACCTACTCGAACGCGCCGCTGATCGAGCAGCGCGTGCGCAAGCTCGACCGCGTCGCGACCGGCAGCCGCAGCCAGATCGCCGGACCGAGCGACGCGTTCCGCACGAAGGACGGCTGGCTGCTCTCGCAGGTGATCGGGCAGCCGCTGTTCGAGCGCTGGTGCAAGCTCGTCGGCGAGCCGGGCCTGCTCGCCGATCCGCGCTTCGCGAGCGATGCCGCGCGCGGCGAGAACGGCGCGCTGCTGTCGGAGCGCATGGCGCGCTGGTGCGCCGAGCGCACCACGGCCGAGGCGCTCGCCGCGCTCGAGGCCGCGAACATCCCCGCGGGTCCGGTCTACTCGCCGCAGCAGGCCGTCGACGATCCGCACGTGCGCGCGGCGCAGATCCTGCGCGACGTCGACTTCCCCGGGCTTCCCGTGCCGGCGCCGATCTCCGACACACCCGTGCGCTTCTCCGCGAGCGACGCAGGCATCCGCACGCGTGCGCCGCTGCTCGGCGAGCACACCGACGCGATCCTGCGCGCGCTCGGCTACGGCGACGCGGAGCTCGCCGCGCTCCGCGGCGACGGCGTCATCTAGCCGGTCAGGCGATGATCTTGAGCAGGTTCCCGAGGATCTCCGCGAGCGGGATCTCGATCGCGAACAGGGGGATCATCGGCAGCGCCACCGCGACCACGATCGGAATCAGGTCCTTCGTCGCGAGTGGCAGTGTGCGCATGGCGGCGACCAGCTCGTAGCCCGCACTGGTATCGGCGAGCGAGGACGCGTCGGGATTGCCGAGCAGGTCGTCGTCGCCTTCGCTTCCGCCGATCCACTTCCGGTCGAACGCGAGGTGGTGGTCGTGCACGAGCGCGCCGTACTCGAGCAGCCCCTTGAAGCGCGCGAGCGCGAGCTTGCGACGGAACTTGAACAGCGGCCAGATCAGAGCGACCGCGACGACCGCGGCGTAGGCGGCGATCGGGAACTTGAAGTCCATGACGTGGCTGCCCTTGTAGATCACGGCATCGGCGAACGAGCCCGCCAGAACGATCGAGATCGCGAACGCGAGCGCACCCCAGGCCGCCTGGCCGACGCCGACGAAGCCGAGTCCGCCAGCATGGTCCGGGTGGGTGGCGACGAGCGACAGATCGAGCTTCGACATCGCACCGAGGAAGCGCGCCCAGATGAAGCCGCGCCAGAGGGATCGGTACAGGAAGAACTGGAAGACAGGGAGACCCACGGCGGCGTACCACCAGCCAGCGATCGTCAGGTAACGTGCGCCGTCGTGCGACGACACGAGCCAGCTCTCGACCGGCGAGGAGAGTCGGGTGGCCATGGCCGCGATCGAGCCGACGACGGAGAGCGCGATGAGCACGAACTCGGCGGTCGACGAGTCCCGGAGGCGCATCGCGGCGCGCACGGTGTCGTCGTACGCCGCACGCTCGCTCTGCGGGACGAGCCCCGAGCTCACGAACGTCGCCGCGATCGCCCGCAGCCTGGGTCCGATCGTGACCTCGGACAGCAGGAACAGCGGCACCGCGAGCAGAAGCCGCGCATGCACGGCGAAGTCCCGCACGAACGGCTGCTCGATGCTTCCTTCGAGAGCCGTCCCCGCGAGCAAGGTCAGGAGCGCGAGGGGGAACCACGTTACGACGAGCAGCGTGAGCGCGCTCTGCATCAGCCGCGGCGCCGCCGGATTCGCGAGCCCCACGCGCAGCATCAGCCGGAACGTCGGCCCGCCGGGGACGAGGTCGAGCGGAGGTGGCAAGGCCGAGCGCGTTTTCACGGGCCCGAGTCTATCCGACTCGCACTCTTCGGAGTCGACAGAGCTCGGAGCGGCGTGCAAAGCTCCAGACCCATGCGAAGTGTGACTCTCGGAGTGATCGTGGCCGTCGGGCTTGTGAGCGCTCCGCTTCGCGGCGCGCTCGCGATCACGGAGGCGTGGAACCAGGAGAGGGTCACCGCGATCGCCAGGGACCTGGAGCAGGCGGTCGCGGGCCTGCGCGACGCGGTGAAGAACAGCCCTGCGTGGGACAACCCCCAGCAGAAGCGCAACCTCTACAAGATTGCGGACATCCTGCGCCAGATCGAGCAGGAGTCGATCAGCCTGCACGCGCAGCTCGCGAAGGGCGCCGGCATGGAGGAGACTGAGCTGAACTATCGGCGCATTCAGACGCTGAAGCGAAGGGCGGAGGCGCTCGCGCCCAAGTCCGACGTCACGGCGTTCACCAAGCCCAAGCTCGATCGCGCGACCGAAGTGCTGAAGCTGCTCGAACCATTCTACCCCCCGACGGAGGCTCGAAAGTGACCCGTGTCGTGCGCCCCTCATTGTTGTTCGCGGCCGCACTCGCTGCGACGCTCGCCTGCAAGCCCGCGGAGAAGGCTCTCTCTCCCGTCGAGCTCGAGGCGAAGAACCGCGGCGAGTGCCACGTGGTCGCGGTCAGCCAGACCCAGTTCGACCCCAGCCTCGCGGAAGAGCCGGTGCGCACGCTCTCCGAGACGCACAAGCAGGGCGGCGACGTGGTCGGGTCGGGTGCGATCGCGAAGGGCGCGGCGAAGGGCGCGGTCGTGGGCGTCGTCGGCGGGGCGATCGCGGGTGACGCCGGGAAGGGCGCCGCGATCGGCGCCGGCGCCGGCGCGCTGATCGGAGGCGTGCGCAGGCGGCAGGAGACACAGAAGATGGTCACCACCACGCGCACGAATCCCGAGTACACCGCGTACGTGGCGGCGAAGAACGCCTATCGCAATGCGTTCGACTCCTGCATGACCTCGCGGATGACTCCGCAGCAGCCGCCGAAATGACCAGGCTCACCCTCTCGCTCGTCTCCTCCGCGCTGCTTATCGCCGCGAGCGCCGCATCCGCGGACGACTTCGACGGCCAGCACGCACTGGTCTGCTCGCTCGACGAGGCCGCGGAGTGCGACGTCGACGCGCTCTGTACGACGGTGAGCGGCGAGGAGATCGAACTCCCCGATGCGATCACCGTCGACTTCAAGAGCAGTCGGCTGCGCTCGCCCGACGGGCAGCGGTCGAGCCCGATCCACTCGACGGATGTCACCAATGCGGTTCTGATCGCCCAAGGCAGTCAGAACGGCCGCGGGTGGAGCATGGCCATCGACCGCGCGACCGGCCGCATGACCGGCACCATCGCCGAGCCTGTGGGTGCGTTCGTCCTGACCGGAAGCTGCGCGAAGGCCCCCTAGAGCTCGAGCCAGAGCTCGGTCGGGCCGCGCAGGATGGTGTTGTTCCGCCAGGTGAGCTTCTGCGCGGGAAGCCGGATCGCCGGGAAGCGGGTGATGAGCGCCTCGAGCGCGAGCGCACCCTCGAGCCGCGCGAGCTGCGCGCCGAGGCAGAAGTGGATGCCGTGACTGAAGGAGAGGTGGCGCACGTCCGTTCGCGTCACGTCGAGCCGCTCGGGATCCGCGAAGACCTCCGGGTCGCGATTGGCCGCGCCGAGCAGCAGCACGAGCTGCTGTCCGCGGCGCACCTGGTGGCCGGACAGCTCGCAGTCGCGCGTCGCGATGCGCGAGGTCATCTGCACCGGGCTGTCGTAGCGCAGCAGCTCCTCGAGGGCGGCAGGCACGCGCTCGGGCGAGGCGCGCAGGAGCTCGAGCTGATCGGGGCTGCGCAAGAGTGCGAGCATCGCGTTCGAGATCAGGTTCGTGGTCGTCTCGTTGCCTGCGATGAGCAGGAGCACGAGCGTCGCGAACATCTCCGAGGCCTTCAGCCGGTCGCCCGCGTCCTCCGCCGCGGCCAGCGCGGAGATGAGATCGTCGCGCGGCGCCATGCGCCGGGCGGCGACGATCGCTTCGAAGTAGCTGCGCAGCTCTCCCTGCGCCTTCAGCGCGGCGCGCTGATCCTCGAACGTTCCCTCGCCGAGCGAGCGCACGATCTCGTTGGACCAGTGCCGGAAGCGCACGTGGTCCTCGGGCGGAATGCCCAGCATCTCGGCGATCACGCGCACCGGCAGCGGCGCACCGAGCTCGCGCACGAGCTCCATCGCGCCGTGCGCGGGCCGCGGGTCGAGCAGCTCCTTCAGGATCTGCTCGATGCGCGGGCGCATGCGCTCGATGGAGCGCGGTGTGAAGGCCTTCGCGACGAGCCCGCGCAGGCGCGTGTGGTCGGGCGGATCGCGGCGCAGCATCGACATGTTGTCGTCCTGGTACGGATCCGGCAGCCCGGCACGCGCCATGCGCGCGACCACGCGGCCGTACAGGCTCAGGTTTCGCTCGTCCGCCGAGAACTCGCCGTCGCGCAGCACGGCGATCACGTCTTCGTGGCGCGAGAGCACGAAGCCGTCGGCCGGGCGGCTCCGATGGAACGGATCCGTCTCGCGCAGCTTTCGATAGAACGGGTACGGATCCTCGCGAAAGCCGGGCGCCATGGGATTGAAGACGATGCCCGTCTCGATCCGCTCGAGCGCCGCGAGCGCGAGACCGCGACACATCCAGATCACGTCGTCGAAACGCGTGCGCAAGGTCATGCGATCTTCCTTTCGAGTGGGGTTTCATCATGCTCGGGAGAGATCTCCTCGAGACTCCGGCCGGCGGTCTCCGGCAGCGCGAACGCGACGATCAGCGGCGCGAGCAAGGTCACGCCGAGCAGCAGCGAGATCGCGCTCCAGTGCGAGCCGGTGACTCCGTACAGCACCGACTCGAGTCCGAGCCCGAGCGCGCCGCCGAGCGTGCCGACGACCAGCCGCGCCCCGGCCGACGTCGATCGATGCGAGGTCGGGAACAGCTCCGCACCGTAGGTCGACAGCAGCGTCTCGTGCCCGACGAGCAGGAAGATCAGCGCGATCCAGAGCGGCGCGAGCCAGAGGCCCGCGCTGTTGTAGAAGGCCAGGAAGAGGGCGGCCAGCGCGGCACCGGCGAACACGGTCAGGCGCCGGCGGCCGAAGCGGTCGGAGAGCGCGCCGGCGATCGGCGCGCCGCAGATCGCGAACGCGCCGCCGGCGATGTAGAGCAGACTCACCTGGCCGGGTGACCAGCCGTGCGCCTGCTGCAGGTACTTCGGACCCATCAGGTCGGCGGCCGCGATGCCCACGGTGATGGCGAGCGCGATCCCGCAGGTCGCCGCGAAGCGTCCGGGATACGCGCGCGCGAGCCGCCGCACCGGCAGCCAGAGGCCCAGCTCGTCGACCCGAGCGCGCGCCTCGAAGCGCGCGGTCTCCGGCAGGCTGCGCCGCAGCCACGCGATCACGAGCAGCGGCGCGAGTCCCACCAGGTAGAGCCCGCGCCAGCCCTGCGGCGATCCGGCCGCGAGCGGCAGCAGCATCGCGGCGAGTCCGACGCCGCACGACTTGATCGCGAAGAACGCGCCGATCCCCCAGCCGCGCGACGCGGGATCGAGCTCCTCGCTGATCACCACCACCGCGAGCAGCATCTCCGCCGTGCCGAAGACGCGCGCCAGGAACTGCAGCACCACGAATGAGCGCGGGTCGGGCGCGAACGCGGTCGCGCCGGTCAGCACCGTGTAGCCGAGCACCGTCAAGAGCAGTGCGCGGCGCCGGCCGATGCGATCGGCCGCAAGCGCGATGAACAGCGCCGGCAGCGCGCCGAGCCGCAGGATCGAGCCGAGCCAACCGACGTCTGCCTCCGAGACGCCGAGCCCCGCCTGGATCTGCGGCAGCGCCATTCCGAACAGGCTGATGTCGTACTGGTCGAACAAGCTCGCGAGGGAGACCAGCCCGAGCACCCGCCACTGCCGGGTCGTGAGCGCCGGCGCGCCGGCGAGGAACGGGAGCCAGCGCTGCCAGCGGGGTCGAACGATCGCGAGCGAATCCGTCACGCCGCAACCCTCGAGCAATTCGGATGCCAGCGCGGGGCTGCGCGGAAGGCGTCACGCCAACCTGCGTTGCAGCATTGCTCCGACACCGCGCAGCGGCGTGGCGACAGCGCGGCCCGAGAGCCGCCTAACGCTTGCCGCGCTTCTTGTGCTTCTTCTGCGCCTTGCGCTGATCGCGCTTGGCCATCGCCTTCTGCGCGCGCATGGCCTTGCGGTTGCCGGGCATGCCGCCCATGCCCGCGAGCGCCGAGGGGTCGAAGCCCGGCGGAAGCTGCGGCATGCCCCCGCCGCCGCCGCCGCCGAACATGCGACCGACGCCCGGGATCTTCGAGAGCAGCCCGCCCGCGCCGCCGCCCCCGAGCTGGCTCATCATGTCGCGCATCTGCTTGAAGCGCTGCAGCAGGCCGACCAGGTCGGGCACCTTCGTGCCGGAGCCGCGCGCGACGCGGTTCTGGCGCGACGAGTTCAAGAGCTCCGGACGCCGGCGCTCCTCCGGCGTCATCGAGGTGATCATCGCCTCGATGCGCTTGAGCTCCTTCGGGTCGACGTTCGCGCCCTCGGGCAGCATCTCGCCCATCCCGGGGATCTTCGCGAGCAGGTCCTTCAGCGAGCCCATCTTCTGGAGCGTGCGAAGCTGGGTGAGGAAGTCCTCGAGCGTGAACTGCCCGCGCAGCATGCGCTCGGCGTCCTTCTCGGCGGTCTCGACGTCGACGACCTCCTCGAAGTCCTGCATCAGCCCGACGACGTCGCCCATCCCGAGCACGCGCTGCGCGAGGCCTTCGGGCCGGAACGCCTCGAGCTTGTCGATCGCCTCGCCGACGGTCACGAAGCGGATCGGCACGCCCGTCGCGGCGCGGATGGCGAGCGCCGCGCCGCCGCGCGAGTCGCCGTCGAGCTTGGTCAGGATCAGCCCGTCGAGCGGGATGCGCTCGGCAAAGCCGCGCGCGACGTTCACCGCCTCGCGGCCCATCATCGCGTCACAGACGAGTGTCGTGTGCTCGGGCTTGGTGCGAGCCGCGATCTGCTCGAGCTCCCCCATGAGCTCGTCGTCGATCTGGAGCCGGCCCGCGGTGTCGAGGATGACGGTGTTGAAGCGGTGCTCGCGCGCGTAGGCGACGGCCTCCGCGCAGATCGCCGGCGCGTCGTCGCCCTCGCGCGAGAACACCTCGACGCCCACCTTCTCGCCGAGCACGCGGAGCTGCTCGCGCGCGGCCGGGCGGCGCACGTCGGCCGCGACCAGCAGGGGACGCTCGCCTTGCTTCTTCAGGTGTCGGGCGAGCTTCGCGCAGGTGCTGGTCTTTCCGGTGCCCTGCAGGCCGAGCATCATCAGCACGCGCGTGCGGCCCTTGGCAGCCTCGAACGGCTGGCCCTCGCCCATCAGCGCGACCAGCTCCTCGTAGCACGCCTTCGTGAAGTGGTCGCCGGGGGTGACCTTGAGCTTCTGGCCGCTCTTCCGGCCGGCCTCGAGCCGGACGATCTCGCCGCTGCAGCGCTCGCGCACCTTCGCCAGGAATTCGCGCACGATGCCGAGGTCGACGTCGGCCTCGAGCAGCGACGTGCGGACCTCGGAGAGCGCCTCGGCGATGTTCGCGTCGTTGAGCTCCGCCACCCCGCGGAAGCGGTCGCGCGCGGTCTTGAAGCCCTTGCTGAGCGTTTCGAGCATCGGCCGGCAGGCTAGCAAAGGCGGGTACTCGGGTCTCGGCAAGCGAAGCGCGCAGCGAGCTGCAAGCGAGCGAAGTCGGGTGGCGCGGCTATGCCGCGCCGGGCCCCGATGACCAGCTGCGTTTGAAATGCGCTCCGGCCCTGTGCCAGAGTACGCCGCGACTTGTCCACGAACGTCGAGGCGCACATCACGGGCACCGTCTTCAAGATCGAAACCTCGATCGGAGCGGCCGTGCGCGAGGCCGACGTCCTCGTGATTCTCGAGTCGATGAAGATGGAGCTGCCCGTCGAGGCGCCCGCGGGTGGCCGCGTCGCGAAGATCCTCGTCGAGGAAGGGCAAAGCGTAGAAGAGGGCGACGTCCTCGTCGTCCTCGAATAGCTCGGCGACGAACTCCCGAGCAAGGAGAACACCATGGGTCTTCTGGATGGCAAGGTCGCGATCATCACCGGCGCCGGCGGGGGGCTCGGGCGCTGCCACGCGCTGCTGCTCGCGAAGGAGGGCGCCGCGATCGTCGTGAACGACCTCGGCGGGTCGCGCGACGGCAAGGGCGGCGACGCCTCGATGGCCGACCAGGTCGTGAAGGAGATCAAGGCGGCGGGCGGCCAGGCGGTCGCGAACTACGACAGCGTGGCGACGGTCGCGGGCGGCGAGAACATCTGCAAGACCGCGCTGGACGCGTTCGGCAAGATCGACATCCTCGTGAACAACGCCGGCATCCTGCGCGACATGACGCTCGTCAAGACCGACGAGGCCTCGTGGGACATCGTGGTGCAGGTGCACCTGAAGGGCACCTACTGCGTGACCCGCCCGGTCTTCACGCACATGAAGGAGCGCGGTCAGGGCGGAGTCATCGTCAACACGAGCTCCACCTCGGGCCTGATCGGCAACTTCGGCCAGTGCAACTACGGCGCGGCGAAGGCGGGGATCGCGGGCTTCACGCGCTGCCTCGCGCTCGAGGGCAAGAAGTACGGCATCCGCGTGTGGGGCCTCGCGCCCGTCGCGGTCACGCGCCTCACCGAGGATCTGCCCGGCATGGGCAACGAGCAGGTGAAGGAGACGCTCGGCCCCGACAAGGTCTCGCCCACCGTGCTCTACATGGTGAGCGACCTGTCGAAGGACAAGACCGGCAAGTTCCTCTTCGCGGGCGGCACGAAGGTGTGCGAGCTGAAGATCGTGGCCTCGGACGGCGTGAAGAACCCGAAGGGCGTCACCGCGCAGGAGATCGCCGCGAACGAGAGCAAGGTGTTCCTGCCCGACCAGGCCTTCAACCTGATGGGCTGATGGTGGCTGAGCGCAAGCAAAGCGCGCAGCGAGGCGAAGCCGAGCGAAGTGCGGGTGGCGCGCGGCCGCCCGCGCGCCGGGCCCCGCTCGGAACCGGATTCATCTTTCACGAGCGCTACCTGTGGCACGACACGCGCTCCGCGGCGGGGTTCATCCCCGCCGGGGGCATGGTCGAGCCGGATCGCCACGCCGAGAATCCCGACACCAAACGGCGTTTCCGCAACCTGCTCGCGGTCTCGGGGCTGCTCGAGAAGCTGGTCGAGATCGCGCCGCGCATGGCGAGCGAGGACGAGGTCCTGCGCGTGCACCGGCGCGAGTACCTCGAGCGCGTGAAGAAGCTCTCGGCCGAGAACGGCGGCGACGCCGGCGTGCTCACGCCGTTCGGGCCCGGCAGCTACGAGATCGCGCTGCTCTCGGCCGGCGGCGCGCTCGCGGCGGTCGACGCCGTGCTCGATGCGCGCGTGCAGACCGCCTACGCGCTGATCCGCCCGCCGGGACACCACGCGGAAGCCGACCAGGGCATGGGCTTCTGCATCTTCTCGAACGCCGCCATCGCCGTGCACCACGCGCGCGCGGCGCGCGGGCTCGCGCGCGTCGCCATCGTCGATTGGGACGTCCACCACGGGAACGGCAGCGAGAGCGCGTTCTACGCCGATCCGAGCGTGCTCACGATCTCGGTCCACCAGGACAACTACTTCCCCGCGGGGCGCGGCGCGCTCGAAGACATGGGGGAGGGCGCGGGCCGCGGCTACAACCTGAACGTGCCGCTGCCGCCGGGCTCGGGGCACGGCGCCTACGAAGCGGTGTTCGCGCGCGTGGTCGCCCCGGCGCTCCGCCGCTTCCGGCCCGAGCTGATCGTCGTCGCGTCTGGCTTCGACGGCGGCGCGATGGATCCGCTCGGCCGCATGCTCGCGACCAGCGCGACCTATCGCTCGCTGACGCGCATGCTCGTCGAAGTCGCGCAGGAGGTCTGCGGCGGCCGCATCGCGCTGACGCACGAGGGCGGGTACTCGACCGCGCACGTGCCGTTCTGCGGTCTCGCGGTCATGGAGGAGCTTTCGGGAATCTCGACGGGCGTCGTCGACCCGTTCCTCGAGTTCTTCATGGCGATCGGCGGTCAGGCGCTCCAGCCGCATCAGGAGGCGGTGATCCGCCGGGCGGAGAAGCAGCTCGATCTCCTGAGGTGAGCTCGGCGACGATCGCCGCGCGCGCCTCGGTCACCTTCGAGAGCTTCCGCGCGCGGAGCGCCGCGACTTCGGCCTCGCCGTAGGGCGCGAAGTCCGCGGGCACGTGCTCGGGATCGAAACGGCGGACGACCCAGCCCACCAGCTCCGCGAGCTCGCGATCCGAGAGCGGCGCGTTGGCGACGCCGGGAACGCGGATCAGGAACTCGCGCCCGTCGGGGGTCGCGAGGAAGCGCGCGACCTCGCCGCGCAGGTCGGGCACCGCGCCCGGAACGCCGCTCCCGTCCGGCCGGTGACAGCCCTGGCAGTGGAGCATGTAGTTGATCTCGGGCGCGCGGTGCAGATCGGGGACGGGCATTACTTGTCGGCGAGCCCGACGAGGACCGCCGTCGAGCAGTGGTACGCGATCTTGTTCTCGCTCCCCAGACACCAGTTGATGTCGTTGCTGATCCACGGCAGGTACGGCGGCCGGTCGCCCTCGTTGCGGTTGCACAGGCAGCGGCCACAGCTCTGCGTTCCGCAGCAGTCGTTGTACGAGACGACGTACGACTTGCCGTCCTCCGGATTCCGGCAGGTGCCCACCCACGTCATCGGCGAAGGAGACGTGCCGGGCGGGCAGGTGCTCGCGCTGCCGCCGCAGCACGCGCAGAGGAACCCGTCGATCGCGCAGTAACGCCAGTACTCGCACGCCGAGGGGTCCTGTACGCCCTTCGGTGTCGCGCCCGCGGCGATGCGCGCGACGGGCAGGAGCGGGAGGGCCGCGCCGCCGACGAGCGCGCGTCCGAACAGCGCGAGCAGCGAGCGGCGCGAGGTGCGCGAGGCGACCTTGCGCGCGAGCGCCTGCGTGATCGCGTCGAGGCGGGTCATGGCGCGGCTCCGGCGACGAGTGGCTGCAGCAGCGCGGGCCACGCGGCCGCCTGCTCGATCCCGCGCAGGCGCTTTCCCCCGCGCGCGTCGTAGACCGAGAGCGTTGGCGAGCCCAGGAACGCGGAGTAGAGCAGGGCGGCGTCGGCGCTGATCGCGATCGAGGTCGCGGGCTCGGACAGCGCGATCGTCTGCACGCGCTTCTTCGTCGCGAGATCGAAGACCCACACCGTTTCGCCGGGGTCCTTGTGCGTGTCGCGCCCGCCCTTGTGCATCAGCGCGTAGAGCCGTCCGCTTTCCACGTGCACGGCAAAGGGCTGGAGCCCGCCGGGAAGCCACTTCGCCGCGCGCTCGCTCGCGCTCGCGA
>Ga0210377_10001702_pt1 | contig 19763 bp, 16 predicted proteins | sample PLM4_65_b1redo_FD_155480 | JGI IMG/M metagenome (GOLD analysis project Ga0210377, IMG submission 155480) | Groundwater sediment microbial communities from an aquifer in East River, Colorado, USA - PLM4_65_b1 redo | ecosystem: Environmental > Terrestrial > Soil > Riparian zone | place: USA: East...
CACCGTCACGCAGCGGCGGGCGACGTCGGCCGGCATGGCGGGCTCGTAGAGCACCGTGGACAGGTCGAGCCCCTTGGCCTTCCAGTGCTCGACCGCGGGCCGGACGTTCAGCCGGTCCACCCGCCCTATCATCTCGGCCATGGAGCGGAAGCCCAGCGTCGCCATGTACTCGCGCACCTCTTCGGCGATGAAGCGGAAGAACGTGGTGACGAACTCCGGCTTGCCGGTGAAACGCGCGCGGAGCTCGGGATCCTGGGTGGCGACGCCGACCGGACAGGTGTTCAGGTGACAGACGCGCATCATGATGCACCCCAACACCACCAGCGGCGCCGTCGAGAAGCCGAACTCCTCGGCGCCGAGCAAGGCGGCGATGACGACGTCGCGGCCGGTCTTCATCTGGCCGTCGACCTGCACGACGATCCGGCCGCGCAGCTTGTTGAGCACGAGGACCTGCTGGGTCTCGGCCAGCCCCAGCTCCCACGGCACCCCGCCGTGCTTGATCGAGGTCAGGGGCGAGGCGCCGGTGCCGCCGTCGTGGCCGGAGATCAGCACGACGTCGGCGTGGGCCTTGGCCACGCCGGCGGCGACGGTGCCGACACCGACCTCGGCCACGAGCTTCACGTGAATCCGCGCTCTTGGATTGGCGTTCTTCAGATCATGGATGAGCTGGGCCAGGTCCTCGATCGAGTAGATGTCGTGATGCGGCGGCGGCGAGATGAGGCCCACCCCCGGCGTCGCGAAGCGGACCTTGGCGATCCACGGGTAGACCTTGTGGCCGGGGAGCTGACCGCCTTCTCCTGGTTTTGCGCCCTGGGCCATCTTGATCTGGAGGTCATCGGCGTTGACCAGGTACTCGCTGGTCACGCCAAAACGCGCCGAGGCGACCTGCTTGATCGCGCTGCGCCGCCAGTCGCCGTTGGGATCGCGCCGGTAGCGCGCCGGGTCCTCGCCGCCCTCGCCGGTGTTGGACTTGCCGCCGATGCGGTTCATGGCGATGGCGAGCGTCTCGTGCGCCTCCTGGCCGATCGAGCCGTACGACATGGCGCCGGTCGCGAAGCGCGTGAGGATCGCCTCGACCGACTCCACCTCCGCCAGCGGCACCGGCGCGCCGGCCGGCTTCAGCTCGATGAGGCCGCGCAGCGTGGCGAGCCGGCGGCTCTGGTCGTCGACCAGCTTCGTGTACTCGCGGAAGATGCGCGCCTGGCCCGACCGCGTCGCGTGCTGCAGCTTGAAGACGGTGTCGGGGTTGAACAGGTGGTACTCGCCGTCGCGGCGCCACTGGTACTCGCCGCCCCAGTCGAGGTCGGCGCGACCGGCCGGCCGGGTGGGGAAGGCGTCGTCGTGGCGACGGCGCACCTCCTCGGCGATCACCTCGATGCCGATGCCGCTCACGCGCGAGGCGGTGCCGGTGAAGTAGCGGTCGACCACGTCGCGGTTCAGGCCGATGGCCTCGAAGATCTGGGCGCCGCAGTAGCTCTGCAGCGTGGAGATCCCCATCTTGGCCATGACCTTGAGGATCCCCTTGTTCAGCGCCTTGACGTAGTTGCGGATGGCCTGGGCCCGGTCCACGCCGGTGAGCAGTCCCTGGCCGATCATGTCGTCGAGCGTCTCGAACGCCACCCACGGGTTCACGGCGCCGGCGCCGTAGCCGATGAGCAGGCACATGTGGTGGACCTCGCGCGCGTCGCCCGTCTCCACGACGAGCCCGCAGCGCGTCCGCTCGCCGCGCTGCACGAGGCGGTGGTGGACGGCGGCGGTGGCCAGCAGGCTCGGGATGGCCGCGCGCTCGCGGGTGATGCCCCGGTCGGAGAGGACGACGATGTTGTGGCCGGCGGCGATGGCGTCGCTGGCGCGGGCCTGCAGGTCGGCCAGCGCGCGCTCGAGGCCGGCGGCCCCCTCGGCCACGGGGTAGAGCATCGGCAGCGTGATCGAGCGGAACCACGGGTGCTCCACGTGACGGACCTTGGCCACTTCCTCGTTCGACAGCACGGGATCGGGGATGACGATCTGCCGGCACGACTCCGGCTCCGGCTTGAGCAGGTTGCGCTCGGGGCCGATCGTCGACTCCATCGACGTCACCAGCTCCTCGCGGATCTGGTCGAGCGGCGGGTTCGTCACCTGGGCGAAGAGCTGCTTGAAATAGTCGTAGAGCGGCCGCGGGCGGTCGGACAGCACGGCCAGCGCGGTGTCGGTGCCCATGGAGCCGATCGGCTCCTCGCCGTTCTTGGCCATCGGTCCCAGGAGCAGGCGCAGGTCCTCGTGCGTGCAGCCGAAGGCGATCTGGCGAGCGAGCACCGTGTCGTGGTCCACCGGCGGCAGGGGCTGATCGGGCAGGTGGGCAAGCCGCACCGCGTTGTCGCGGAGCCAGGCGGCGTAGGGATGCTCGGCGGCCAGCCGCGCCTTGATCTCCTCGTCGTCGATGATCCGGCCCTGGGCGGTGTCGACCAGGAAGATCTTGCCGGGGTGCAGCCGCTCCTTGAGCGCGATGTGCTCGGGCGGGATGTCCAGCACGCCGACCTCGGAGGCCATGACGACCAGGCCGTCCGTGGTGACGTAGTAGCGCGAGGGCCGCAGGCCGTTGCGGTCGAGGACGGCGCCGATGACGGTTCCGTCGGTGAAGGCGATCGAGGCGGGGCCGTCCCACGGCTCCATCAGCGAGGCGTGAAACTCGTAGAAGGCGCGCCGGTCGTGGCTCATCGACTCGTGGTTCTGCCACGGCTCGGGAATCATCATGAGGATGGCGTGGGGCAGCGAGCGGCCGTTCATGACCAGGAACTCGAGCACGTTGTCGAACGTCGCCGTATCGCTGAGCCCGTCGCGGGTGACCGGCAGCACCTTCGTGAGGTCGTCGCCCAGCACCTCGGAGCGGCACAGGGCCTCGCGCGCGCGCATCCAGTTGATGTTGCCGCGCAGCGTGTTGATCTCGCCGTTGTGGGCGACGTACCGGTAGGGATGGGCCAGCGGCCACGACGGGAACGTGTTGGTGCTGAACCGCTGGTGGACCAGCGCCAGCGCCGACTCGAAGTCGGGGTCGACCAGGTCGGGGTACATCGGCTCCATCTGGTCGGCGCTCAGCATGCCCTTGTAGATGAGCGTGTTGCACGACAGGCTCGGGATGTAGGCGAAGGTCTTCTCGGGGATGTCGAGCCCGATCATGGCCTTCTCGAACAGCCGGCGGATCACGTAGAGCTTGCGCTCGAACTGCGCGCGATCCCGCACGGCCGGCCCGCGGCCGACGAAGACCTGCTTGATGGTCGGCTCGACCGAGACCGCGCTGGCCCCGAGCAGCCCGTCGTCGGTGGGCACGTCGCGCCAGCCGAGCAGCACCTGGCCCTCTTCCTCCACGATCGAGTGCAGCAGCGCCCGCACCTTGTCGGCCTGCATCGGCTCGCGGGGGAGGAAGACGAGGCCGGCGCCGTACTCGCCGGCCGGCGGCAGCGCCAGGCCCAGGCGGGCGCACTCGCGGCGCAGGAACCGGTCGGGCATCTGCACGAGGATGCCGGCGCCGTCCCCCGTGTTGGGCTCGCAGCCGCAGGCCCCGCGGTGCAGGAGGTTCATCAGGACCTGGAGCGCCTTGCCCACGATGGCGTGCGACTTTCGCCCCTTGATGTCCACGACGAAGCCGACGCCGCAGGAGTCGTGCTCGTAGGCGGGATCGTAGAGGCCCTGCTGCTGCATCGCTGCATCCCCTCTGATGGTGGTCGTCTCGTGGGTCAGTCTTGTGAAGAGTTGCACGATACTACTCGCGCACTCAGCATTAGTCATTACGGGAAATTCATATTCCGGGTATCAGTACGGCTAATGGTGTAGACTCCGCCCGTGCACCTGGAGACGCTACGGCTGTACTGTGACGTGGTGCGCCTGCGATCGTTCTCCCGCGGCGCCGAGCAGAACTTCGTCTCCCAATCGGCGGCCAGCCAGTCGGTCCAGCAGCTCGAGACGCAGCTCGGGGTGGTGCTGATCGATCGCACCAAGCGGCCGTTCGTCGTCACCCGGGAGGGTGAAGCCTTCTACGGCGCCGCCCGCGGGATCCTCGAGTCGTGGGAGAAGGCCAAGACCGAGGTGGCGGCGGTCAAGGCCCGAGTGGACGGCACCGTGCGCGTGGCGGCGATCTACTCGGTGGGTCTGCACGACATGAGCCGGCCGATGCAGCAGTTCATGTCGCTCTATCCGGAAGCGCGCGTGCAGCTCGAGTGCCTGCACCCGCACAAGGTGGTCGAGGCGGTCCTCACCGGCGAGGTCGACATCGGCATCATGTCGTATCCACCGGCGGAGCGGGCGCTCCGCGTGGTGCCGCTGCGCGAGGAGCCCATGGCGCTGGTGTGCCATCCGAACCATCGCCTCGCCCGCCAGCGGGTCGTGATGCCGGCCGAGCTGGCCGGCGAGGCCTTCGTGGCCTTCGATCCCGGGCTGACGATCCGCAAGGCCATCGACCGCGCGCTGCGCCAGCACAACGTGCGCGTGAACATCGTCATGGAGTTCGACAACATCGAAACGATCAAGCAGGCGATCATCATCGCCGCCGGGATCAGCATCCTGCCTCGCCACACGGTGGAGAAGGAGGCGTCGATCAAGACGCTGGCCGCCGTGCACGTGGCCATGCCCGATCTCGTGCGGCCGGTGGGAATCGTGTACCGGCGGCAGAAGCCGCTGACGCCCACGGCCGAGCGGTTCGTGCAGATGCTGCACGAGGTGAGCGACGCGCCGCGCCCGCCGGCGCGCGGGCGCCCGCGCGCCACGACGCCGGCCTAGGGCTCCGGGAGGAGGACGTATGGCCGACTCCGACGACATCGACCCGAGCATGGTCGAGAGCGATCTGCGCGAGATCCGAGGCGCGCTCCTGAACGACACGATCGCGGTCCTCGGCCCCGCCGAGCCGGTGTGCCTGCCGGAGACCGCCACCGTGCAGGAGGCGATCGAGCGCATGCTCGCGCACCGCCAGGCCGGTGTGCTCGTGATCGACGCCGACGGGCGCCTGGCCGGGATCTTTACCGAGCGCGACGTGCTCACCCGCGTGGCCGGCCCGGGCCGCGATCCGCGGCACACCGCGCTGGACGCGGTCATGACGCGCGATCCCGAGGCGCTGGGGCCCGGCGATCGCGTGGCGTACGCGGTGCACGCCATGAGCGTGGCCGGCTATCGCACGGTGCCGCTCGTGGACGCCCAGCGGCGGCCGCTCGGAGTGGTGACGGTGAGCGACGTGATCCGCTGGCTGGCGGGCTTGTTCCCGGAGGCGGTGCTCAATCTTCCGCCGGCGGGCGCGCTCAAGCGTCCTCACGCGGTGGACGCGGGCTAAGCGGGCAATATGCCTTGCCCCGGCCGGTGCCCTCCGATAATATGAATCACGCCCCTGCCGACGCTGCGCCGGTACTCCGCCGGCCGGCCGACTCAGCGGTCCTCCCGCTGCCGAACCGGTGGCGGGAGAGGGTGTGCGCGGGGGAGGCGGGTCGGGGTGAACCCGAGCGGGTGAGCGGCTCACAATTGCGAGAGAGGGAGAGGCGATGAGCGAGACGGCCACGCCCGTCAAAGGAGCCGGGAAGGCGTGCAAGGACCTGGATCGCGCGGTGATCCGGTTCGCCGGCGACTCCGGTGACGGGATGCAGCTGACGGGCGAGCAGTTCACCACCGAATCGGCGTGGGCCGGCAACGACCTCGCGACGCTTCCCAACTTTCCGGCCGAGATCCGCGCCCCCGCCGGCACGCTCTTCGGCGTGTCGAGCTTCCAGTTGCAGTTCGGCAGCCAGCGGGTCTACACGCCGGGCGACCGGCTCGACTGCCTGGTGGCCATGAACCCCGCCGCCCTCAAGGTCCATCTGAGCGACCTCAAGCCGGGCGGTTTGTTGATCGTCAACACGGCGGCCTACGAGAAGCGCAACCTCGACAAGGCCGGGTACGCGTCCAACCCGCTCGACGATCCCGCGCTGGCCGAGCGCTATCGGCTGCACAAGGTCGACATGAGCGGCCTCACGCACCAGGCCATCGCCGACCTCAAGCTCGACACGAAGGAGAAGGACCGCACCAAGAACTTCTTCGCGCTCGGGCTCGTCTCCTGGATCTACACCCGCCCGCTCGAGCCGACGCTCGAGTGGATCACCAAGAAGTTCGCCAAGAGCCCGGCGATCGCCGAGGCCAACACGCGGGTGCTGAAGGCGGGCCACGCCTTCGGCGAGACGGCGGAGATCTTCGAGGAGTCATACCGGGTCGAGCCGGCCGAGATGGCGCCGGGCCTGTATCGGGCGATGACCGGCAACCGGGCCCTGGCCTGGGGCCTGCTCGCGGCCGCCCAGCGCTCCACCCTGCAGGTCGTCTACGGCGCCTATCCGATCACGCCGGCCTCGAGCGTGCTCGAGGAGCTGGCGATGCACAAGCGCTTCCGGGTCCGCACGATCCAGGCCGAGGACGAGATCGCGGCGGCGACGGCGGCGATCGGCGCCGCGTTCGGCGGGGCCATCGGCGTGACGTGCTCGAGCGGTCCCGGCATCGCGCTCAAGGGCGAGGCCATCGGCCTGGCCGTCACCGCGGAGCTTCCGCTGGTGATCTTCAACATCCAGCGCGCCGGGCCCTCGACCGGCATGCCGACCAAGACCGAGCAAGCCGACCTCATGCAGGCGCTCTACGGCCGCAACAGCGAGTCGCCGATCGTCGTGCTGGCGCCCGCGACGCCCGGCGACTGCTTCTACGTGGCGTACGAAGCGGTACGGATCGCCGTGAAGTACATGGTGCCGGTGATGGTGTTGTCCGACGGCTTCCTGGCCAACGGCTCGGAGCCGTGGCTGATCCCCGATCCGACCACGCTGCCGCCCATCGACGTCCACTTCCGGACGGACGCGGAGGGCTTCTTCCCCTACCTGCGCGATCCCGCCACGCTGGCCCGTCCGTGGGTGCGGCCGGGCACGCCGGGGCTCGAGCACCGCATCGGCGGCATCGAGAAGCAGGACGTGACCGGCAACATCTCCTACGATCCGGAGAACCACGATCACATGGTCCGCATGCGCGCCGAGAAGGTGCGGCGCGTGGGCCAGGAGATCCCGCCGACCTCGATCAATGGCCCCGCCACCGGCGACCTGCTCGTGGTCGGCTGGGGCGGGACCTACGGATCGATCACCGCCGCCGTCGAACGCGCGCAGGCCGCCGGCCAGTCCGTCGCGTCGATCCACCTGCGCCACCTCAACCCGCTGCCGCCCGACCTGGGTCACATCCTGCGTGAGTATCGCAAGGTGCTGGTGCCCGAGATCAACAGCGGCCAGCTCGTGCGGGTGCTGCGGGCCGAATATCTCGTGGACGCGGTGGGCTTCAACCGCGTGCGGGGGTTGCCACTGGCCAGCGACGACATCTTGGACGCCATCAACCAACTGACCGGGAGTCAGAAATGAGCGCGACCGGGGCGAGTGCCGCGACCCCCAAGTACACGAAGAAGGACTTCGAGTCGGATCAGGACGTTCGCTGGTGCCCGGGATGCGGGGACTACGCGATCCTGAGCGCCATCCAGAAGTCGATGCCGGACCTCGGCATCCCCCGGGAGAACATCGTGTTCATCTCGGGCATCGGCTGCTCCAGCCGGTTCCCGTATTACATGAACACGTACGGCTTCCACACGATCCACGGCCGGGCGCCGGCCCTGGCCACCGGCCTCAAGGTGGCGCGGCCCGAGCTGAAGATCTTCGTGGTCACCGGTGACGGCGACGGGCTGTCCATCGGCGGCAACCACATGCTGCACGTGCTGCGCCGCAACGTGGACGTCACCGTGCTGCTGTTCAACAACCGCATCTACGGGCTCACCAAGGGCCAGTACTCGCCGACCAGCGAGCTGGGCAAGGTGACCAAGTCCACGCCGCTCGGCTCGGCCGATCGGCCGGTCAACCCGCTGGCGTTCGCGCTGGGCTGTGGCGCGACGTTCGTGGGGCGCACGGTGGACCGCAACATCCCCCACATGGACGAGATGCTGAAGCGCGCCGCCGCCCACCGGGGGACGGCCTTCCTCGAAATTTTGCAAAATTGCAACGTGTACAACGACCTCGCCTGGAAGGTCATCTACGACAAGGAATCGAAGCTCATGTACGAGCTGCGCCTGCAGCACGGCAAGCCGCTGGTGTTCGGACCGCCCGACGCGCGCAAGGCCGTGATCATGGACGGCGTGATGCCGAAGGTGGTCGACCCCTCCACCGTCCAGGAGAGCGCGCTCTGGATCCACGACGAGAAGAACGTCAACGCGGCCAAGCTGCTCGCCGACCTGTTCGCGCCCGACTTCCCGGTGCCCATCGGGGTCCTGGTCGACATCGCCGCGCCGATCTACGAGGACGTGATGCTCGAGCAGGAGCGGCGCGCGCTCGCCGACCGCGGCCCCGGCGACATCGCCACGCTGCTGACCTCCGGAGATACCTGGCGCATCAGCCCGGAGGGGGGCTAGCGCTCACCCGGAGGGGGGCTGCGCCCCCTTCCGGCGGTCGTCGCGCGCCTAGCGGCGCGCTCCTCCCTGCCTCCCCCCAACTGCAGGATTGCGGCGGCAAAGCCGCCGCTCGAAGTGTCATCCGCACGGTCGTCCTCGGCTCGAGGCGTTCGCCCTCATCGTCGCTCCCCGTTTGAGATCTTGGACGCGTGTCCATGTGGCTCGGTAGTCCGGAGGTTCATTCTGGGGGTGACGGGGTAAACTGCTCGTGCGATGGCGCTGAGTGCGGAGGTCGTTTCGGAGCTGAAGCGCATCCTCGGGGCGGGGGAGCTGGTGCTCACGGCTGAGGGGCGGATGGTGTACGAGTGCGATATGCATACGTTTTACAAGGGGGCGCCGGACGCGGTCGCGCTGCCGAGCCGCGTGGAGCAGGTGCAGGCCATCGTGCGGTTGTGTCGGGCGGCACGGCTGCCGATCGTGCCGCGGGGGTCGGGGACGGGGTTGATCGGCGGTGCGATGGCGCCGCAGGGCGGCGTCATGGTGTCGCTGAATCGCATGGCGTCGATCCTCGAGGTCGATCTACCGAACCGCTGCGCCACCGTGCAGCCCGGCCTCATCAACCTGTGGCTGTCGAACGCCGTGCGCGAGCGTGGCTGGTTCTTCGCGCCCGATCCATCCAGCCAGATGGTCTCCTCCATCGGCGGCAACGTCTCCACCAACGCCGGCGGCCCGCACTGTCTGAAGTACGGGATCACGACCAACCACGTGCTCGGCCTCGAGGTGGTGACCGGCAGCGGCGACCTCGTGCGGCTCGGCGGCAAGACGGTCGACCATCCCGGCTATGACCTCACGGGCATCGCCGTCGGCTCCGAGGGCACCTTCGGCCTGGTGACGGCGGTGACGGTGCGCCTCACGCACCTGCCGGAGGCGGTCAAGACGGTGCTGGCCGCGTTCCGCACGGTCGTCGAGGCCTCGGAGACGGTGTCGGCGATCATCGCCTCGGGGATGATCCCCGCCGCGCTCGAGATGCTGGACGAGGCGATCATCACGGCGATCAACGCCGGCACCGGCGCCGGCTATCCGGAAGGCGCCGGCGCCGTGTTGCTGATCGAGCTCGACGGGCCGCGCGCGGAGGTCGAGGCGCAGGGCGAACGGGCGGCAGCCCTCTGCCGCGAGGGAGGCGCGCTGTCGGTCAGCGTGGCCCGCGACGAGACCGAGCGCGCGCTGCTCTGGAAGGGGCGCAAGGAGGCGGCGGGCGCCGTCGGACGCCTCACCGCCGCCTACCTGCTCCAGGACGCCGTGGTGCCGCGCTCGAAGCTGCCGCAGATCATGCGGGAGATCGTCGCGATCGGCGCGCGCTACGGCTTGCTCATCGCCAACGTGTTCCACGCCGGCGACGGCAACCTGCATCCGATGATCTGCTACGACGATCGGGTCCCCGACGAGCTCGAGCGCGCCATGGCCGCCAACGAGGAGCTGCTACGGGCGTGCATCGCGCTGGGGGGCAGCGTCACCGGTGAGCACGGCAACGGGCTGGACAAGTGCAAGAACCTGCCGCTGCAGTACGCCGACGCCGACCTCAACTTCATGTACCGCATTCGCGGCGTGTTCGACCCCGACCGCATCATGAATCCGGGCAAGCTGCTGCCCTCGCACCCGGCGTGCGGCGAGGGGTTCCGGGCCCCGCGGCCGGTGCTCCCGGCGGGGACGTGGGTGTGAGCGTGACCACGCGCGCCCTCGGGGACGCGCTGGCGTCGATCGTGGGTCCGGCCGGCGCCAGTGACGCGCCGGCCGCGCGACGGGCGGCGGCCGTCGACGGCCGGGAGCCGCAGATCGTCGTCCGACCGCGGACGCTCGACGAAGCCGCCCGGATCGTGGCCCTCGCTCACGACGAGAGACTCGCCGTCGTGCCGAGGGGGAGCGGCACCGCCCTGGCGCTCGGCATTCCGATCGAGCGCGTCGATCTGGTCCTCGATCTCGCCGGGCTCGACGCGATCGTCGAGCACAACCCGGAGGACATGACGGCGACCGTGCAAGCCGGCGTCACCGCGGGGGCGCTCGCCGCGCGGCTGGCCGCGCATCGTCAGACGCTGCCGCTGGATCCGCCGGGCTGGAGCGGGCGCACGCTGGGGGGAATCGCCGCCACCGCGGCCAGTGGTCCGCTGCGGGCCCGGTACGGCACGATGCGCGATCTGTTGCTCGGCGTGCGGTTCGTGCAGGCCGACGGCGTCCTGACGTGGGGCGGCGCGCGGGTGGTGAAGTCGGTGACCGGCTACGACGTCCCCAAGCTGCTCGTCGGCTCGCTCGGCACGCTGGCGGTCCTCGGCGAGCTGACGCTGCGGCTGCACCCGCTGCCGGAGTCCGAGGCGACGTGCCTGGTGGCCGTCCGCAGCGTCGATGCCGCCCAGGAGCTCGCGGCCCTCATCGTCGACTCGACGCTCCAGCCCAACCGCGTGGAGCTGCTGGACGGCGCGGCGCTGGCGGCGAGCGGGCTCCCCCCGGCCGCCGCCGCCGTCGTCGTCTCGTTCGGCAGCGTCGCGCCCGCGGTGCGCGCCCAGCAGGCCGCGATCACGGCCGCGGCCGACCGGATGCACGCGCGGGCGGAGACGATGGGTCCCGGGTTCTGGCGGACGTACGACCGCATGTTGGCGGGAACGGGGACGACGCGGCTCGCCGTGAGCACGCTCGCCGCCCGGGTGGCCGCCACGCTCGACGAGGCGCGGGCCGCGCTGAGCGGCGCCGGCGGGGTGGTGATGACGGGCTGCGCCTCGCTCGGCCTGCTTCGCGTCGCGGTCGGGCAGGGGGAGCCCGGGCTCCTCGCCCCGGCCATCGAGCGGCTGCGCGCGTTCGTCGCCGCCGACGAAGGCAGCGTCGTCATCGAGCGCGGCGCCCCGGCGCTCCGGACGCGCGTCGATCCGTGGGGGGCGGTGCCCGCGCCGTCGCTCGCGCTCATGCGCGCGCTCAAGCAGAAGTTCGATCCCGAGCGCACCCTCAGCCCCGGCCGCTTCGTCGGCGGCATCTGACGGATCGACGCACATGACGGAGCGGATCGACGGCAGGGCGAAGCGGGTCGACCCCACATGACGGAGCCGGCCACCATCTCGAACAGCCCACCCACGACCTTACCCGGGCTCGCGGACCCCGCTACAATAACCATGCTGCGTACGTGCGTGCACTGCGGGATTTGTCTCCCCCAATGCCCGACCTACCGCGTGCTCGGCGAAGAGATGGACTCCCCCCGCGGACGCCTGTACCTGATGCGGGCGGTCGCCGAGGGGCGGTTGGAGCCGAGCGAGACGTACACGCGCCATCTCGACCTCTGCCTGGGTTGCCGAGCCTGCGAGACGGCCTGCCCGGCCGGCGTCAAGTTCGGCACGCTGCTCGAGATCGCCCGCGGCGACGCCGAGGGCCGGGGCCGGCCGGCGCGCCAGCGATGGCTCATGGAGCTGCTCTTCGCCGTCTTCCCGCACCCCACCCGCCTCGGCGCCGCGCTCGGCCTCGCGCGGCGGTACCGGCGCTGGGGCCTGCAGCGACTGGTGCGGGCCAGTGGCGCGCTCGCGCGGTTTCCGCGACTGGCGGCGCTGGACGCGCTGCTCGAGCGCGTACCGAACGAGCAGACGCTGCCGGACTACGTGCCGGCCTGCGGCAAGGCGCGCGGGCGTGTCGCCCTGCTCACCGGCTGCGTGCAGCGCTACCTCTTCCACGAGGTCAACCGCGACACGCTGCGGCTGCTGTCGCTGGCGGGCTGGGACGTCGTGATCCCGCGCACGCAGGCCTGCTGTGGCGCCCTCGAGCTGCACGCCGGCCGCGTCGGCACCTTCCGCGAGCGGGCGCGGGCGCTCGCCGTGGCGTTTCCGGATGACGTGGACTACCTCGTGACGAACGCGGCGGGCTGCGGCTCGGCGATGCGCGAGTACGAGCACTGGCTGCCCGACTCCCCGGCGGCGCGGCTCGGCGCGCGGGTCCGTGACGTCACCGAGCTGCTCGTCGACGCCCCGCTGCCGCTGGGGCGGCTGCCGCTCACGGTGACGTATCACGACGCCTGTCATCTGGCGCACGGCCAGCAGGTACGCCGCGCCCCGCGCGAGCTGCTGCGGCGCATTCCGGGTCTCACCCTGATCGAGCTGGGCGACAGCGAGCTCTGCTGCGGCAGCGCCGGCGTCTACAATATCCTCGAGCCGGACATGGCCGATCGCCTCCTCGACCTGAAGCTCGCGCGTATCGCCGAGACCGGCGCCCGCGTCGTCGCCGCCGGCAACCCCGGCTGCCTGATGCAGATCGCCAAGGGCGCCCGCGCGGCCGGCCTGGATCTCGAGATCGTCCACCCGGTGACGCTGCTGGCCCGGGCGGCGGGGGTGAGCGATCGGTGAAGATCCGCTTCGGTGACCACGCGCGCTTCGCGGCCGACCGGATGGCGAAGATCACGCTGGCGGCCACGCCGCGGGTCCAGCTGGACATTTATGCGCTGGAGCCCGGCCAGGCGCAGAAGGTCCACACGCACGACGATCAGGACAAGGTCTACGTCGTCCTCGAGGGCCGGGGCCGCTTCACGGTCGGCGACGTCGAGGAGACGCTGGAGCCGGGCGAGGCGATCGTCGCCGCGGCCGGCGCCGCCCACGGCGTGGCGAACGACTCGGGCGCACGGCTGCTGCTCCTCGTGCTCGTCTCGCCGCCCCCTCCGCACGCGTAGGCAGAGCCAGGCCGCGTCTTGAACAGGCCACCCACGAACCGACCCGGGCTGGCGGCACCCGCTACAACAGCACCCGCTACAACAGCGTTCATGGTCACCTGCCTGGGCGACGTGTTCTACCCCGAGGTCGGCGAGAAGATCGTGCGCCTGCTCCGGGGCCTCGGCGTGACCGTGGAGTTCCCGGCCGGGCAGACGTGCTGCGGCTTGCCGCTGTTCAACTCCGGATATCACGCGGACGCCGCCGCCGTCGCCCGGCGCACGATCGCGCTCTTCCACGACGCCGAGCAGGTCGTGGTGCCGTCGGGATCGTGCGCGTGGATGGTCAAGCACGAGTACCCGGGGCTCATGACCGACCCCGCCGATCGCACGGCCGCCGAGCGGCTGGCCGGACGCACGTACGAGCTGTCGCAGTTCCTCGTGAGGCGCCTGGGACGGCGGCGGTTTCGCAGCGCCGTCGGCGGCCGGCTCACGTACCACGACTCCTGTCATCTCCTGCGCGGCCTGCACGAGTCGGAGAGCCCGCGCGCCCTGCTCCGCGACCTGGCCGGCTCGGAGTTCATCGAGCTGCCGGGGAGCGACGAGTGCTGCGGCTTCGGTGGCTCGTTCGCGGTCCGCCTGCCCGAGGTCTCGACGGCGATCCTCGACAAGAAGCTCGCCAGCGTCGAGGCGACCGGCGCCGACGCCGTGGTCGCCTGCGACGCGGGGTGTCTCATGCAGATGCGCGGCGGCCTGTCGCGCCGCGGCTCCCGCGTGCGGGCCCTGCACCTGGCCGAGGTCCTCGCACCCGAGGAGACGCCGCGGTGAGCGAGTCCGAGCCGGCCACACCCTTCCGCGAGCGGGCGGGGCAGGCGCTCCGCGACTCGTTCCTGCAGGAAGCGCTGACGATCGCCACCACGAAGTTCATCGGCCTGCGGCGCGAGGCGTTCGACGAGTTCCCCGAGGGCGAGGCGCTGCGCGATCGCGCCCGGGAGATCAAGGAGGCGACGCTGCAGCGCCTCGATCACTATCTGGATCTCTTGATCGACAACGTCGAGCGGCGCGGCGGTCACGTGCACTACGCGACGACCCCCGAGGAGGCCCGCCGGATCGTGCTGGACATCGCCCGGCGGACCGGGGCCCGCACGGCGGTGAAATCCAAATCCATGGCCACCGAGGAGATTCACCTCAACGACGCGCTGGAGGCGGCCGGGGTGACACCGATCGAGACTGACCTCGGTGAGTACATCATCCAGCTCGCCCACGAGCGTCCCTCGCACATCATCGCGCCGGCCATCCACAAGACGAAGGGGCAGGTGGCCGAGCTGTTCGCCCGCGAGCTCAAGCGCGAGACCGTGGCCGACCCCGAGGTGCTGACGCGGATCGCCCGGGAGGAGCTGCGCGAGAAATTCCTGCAGGCCGACCTGGGGATCAGCGGCGCCAACTTCGGCGTCGCCGACACCGGCACCATCGTGCTGGTGACCAACGAGGGCAACGGCCGCATGGTGACCTCGCTGCCGCGCGTGCACGTGGCCGTGATGGGCGTCGAGAAGGTCATTCCGTCGATGACCGACCTCGCGGTGTTCCTGGCGATCCTGGCCAAGAGCGCGACGGGCCAGAAGCTGTCCGTCTACACCTCGCTCGTGGACGGCCCTCGCCGGGGCGGCGAGCTGGAGGGGCCCGAGGAGTTCCACCTCGTGCTGCTCGACAACGGCCGCATCCGGCAGATCGCCGGCCCGCTCCGCGAGGCCCTGTCCTGCCTGCGCTGCGGCGCCTGCCTCAACGTGTGTCCGGTGTACCGGCAGATCGGCGGCCACGCCTACGGCTACACCTACCCGGGGCCGATCGGCATTCTCCTGACCGCGATGCTGAACGGCACGGAGTCGGTCAAGGATCTCGCCCACGCGTCGTCCCTGTGCGGGGCGTGCCTCGAGGCGTGCCCGGTGCGCATCGACATTCCGCGGATGCTGATCGAGCTGCGCCGGGACGTGAGCGAGCGACGCATCGCGCCGTGGTCGGAGCGTGTCGTCTTCGGCGCGCTGGGCCGGCTGCTGCAGCACCCGGCGCTCTATCGGGTGGCCGCGCGGCTCGCTCGACTGGTGCAGCGGCCCTTCGTCCGGGGCGACGTCATCCGCCGGGTGCCGCTCGTCTTCGGTGACTGGACGCGCACGCGCGACTTGCCACCCATCGCCGCGCGCACCTTCCAGGAGCGCTGGGCCGAGCTCGAGCGAGCGAGGCGCCGGTGACCAGCCGGGCCGAGTTCTTCGACCGAATCCGGGCCGAGATGGGGCGCACGCGCGAGCTGGCCCCGATGACGCCGTCGGTCCGCCCGGCCCGACCGCGCGAGCGGCTCGACGTCCTGCGCCGCGAGCTCTCGGAGCGCTGGCGTGAGAACGTCCAGCGCTTCCAGCACGAGTTCGAGCGCGTGGGCGGCGTGTTCCACCACGTGGCCGACGTGCGCGAGGCGTCCGAGGCCGTGGCGCGCATCGCGAGCGAGCGCGGCGTGCGCCGGGTCGTCGCGTGGCATGCGGGCGCGCTCGGCCTGGACGTCGTGTCGCCGCTGACGACGCGGGGGTTCGAGGCCGTCGCCGCCCCGGACGCGGAGGTCGCCGGCGACGAGCGTGAGCGGCGGCGGTCGCTGGCCGCGGCGGCCGACCTCGGCGTGACCGGTGCGGACCTGGCCGTGGCCGAGACCGGCAGCCTGGTGGTCGTCTCCGGGGCCGGGCGCCCGCGTTCGGCGTCGTTGCTGCCGGCGTGCCACGTCGCCGTCTTCGACCGCGAGGTGCTGGTCGAGTCGCTCGTGCAGGCGGGCCTCGTGCTGGAGGCCTGGCACGACGGAACGGCGCCGCAGTGGCGGGGTGCGTCGATCAACGTCATCACGGGTCCCAGTCGCACCGCCGACATCGAGCTCACGCTCACGCGCGGCGTACACGGGCCCCGGGAAGTCCACGCCGTGTTCGTCGAGCAGGGACTGGCGTTGCGCCGTGTCTGACCGCTACTTCGGCCCCGAGGAGGTCGAGCGGCTCATTCCGCGCCTGACGCCGATCATGGAGCGCGTCATGGCCGCGCACGCCGAGGGCGGCGAGGCGCGCGCGTGGCTGGAGCGGGAGCAGCAGCGGATCACGATGGCCGGCGGTGGCGTCGTGGACCAGGCCGCCTGGCGAGCCACCCGCGAGCGGCTCGATCGCAGCGCGCGCACGGTGGAGCAGGGGCTGGCGGCGATCCAGGGGATGGGCGGCGTGCCGAAGGACCTGGGACTCGGCCTCGTGGATTTCCTGCACCTGCGCGAGGGCCGCGAGGTGAACCTCTGCTGGCGCTATGGCGAGGAGCGGATCACGCACTGGCACGGGCTCAGCGAGGGGTACGCGAAGAGGAAACCGCTCTAGTGGCCTACACATCGGTCTTCTTCGACCTCTTCGACACGCTCGTACACTTCGAGCGCGAGCGACTGCCGACGGTCGAGATCAACGGCAAGACCGTCCGCTCCACGGTCGCCTACCTGCACGCCGTGCTGGCCGCCCACGCCCCCGACGTCACGATCGAGCGCTGCTACGCCGCGCTGCAGGCCTCGTGGCACGAGGCCGAGCGGCTGCGAGCGATCGACCATCGCGAGGTACCGGCCAGGGAGCGCTTCGCCGATTTCTTCCGGCGCCTGGCCCTCGACTCCCACGACCTGCCGCCGGGGCTGGACCTGGCGCTCATCGATGCCCATCGCCGCGAGCTGGCCAAGGCGGCCCACTTCCCCGCGCATCACCGGCCGCTGCTCGAGCGGCTGGCCCGGCACCATCGGCTGGCGGTCGTCTCCAACTTCGACTACACGCCCACGGCGCTGGCCATCCTGGACGCCGCCGGCGTGCGCGAGCTGTTCGCCGCCATCGTCGTGTCCGACGAGGTCGGCTGGCGCAAGCCGCGCGCGGACATCTTCGAGGAGGCGATCCGCCGCACCGGCGTCGAGCCGCGGCGCACGCTGTTCGTCGGTGACCGCGCCGACATCGACGTGGCCGGTGCTCACGGCATGGGCATGGACTCGGCCTGGATCAACCCCGGCCGAGAGCCGCTGCCCCCGGGTATCGCACCACCCCTCTACGAGATCCGCGACCTCGCCGAGCTGGAGGCCATCGTCGACCGCTGAGGATCGGCTGGAGCGGATGCTGCATCTCAAGGGGGCGAGGAGAGGGCACGAGGAATGGCGACGACACGCAAGGTGATCATCATCGGGTCGGGGCCCGCGGGGTACACGGCGGCGATCTATGCCGCGCGCGCAAACCTGGCCCCGCTCCTGATCTCGGGCCTGCAGGCGGGCGGCCAGCTCATGCTCACGACCCTGGTCGAGAACGTCCCCGGCTTCGTGGATGGCGTCATGGGACCGGAGCTGATGGAGACGATGCGCAAGCAGGCCGAGCGCTTCGGCACCGACATGATCGCCGAGGACGTGACGGCCGTGGACTTCTCGCGACGGCCGTTCGCGGTGCGCGTGGGCGAGACGACCTACGAGGCGGAGACCGTCATCGTGGCCACGGGAGCCTCGTCCAAGTTCCTGGGCCTGCCGGGCGAGCGCGAGCTGCTGGGCCGCGGCGTGTCCACCTGCGCGACGTGCGACGGGTTCTTCTTCAAGGACCAGAACATCATGGTCGTCGGCGGCGGCGACTCCGCGCTGGAGGAAGCGCTCTTTTTGGCCCGCCTGGGCCGCAAGGTCGAGGTCGTCCATCGGCGCGACACGTTGCGAGCCTCCAAGATCATGCAGGACCGCGCGTTCAAGAATCCCAAGATCAGCTTCGTGTGGGACAGCGTGATCGAGGCGATCGCCGATCCCGCCGTCGGCAAGGTCACCGCGGTGGTCCTGCGCAATCTCAAGACCGGCGAGATGTCGGAACGCCCCGTCGACGGACTGTTCATGGCCATCGGGCACCAGCCCAACACCACGCTCTTCAAGGGTCAGCTCGCGCTGCTGCCCAGCGAGTACGTGAAGGTCGCGCCGGGCACCACCCAGACCTCGGTGCCCGGCGTCTTCGCCGCCGGCGACGTCGCCGACTTCACCTGGCGGCAGGCGGTGACCGCGGCCGGCACCGGCTGCATGGCCGCGCTGGAGGCCGAGCGCTACCTGGAAGCGACCCAGCGCGGGTAGGGCGCGGCCGGGTGCCCCGGCAGAACCGCGTCACGCCGTTCGGGGAGCTGATCGCGACCCCGGCCCGCGGCACGCTGATGGGCAACCGCGGATGCCTGCACGATGCCGAGCGGCGCATTCGGCGCGCGTTCGTGGGCAAGCGCTGGATCATCTGCGTGCTGCAGTTCAAGGGCCGCCGGCGGCCCCTCATGGTGCCCGGCCGGTACACCGAGCTGTTCTTTCTCGACGAGGCCACCGCGCTCGCGGCCGGTCACCGCCCGTGTGTCGAATGCCAGCGCGCCCGCTACCGCGTGTTTCGCGAGCACTGGATCGCGGCCCGGCCGGCGGCCGCGCCCGTTCCGTCGGTCGACGAGATCGACACCGTGCTGCACGCCGAGCGGCTCGACGCCACCCGAGGCAAGCGCACCTACGTCGAGCGCGTGTCCCGCCTCCCGCGCGGCGTGATGGTCGCGGGCGCCGACGGGCGTCCGTATCTGGTGCACGCGGGCGCGTTGCGGCCGTGGTCACCCGAGGGCTACGGCGCGCCGTGGCGGCCCGACGCCGCCGCGGAGGTCCGCGTCCTGACGCCGCGCTCGCTCGTGCAGACGATCGCGCACGGCTACGCCGTGGAGCTGCACGCGTCCGCGCTCGGATGACACGACGCGGGGCGGTGCGGGGCGTGCGCCGCGTCGCCCCCGCCGCGCTCGCTAGACTAGGCCCCCATGTCGAGCGCGTTATCGAGGAGCGCCACGGCTTTGCCGGGGCGCGACGAACGTTGGGGGGTTTGGGGGCCATGCCGGGGCCCCCATGTCAACTAGCTAACTAGCGGCGACGTAGACGCGCGGAGTGGCGTGCTCGAACGGGTAGGGCGGTCGTACCTCGACCGTTCCGACCGTGAAGCCGGCCGCGCGCACCTGGGAGGCCAGGACGTCGGGCGATCGCAAGTGGAGATCGACGTCGACCGGCATGCCTTTGTACTCGTCGAAGTGCTGAGCGCCCTCGCCGCCGTGGACGGCGATCAGGATCGGCGCGCTGCGCTGCAGCACGCGCCGGAGCTCGCGGAGCACGGGTAGGGGATCCGCCGCGTAGATCATCGAGTAGAAGGCGACGATCCCCGCGCAAGCGCCGGGGCCGAACGGCAGCGCCTGCATGTCGGCGACGACGAAGCGCAGCGACGGGTTCAGGCGTTGCGCCAGCGCCACCGACCGCTCGGAGAAGTCGACGCCCACGACGCGCGCGCCCAGGTCGGCGACGAAGCGCCCCACGTGCCCGGCGGGCCCACAGCCGACGTCGAGCACGGGACCGGGCGGGCAGTCCCCGACGAAGCGGCGCAGCCGCTCGACGTCCCAGGGCTTGCGCGTCAGCTCATCGGCGAAGTCGGCGACGTAACGCTCCGCCACGCGGTCGAACGAGGCGCGGACCGGGTCCGTGAGCCTCAGGTGCCGACGCGCAGCGTGGCGCCGAGGTCACGCAGCAGCGCGATCGTGGAGAGGTAAGACAGGCGGCCGGTCCGCGGGTTCTCCGACGGGACGTTGCGCACCTCGATCGCGAGCGAGCCGAACTCGCCCTCGACGCTGATCCGGTGCGTGTTCCGCGTGAGTCCGGGC
>Ga0210377_10001703_pt1 | contig 19759 bp, 15 predicted proteins | sample PLM4_65_b1redo_FD_155480 | JGI IMG/M metagenome (GOLD analysis project Ga0210377, IMG submission 155480) | Groundwater sediment microbial communities from an aquifer in East River, Colorado, USA - PLM4_65_b1 redo | ecosystem: Environmental > Terrestrial > Soil > Riparian zone | place: USA: East...
GAATTCGCGGTCGGCGTGGGTCACGATCAGTCGGGCCCCGGGATGCGAGCGCACCAGGGCGCGCACCGCGTGCGGTGACAGCTCGGCGGCCCGGTCGTTGGGGTGCCGCTGCCGGCCATCTTCGAAGCGTACCGCGAGCATGAGCGGCAGACCTGCTTCCGCGCATCCGGCGGCTATGGCCAGCATCCCCGCCCCTGCGGGATCGATCCCGTAGAAGGTGGGGTCGGCTCTCACGGCGGGAGCTTCCCGCCGCGCCGCCGCTTCGACGACGTCTTTCCAATTTGCCAGCTCGGGGTGCACCGCCGGCACCGGCCTGAGCCGCGGGTCCCGCTGGACCGCCGAATAGAGCATCTCGTTCCCCTCCGTCGGGTCCTTCCAGAACACCGCCGAGAGATTGGAGAGCAAGGCCTGATCGACGCCGACGCGGTTCATCGCCTCGAGCAGTGCCTGCGGCGAGCCGCCGGGTGCGTGACGGAAGGGGTAGCGGCCGAGGAAGGCATTGACGTCGATGCGCATGGGGCCGGTCATCGTTTGAGGGCGAACGGGTGGTGGCGATCGGCTATGAGCTTAGCATGGGCCGCTCGGTTCCGCCCACCCCTGATGGTCAGCTCGGGGTTTGATCTTGGTGATCATAAGCCCGACTCGAGTGCGAGCGCTTGCCGCGACGACGCTGAGTGCGTAGCGTGTTGTGGAGCGGTTCAAGTAATGAGTTGCCCACTCCAACGAGGGTGACTTCATGATCCCGGGTAAAATGTTGGATCCCTCGATTGCCATCCGCGCGTCGGCCGACCCACACGAGCTTCGGGTCTGCGCCCATCTCATGGCGGGATCGGAGCCGTGGCTCACCCTCGGGCGCACGGTGGAAGCCTCGCTCGCGACTTTGCAGAGCTCGACGAAGGAGGTGTACGTCGCCACGACGGCGCATGAGCTCCTCGGCTTCCTTATCCTGGACCTGACCGGACCGTTGCCCGGGTACATCCAGACTGTTTGCGTTGCTCCGCAGGTTCGCGGCCAGGGCCTTGGGGCCAGGCTGGTGGGTTTCGCCGAGACCAGGATCTTCCAGAATTCACCGAACGTCTTCATGTGTGTGTCCTCGTTCAATGAAGACGCTCGTCGACTGTACGAGCGGCTGGGCTACGAAGTCGTCGGTGTCTTGAAGGGCTACCTTGTTCCGGAACACGACGAGGTCCTCCTGCGCAAGTCACGCGGACCGTGGACCGGCTTCAGGACCGATCGGGGTGGGATCGGAGGGGCGCCCTCAATCCCAGCGACCGGAGGGCCCAATGCCGAACACACCTGACCCCAGCGTGCGGGCGATGAGCGAGCTCTGTGACGAAATCAAGGTGGCTATCGCGCGCGGTGATCTTCCCGAGCAGGCTGTGACCGAGCTCAAGAGAGCCATCGACGAGACGCGGACGCGGCTGTGGACCTCGATGGAAGCGGCCCGGAGCGGCGATCCGACCTGGGTGCAGGAGTTCTGGCTGCAACGAGCCGCGGAAGTCTGTCGGAGTATGGTCCAGCGCCTGGAACGAGGAGAACTCGACCCTCGATCCCCACGGGCCGATTCCCTCCGTGCCGCCGCGGAGCGCCTCGCAAGTTCTCTCGACCCTGGGAAGCAGTCCTCGTCGATATGAGCAGCAGGGGTTACCTCGAAGTGTGGACCGGCGGTCAGACCGGCGTGGACCGTGCCGCGCTCGATGCGGCGCTGGAGCTGGGGCTCCCCATCGCCGGCTGGGTGCCGAAGGGGCGTCTGGCCGAAGATGGGCCTGTCCCCGCGTGTTACGCCCACCTCCGGGAGGCCGAGTCTCCGGACTATGCCACCCGCACACTGCTCAATGTTCGAGACACCGATGCGACACTGGTGCTGAGCGTCGGCCGCGCCACGGGCGGTACGCTCGAGACCGTGAACGCCGCGCGGCGGCTTGAGCGTCCACTGCTCGAGATTGACCTCGCAGCTACCGACACAGCGCGCGCCGCGACGGCGGTGATGAATTGGCTCGAAGGACTCTTCAAGACGCGGGCCCCCATTCGCCTCAACGTCGCCGGACCCCGGGCGAGCCAAGCCCCGACGGCCTATGCCCGGGCCATAGACACCCTTCGGCGTGCCCTTGCCTCCCACTCAAGCCGCTGAGGAACTCGAGGAATGCCTGAAGGCGCGTGGATTGCTTCACGCGTTCGCGGCGCCGAAGCTTCCCGCCGGAAAGATCTCCCGCGCATTCCCTGACCGCACTCGCTCGAGCTGGTCCGCCGGGAGCAGATGCTCCAGGTAACGCAGCTTGGCCCACCCGGTGCACAGGGTGACATCGGCGCCCCAGAGCAGCCGGGTCGGTCCCACCGCGGCGAGGCAGGCCTCGAGCATTCCGCCGTCCACCCCGCTTCCGGACAAATCGACGTACACGTTGGACAATGAGCGGATCGCGTGGAGCGAATGGAGCCAATCTCCTCCGCCGCCGATGTGAGCCAGGATGAAAACCACCCCGGGATGCCGCCGCGCCAGCCTCCCCAGCTCAACCGCGTCGGAGGCTTCCTGTCCGCCCCATTCGTGCCGGCGGTGTTGCCAGATGTGATGGAGCACCGGCACGCCATGGCGCCCCGCGGCCTCGCAAATCGGATCGAGCAGCAGGTCATCGGCGCGCCGGCTCGCGGCCAGCTTGATTCCGATCATCCCCGCGGCCAGACGGTGGTCGATCTCGGCGAGCGAATGATCGGTGTAGTTCGGATTCACGCAAACGTATCCGCGGATTGTGTCCGGGTGTTGTTCCTGCAACGCCAGGAGGGCCTGATTTCCCGCGGTCACGTCCGCTGGTGAAGGGAAGTAGGTCGGTGAGGTGCGCCCCCAGCTCCCGAGGATCGATGCCACGTGGCAGGCGATCCCGATGCGCTGTCCTGCGCGGAGCCGGCTCGCATTCCGCTCGGCCCAATCGGATCGCAGGCCGGCGGCGTGGTGGAAGTGCGCGTGGATATCGATCAGCATGACAGCTCCCTCAACACCTCCTCCAGCGTTCCCAGCGCGCTTTCGATGTCCTTCCGCTCGTGCGCAAGGGACACGAAATTGTAGGCGTTCCGTTTGAACAGGAGGCCCCTCCGCGCGCACTCCCTCGCGACGCGGCCCGACACCTCCTCGCTCACCCAGTGGAGATAACACATCTGCGGGATGCCGCGCGCCCCGCGGGTGAGGGCGGGATAGTCTCCGGCCAGCCGTTCCAGTCCCTGCAAGAGGTGGGCGCCGGTGTGTTCGAGATGCGCAGAGAGTCCCCGGTTCAGGGCGACGCCGATCGTCGCGCGGGCGGCAGCGAAGGACACGAACTCGGTCGCGAGCGTCGAGGAGATCCAGGTTTCCCGGACTCTGCGCATCACGTCGGCCCTCCCCCCGACGGCCGCAAGAGGGAACCCGTTGGCCAGCGCTTTGCCGAGCACCACGAGGTCGGGCTCCCCTCCCCATCGGGCCGCGGCGCCACCCATCCCGACCCGGAACGCCGTCTTGATCTCGTCGAAAACCAGGACCGCGCCGCTCCGTCGGGTCTCCTCGCGCAGCGCGCGCAGCCACTCCGCGGAAGGCGCTCGGTCCACCACGGGCTCGATCACGACGCACGCGAGGCGATCGCCGGAGGCCCGGATCACCCGGGTGCTTTGTTCCACGTCGTTGAACGGAAGCTCGCCGTAGAGGGCAGTGGACTCCGACGGAATGCCGGCACCTTTGCTGCACCAGTCGAGCCAGCCATGATATCCGCACCCGAGCACCTCGTCTCGCGAGGTGTGGGTTCGCGCCAGTCGCACCGCCGCGGCGACCGCTTCCGCGCCGGTCTTGAGAAAACGCACCTCCTCGAGACCCGGGATGAGCTCGCCGAGGTCGGCCGCCAGCGCCGCTTCCTCGACCGGCGGCAGCGGACCGATTGCCCCCCGATCGACGGCGTCCTTTACCGCCCGGTTGACCGCAGGGTCGGCGTAGCCGAGCGCCACGGCCCCGAGCGCCATCACACAGTCGAGATACTCTTTTCCGTGCTCGTCCCAGACTCTGGCGCCGGCGCTCCGGGCCATGCGCATGACGGGGCCGTCGTAGCCCGCTCCGAAGAGCGCCTCGGGTCGCTTGCTCCCGGTCGACGTGATACCGGCGACGATCGCTTTCCTCACCACACCTTCACCCCGCCGGTGGCCCACACCGTAGGCAGCACGCGCGCCCCGGCGTCCTCCGCCGCGACGCCGGCTCGGACGGAGTCCTCTACCAGGAAGAACATCGTTCCGCCGGCGCCTGCTCCGGCCGCTTTGCCTCCGGTCGCTCCCGCGACCTTCATGGCGGATTCGAGGTCCGCCATTTCCGGTGTCCGCATGTCGGGGTCGAGCTTCTGCTGCAGCGCCCAGTTCTCACCGAGGAGCCGCCCCACACGCGGAAGATCCCGTGCCAGCAGCGCTTCCGCCATGCGATCGGCCACATCGGCGAGCGCACGCAAGGCGCTGACGACCTGGGAGTCGCCGCGCTGGTACGCTTCGACGACTCGCTGGATGGTGCGCGAGGATACCCGGGAGACGCCGGTGTAGCAGATTACGAGCTGGCGTGCGAGATCGCCCTGGAAGGCGGGATCGAGCGCGAGCGGCTCGGTGATGACCTTCCCGTTCTCGAAGCGGAAGTGATGGAATCCCCCTAACGCCGCGGCGTACTGGTCCTGTTTTCCTCCGGGCAGCGCCGCCTCGACCGACTCGAGCAGAAACGCCTCCTCGGCCAACTCTTCCAGCGAACGCCGGATTCCGCGGGCCGCATCCAGCGCGGCGATGAGTGCCACGTCCAGCGCGCCCGAGCTGCCGAGACCGGAACCGGCAGGCGCGCTGCACCGGGTGCGGAGCTCGCCGGCGCCCACCCCGGATCGGCGCAGCGCCGCCTTGAGGAGGTCGAGGCGTCCATTGTTCTGGAGCGCGCCGGGGCCGTCGAGCGTGAGGGTATCCTGCAGATCGTCCGAATGCAGCAGGTATCCCTCTCCACCGGGCGTGAACTCCACCTCCGCGCGGAGGTCGATGGCGGCGTTCACCACGCTTCCGCGCTCGCGCGTCGCGAAGGGGGCGACGTCGGTCCAGCCGCCGGCAAAGTCGAGGCGGACAGGGGCGGATGCCCGGAAGGTCTGGGGACTCCCGCTCACCGCTTACCGCTCACTGCTCACCCTCCATCGAGAGAGCGTCACCAGTTCCCCCCGCAGATCCATCGTGATTCCCTGTACCCGTCGGTTGATGCCCTGAACCCCTCGCGCGTGATAGAGGAACACCGCGGGCACCGAATCGGCGATCTCGGAGACGAGTCTCTCGTTTCCGCCCTCCGCGCGCAAGCCGGCGATGGCGAGGATCCGCGCGAGGTGCCCGAGGGCCAGGTCGCCGGAGATCCCGAGCACCGCGGCGTCGAATTGGCGCGCTCGGCCCTCCACGCGGTCGAGAAAGGTGGAGAGCTCCAGCTGACGGACCTCGGCACGGATGCCTCGGACAGCGAGCTGTGCCTGGATCATCTGCTCGAGCGCGGCCTCGCCGCTCCCGACGGTCAGCAGCTCGAAATCAAGCGGTTCCGAGTCCGCCGCGTGCCGCCCCATGCGAGACCGTGTGCCACCAGTTGACGCGGCGTCTCCCGCAGTCAGTGCCGGCGGTATCGGCCCCGTGGCGGGGGTTCCGAATCCGAAGAGCATGCCATCCACGATCGCGCGCCGGTCGATGGCGTCCGCGATACGCTGTCGGGCCGGGAGCCGGTCGAATGGCGGCCGGCGGGTGTTGAGGACCATCGCGTAGCTGAACAGGAGTGGATAGTCGAGCACCAGCAGCCGGGGGTTGGCCCGTACGAATTCCGCATGCGCGGGGTTGATGCCGGCCAGATCCAGCTCGCCCGAAGTCAGCGCGGCGAGCTTCGTGGTCGGCTCGTCGACCACCGCGATGACGAAGCGCTCCAGGAGCGGAGGACCGCCGAGCTGGGCGGGAAAGTCCCGGTTGGCTGTGAAGACCCAGCGGCGGTTGGCTTCATGGGCCACGAATCGGAACGGGCCGTTGCCGACGGGATCCCGGTTCCATGCCGCCCGGCGCAGGCCCCCCTTCGGGACGGTATCGAGGAGGTGGCGCGGCAGGAGGGCGAGATCGGTCAGGACATCGGGCACGGCGGAACGTGGTCCGGCGAAGTGGAGCACCAGCGTGGAGTCGTCGGAGGCGGTGACCGCGGTCACGTCACTCAGGTCTCGCCGTCTCGGATACTCGCCGGCGGGGTCGCGCGCCGCCTCGAGCGTCCATGCGGCATCCCCCGCGGTCGTGGCGGCTCCGTCATGCCACTTGAGACCCGGAAAGAGATGGAACGTGAGGATCGTGCGGTCTCCCGACCAGTCCCATGATCGGGCGAGGTAGGGAACCGGCGTCAGCGCGCTGTCGTATCGCACCAGGGTGACCAGCAGGGCGTATCGCTGCACTTGCCGGGCGAGCGGATGCGTGGTGAGCAGCGGATTCGGACTTTGGAGATCTGCGCCGGAGGCGAGTATGACGGTGTTCCCCCGGCGGGGCGCGCTGGAACATGCCAGGGAAAGGAGCGCGAGGCAGCCGACCGAAAGTCGCACCCCCAAGTGTACACTCCCGGCTAGATTCTCGGCATGGCTCGCGGACTGCTCACCGGCCTGTTCCGCGGCGTGGCCGTGGTGCTCGGCGTCGTGACGCTGACGTTCTTCCTGCTGCACCTCGCACCGGGCGATCCGGTGCAACGGCTGCTGGGCCCGGCCGCCGAACCGGAACAGATCGATGCGGCGCGCAAGACTCTCGGACTCGACCAGCCGCTCCCCCTGCAATTCGCCCAATGGCTGGCGCGCGCGGCGCGCGGCGATTTCGGCCTCAGCATCGCCCACGGGCGCTCCGCCGCCAGTCTGCTCGGGGAGGCGTGGCCCGCGACGGCGCTGCTCGTCCTGCTCTCGATCGTGCTGAGCTGGACCCTCGGGATCGCGATCGGCGCCCTCCAGGCCAACACCCGCCGCGCGACGCTCGATGGCCTCATCTCGGCCATCACCGTCGCGCTCAACGCCATGCCGGGCTACTGGCTCGGTCTGGTGCTGGTCATGGTGTTCACCTATCAGCTCGGATGGCTCCCCGCTTTCGGCGCCGCGGGCGTCGACGCCGAATTCCTGACCGCAACCGGCCGGCTGACCGACCGGCTCCGTCATCTCGCGCTGCCGTTGCTGACGCTCACGCTCATCGGCCTCGGGGGGGCCGCACGATACGCCCGCGCGGCGATGCGGGAGCTGCGTGAGGCTCCCTTCCTGCTTGCGGCCCGGGGGCGGGGGCTGTCGGAATCGCGGGTCGTCGTCCGGCACCAGCTGCACAACGCGCTCGTCCCCATCGTGACGCTGCTGGGGCTTTCTCTCCCGGCGCTCTTTTCCGGCGCGGTCTTCGTCGAGGCGATCTTCGCCTGGCCCGGTGTCGGCCAGGTGCTCGTGCAAGCGGTGCAGGCGCGCGACTACCCGGTGGTGATGGCCGCGGCGACGATCAGCGCGGTCCTCGTGGTGGCGGGGAATCTCCTCGCCGAATTCCTGGTGACGGTGACGGATCCGAGGATCCGGCATGTCAGGCGGTAAGCGCGCCGAGCCCCGCGGCGATCCGCGGAGCCGCATCGGAATGATTCTGCTCGGGATCATCATTCTCTTCGCGCTCTTCGCGCCATTCCTCACCACGATCGGTCCCGACATCCAGCGGGACGTGGTCGAGACCCGGTTCCTCGCGCCGTTCAGCACCGATGTCCACCACGTGTTTCACCCGCTCGGCACCGATCGGCTGGGACGCGATGTGTGGGCCCGCCTCATTCACGGCGCCCGCGTCTCGCTCCTGGTTGGCATGCTGGGAATGGCGGTCTCACTCCTGATCGGGATTGCGGTCGGAGCGGCGGCCGCAATGGGGTCGAGGCTTGCGACGCCGTTGCTGCTCGGCATGACGGATTTCGGATTGGGGATTCCGCGGGTGGTGCTGCTGCTGCTGCTCGCGTCCCTCTGGCCGCCGAGCGCTGTGCTGGTGGTGGTCGTGCTGGGGCTGACCGGATGGATGCCGGTGGCCCGGCTGGTCTACGCCGAAACCAGGGCGCAGCTGGCGCGTCCCTTCGTGGAAGCGGTGGCGGCCCTCGGGGCAGGAAGGATGCGCATCCTCCTCCGGCACGCCCTCCCCAACGGAATGGCTCCCGTGCTGGCGCTCGCGACGCTCGGAGTCGGAAACGCCATCACGCTCGAGGCGGGGCTCTCCTTCCTGGGATTAGGCGTGCAGCCGCCCGCGGCGTCCTGGGGAACCATGATCGCGTCGGGGCGGGATACGGTGGTCAACGCGCCGTGGGTCGGGCTTGCTCCCGGCATCGCCCTGGTTCTGGTGGTGGTCGGATGTACGCTGGTGGCGGATGGGATGAGAGAGCGGTGAGAGGTGAGAGGGCCGTGCCTTGCCTCTCACTTTTCACCTCCCAGCGCGGGAATTGGATTGGCGTGCTTGTCCTGGGGGCCCACAGATTTCACAGATGGCACAGATTGGGCCCTCTAAGACGGACGACCAGCGGGATCGACAGACCTATTTGGTCATTGGCTGCGCCATGGAGGTGCATCGGCAGTTGGGGTCGGGATTTCTGGAGCCCGTGTACCAGGCCGCGCTGGAAGTGGAATTCGAGGCAAGGATGGTCCCATTTGCCCGAGAAGTGGAGTTATCGATTTTGTACAAAGGTCGACCATTGAGCGTGCGATATCGTGCCGATTTCGTTTGCTTCGGAGACGTACTGGTTGAACTCAAGGCAATAGAACGCCTGACTAATCGAGAAGACTCCCAAGTCATCAACTACCTGGCCGTCAGTCAATTCAAACGTGGACTTCTCCTGAACTTCGGTGCCTCCTCGCCACAATTCCGTCGCTTCGCCGGACCACACTACGACTTGCTTCCATCTGTGGAATCTGTGACATCTGTGGGCCCACTGTCATGAGGGCATCAGAGACCGCCGGCGCGACTGCGGTGAGCGGTAAGCGGTGAGCAGTAAGCGGGCCTGCCTTTCCCGCTCACCGCTTACCACTCACCGCTCACCGAAGAAGAACCCCTGCACCGGCACGAAGACTTCCTCCCACATCCTCTCCAGCCGGTCTGGAGTGGTCAGGTCCCCATCACCGAGCGGGGACAGGGCGAGATTGACCGTGTGCCGCCCGGGCTCCTGCGCTTCCGGCGTCGCCTGAGGCCAGGCCGCATGGCCGGGTCGCTCGTCGAGGTCGTCGCGAGAGAGCTCCCCAACCGCCCTGAGCAGCGTCACCGAAATCTCGCCGGCCGGGCTCCACTCGTACTCAAAGAATTCCGGGGAAAGGATTGCCAGACCTCGGCGTCCAGACCCTGCCGCCACATAGCGATGTGCGGGCGCCGTCGCTACCGGTCGCTCGATGGTCTCCAGAGTATCGGAGGGAACGGCCGGTCCCCTCCGAATGCTTCCGAACGCGGTGCCCGCGATCGCCTCCTCCCCCGCGCCGACAGGAAACCGCGCCCGCAAACGGTGATTGACCGCCTGATTGTCGACATCGATCCGGATTCGCACGACCGGCGAATCCGCGTGCAGCACCACGAGCTGGCGGACTCCGATCTCTCCCTCTCCCGCCGATCGCATCACCCAGCGGGTTTCGATCGCGCCGAGGAGTGGGCCGGCGGCGACGATGGTCTGCGCCAGCGGACGTCCGCCCCGCACCGGCCGGCCTTGCCCCCGGGACCAGGTATAGAGGTCTCCCCGATCAGGATCGTCCTCGAGCTCGCAGAGTTCGCCGAATCGCTCGCCGGACAACCGATCCTCGAGGGCGAGGCTCCCGCCCCGCGAGACTCTGATGGTCAGGAAGCGATTGGCGAGGAAACCCTGACTCACCACGAGGCCCTGCTCCTCCGGGGTCCACTTCCCGATGCGGGGCCGGAGCGAGTGGAGCCCTTGGGCGGGCAGCGCCGGGGAGGAGAATGCCACCCATACCCGATCGACCTCGTCCTGGTCGGGGTAGCGCCGCATGGCGTCGACTCGGACCTGCTCTCGCCGCAGCGCGAGGAGCTGAACCGGAGTGACGGCTCCCGTGTCGGATTCGAGCATGAACGGGCGGTATCCGGGAGCTTCGCGTCGCACCCGTCCCGACGAGGGGCCGACCAGGATATCGCGCCGGAAGAAGGTGAGCTCGGCGGTTACGATGCCGGAGCGGGGATGGGACGACGGATTCCAGAGGGTCAGCGCGGGCCCGCCGCCGGGTTGTACGAGATCGGCGACGCTTCCGAGGGCGATCTCCCGCGCGCACGCATCGACGGAATCGAGGCGAACGGCTTGCTCGCGCTGCACGAGATCGCTGGTCGTGCCGGCCAGGGTATCGTGAAACTGGCATTGGAGGAGCTCGCGCCAGGCCAGCATAAGCAGCCCTTCGCGGTCGGGTCCCCCCCGCTCGGCTGCCTGGCGAGCCAGGGGCTCGACAATCCGCGCCAGAAAGAGCTCGGTGCGGCCGTGCCGCCGTTTCATCCGCGATCGCGCGGAATGCACGCCCTGCAGCGTCCAGGCGTGGCCGTCGATTGCGCGGAGCTCTCCGCGTAGCTCCGGCGGGTGTGGCTTGGCCCGCTCGACCGCCTCGAAGAATTCGCTGAGCCCGCTGACACGAACCTCGTGCGCGGGCTCCAGCGCCTGCAAGCGGGTCCGAAGTCCGGCGACATCGGGCACCATGGCGTGATGGTCGGCACCCAGGAACACCGCGATCTCGGTCGTCACCGCCCGTTCCACCGCCCCACGGCGGAGCGCGGCCCACACCGCCGCGACGGCCGCGGAAGGGTCCGCCAGCTCGATGGCAATGTCGTATCCACCGGAGGGCAGGTGATAGACGAGCAGGCGTTTTCCTCCGGGCGCGGTCCATCGGTAGAGGTCCCGGTCCTTTCCCGCCGGCCGCCCCAATCCGCGCCGGACGACCGCCCGATGCAGCCCGTGCAGCGCCGCCAGAGCGGGGAGCTCCGCGGGGTGGCCGAAGGCATCGGGGCTGTAGAGCACTTCGAGCCGCTTTCCGAATCGCGCCGCGTCGCGCGAGCCCAGCTCCAGATTCCGTCGCAGGGAATGCGCCGCAGGGATCAGCAGGTCGGACAGGACGTACCAGGGCCCGATCTCGAGCGCGCCGCGCTCCACCAGCGAGGCGATACGGCGCTCCTGCTCCGGCCGGGCGGCGAGATAATCCTCGAGCAGCACGGTCTGTCCATCGAGCAGGAAACGCGCGTCCGGATCCCGTTCGAGCTGCTCCACCACCAGGTCGAGGACCGGAACGAGTCGCGCCTGGAATGCGGCGCGGGGGAGATACCACTCGCGGTCCCAGTGGGTGTGGGGGATGAGGTGGAAGGTCAGGCGGGCAGGGCGGTTGGGCGGTGGGGCGGGAGGGGAATTCCGCGGCACGTGGTGCTACTCGGCCAGGATCTTGAGGCTGGCGCGCTCTGCCGGCGGGATGGCACTGTGCTGTCCCAGCACCCGGAGGACGAGCGCATCCCACCAGTCATCCGGCGACTCGGCGGGGCGATACGCGTCGAGCGCCTTCCAGGTTCGCTCGTGGATGGCCTGCGCCCGCTCCAGCGCCTGCTCCGTCCCGATCCCTTCGCGCCTGAGCCAGCGGCGACCGATGTGCGCGTGCAGCACCTCGTCGGCCCAGTCGTAGTCGTGAAAATGCGCCGACAGCGGATCGCCGGCTTCGTGCGCCGTCTGATATTCGAATCGCTTCCCGGTTTCCGCCGGCATCAACGACTGCTCGATGGCGTAGAGCATGATCTGGCGCTCGAGCGGTGTCGCATGAAGATTCAGCCGGAGCGCGAATCCCACATTGAGCGGAATTCTGGTCCAGTCCACTCCTCGCGTCTCGAGCGCCACGCTGCCCATCATGGCGTGGCGCATCTCGTCCCAGAGCTGCCGGGAAAAGTCCAGGTGGAAGTCCCAGGGGGCGTCACTCCGCTCAACCAGGATCGACGCCATCATCTCCGGCACGTCCATCTCGAGCGTGCGCTTGCAGAGGAGGGCGAGGTTCCGCTCGGCGGCGGGGGCTCGGGGATCGTTGTACACGACGTGGGGCGGAAAGTCGAACTGGTACTGCCCTTCGAAGCGAGTGTCGCGCCGCGGATGGAAATCGGGCCCGAAAGGCGCCAGGGCGCGGGTGGAGGGGAGCGCATCGGAGCGCTCCGGCGCCGGGCCGGCGATTCCTCCCGCGGCGCGCGCATAGGCGGCAAGGTGCGACCCCCACGCCTCCGCCCGCCGGGCCGCTCCGGGGTCGCCTCGGGTGAGCGCGTTCAGCGCCTTCCCGGCCCAGACGAGCGCTTCTTCATGATCGAGAAGAGCGGATCGGAGAATTCTCCGCGTGGGATGATCGACCAGCGGGTTGGTAGTGGCGAGGTGCACCCGGTACGCTTCGGCCAACCCCGCACGGATGACCCCATAACTTCCCGCGAGGAGCTCGACCGCGTCGGTTGATCGAAGCGCCTCCTCGAGGAGGGCGTCGAGCGCGGGATCGGGTGCCGCGTCGAGCGCGGGCACCGGATGGCGCATCTCGCCGATCCGGCGGCGCAGCCGGTCCACGTGCTCCGCGTCCTGCCACTGGTGCAGTGCGTAGCCGCCCTTCACCTCCCAGACCGGCTCGGCCGTGAGGTGGGAGAGCAGATCCCGCATGAGCCGCCGCTCGGACCATTGGTAGCGGAGGAGGCGGCGCACATTGTCGTCGACCGAATACCCGATGCTCGCCGCGCCGCCGTACGTGGCGACCCCGGCGAGCTCGGGGATGCCGCGGTTCACCCTCAGTCGCTCCAGGGCGGCTTGATGCTATTGCTCCGCGCGTAGGCGATGAGCTGCCCGAGGTGCTCGTGCAGATGCGTCGCCGTGAGGATCAGGACCTGCTGACGCGTGTACGTCTGCCCGAACATGCTGATGGGATCGGGGAACTGCGCCGGGTTCGTCGCCAGGACGGCCTGCTTGAGATGGGCGAAGGATTTGGTCAGCTCCGCCATGATCTCGTCGCGGGTGGCCTTCCTGGTCTCGAAGGCCTGGGCCGTCTTGTAGTCGCTCTTGACACCGGTGGCCTCCGGCGCGCTCACCCCCAGAAAAACCGGCAGAAAATAGTTGTCCGCCGCGATGTGCTGGAACACTTCGGCGCCGGAGCGGGTGCCGGCCATCGGCCGCCAGGCCCAGGCCGCTTCGGGCAACGCCTTCGCGAGACCCACCACTTTCGTCTCCAAATCTCCGATGTCCTTGACCAGGTCCGCGGCGAGCTTGTCGCTCTGCGCGGCGCCCGAAGCCGAGATCGTAACAAGCATGGCGGCCGCGGAGGCGGCGGTTCGAATCATTGAGCGCATTGCAGCATCCTCGATGTGAGTTGTGAGACTTATGGGGCCTTCGTCTTGTCCCTGAATACCGGACGCTTGGGAGCGGCGGGAGGATTCTTGCGCAGCTCCTCCATCACCCAGCCGATGGCGCGGTCGAGCTGGGGGTCCTTGCCGGCGATGACGTCCTTCGGCATCTGCTCCACCGCGATGTCGGGCGCGACACCTTCATTTTCCACGATGTATCCGCCGTCCGGCGTCCAGATCGCCAGGTTGGGGGCCGTAATGGTCCCTCCGTCCATCAGCACCGGGAATCCCAGGATCCCGACGAGGCCGCCCCAGGTGCGCTGCCCGATCGTGGGACCCAGCTTCAGCTTCTTGAACATCCAGGGGAAATAGTCGCCGCCCGACCCGGCCGTCTCGTCGATGATCAGCGCCTTGGGGCCCTGGATCGATGCCGTGGGGGTCTTGAGGTCGTCGCCGTAGCGCATAGCCCAGTAGCTGAGCACCGGCCGCCCCAGGATATCGATGTAATAGTCGGCCAGGCTGCCGCCGCCGTTGAACCGCTCGTCGACGATGATCGCATCCTTGTGGGCCTGGGGATAGAAGTACCGCTTGAATGAATCGTAGCCCGAGCCTCCGGTATTGGGCACGTACACGTACGCGACCCGGCCCCCGGTGGCGGAGTCGACCTTGCGGAGGTTCCCTTCGATCCAGGCGCGGTTGCGGAGCGCCGCTTCGCTCGCCACGGGAACGACTTTGAGTGTCCGCGAACCCGAGCCGTCGGGATTCGGTCCGACGGTGATCTCCACCGTGCGTCCCACGGTCTGCTCGAACGGTTCGTACACACTCGACGGTGGACGGAGGTCCACGCCACCCACCGCCAGGAGATACTCGCCCGCCCGGACGTCCACCCCCGGCTCGCTCAGCGGTGCCCGAAGGGTTGGATTCCAGTTGACTCCGCCATAGACCCGGGCAAACCGATACCGGCCGTTGGTCACTGCGTAGTCGGCGCCGAGGAGGCCGACGCCTACTCGCGGCGGGGTCTGCAGCCGCTGGCCGGCGCCCTGATAGCTGTGGCCGACCCGAAGCTCGCTCAGGGTCCACCGGATGATCCGGTCCACGTCCGCGCGGCTGGCCGCCTGGGAAATCAGCGCGCCGTACCTGGTCTTCTGCGCGTTCCAATCCACGCCGTGGTAGTTGGTGGCGTAGAAGTAGTCCCGGTTGATGCGCCAGGCCTCCTCGAACATCTCCGCCCACTCGGCTCGCGGATCGATGCGCAGGTCTACCGCCGCCACGTCGAGCCGACCCTCGGCCGGCTTCGGCGTGGCGCTGCCCGTCACGAACCAGTTGTTCCCCTGACGGTAGAGCAGCTTCTTGCCGTCGCGGGTCAGGCCGAAGGCATTCGCCTCCGCGAGCACCACGTCATCCTTGCGCTTCGCGATGTCGTAGCGGTGCACGACCCCCTTGCCATCCGCCATCCGGAGGTAGTAGAGCTGGTTCGCTTCGCCCATCTCGATCTGCTCGATCTCGGCCCTCGTGATCGGGAACGCGACGATACGGTTTGCGATCCCTTCCAGAGAGACGTCCGCCGGGGCCGGTGGTGGCACGGGAGTGGTCGGCGCTTTCGCGCTGTCGGGCCGGGTGGGCCCCTTCTCCTCATCACTCTCCCGCGCGAAAGGATTGGGCGCATCCCTGGTCAGCGCGATGGCGTAAATGGCCCGGGTCCGCCGGTCGCCCGCCGTGCTCAGCGCGAACCAGTCGAGCGCCGGCCCGGCGTCGGTCGAGGCGAGCACGTACAGATACTTGCCACTTCGCTCGAAGACCGGCTGGGTCACTTCGCTGAGGCCGTCGGTCACCGAGGCCGAGCGGTCCTGCTGGGTGTCGTACAGGTACAACGCACTTACCAGCGGATTCGGCTGTACGGTGTAGGCCAGCCAGCGGGAGTCCGGCGACCAGGCATAGCTCAGCATCCCGATCGGCGTGTACACGCGATTGCCCGCGACGCGGGTACTCTTGCCCGTGGCGACGTCCAGGACGTAGATGGTTTGCGAGTTGTCGAGGTAGGCGATGCGCTTTCCATCCGGAGACCAGTCCAGTCCGCTGTAGAAACCGGCACCGCCGAGGTCGATCACCCGGTGCGCTCCCCTGGCATCCTGCGGGGCCAGGTGGAGACGGTACTCGCCCCCCTGATCCGAGACGTAGGCGATCTGCTTCCCGTCGGGCGACCAGGCCGGCGTGCGCTCGTGGGCTCCGGTCGTGCTTGTCACATTGCGCGGATCGCCTTTTTCGGCCGGCACGGTCACGATCTCGCCGCGCATCTCGAACGCCGCCCGGGCGCCGCTCGGCGAGAGCGACACTCCCCGGATAAAATCGGCGCCCTTGACCCATCGCGGACGCGTCTCGCGAAGGTCGGCGGCGACGCCGATGGTGAGCCGCCCGGCCCGCCCGGTGGCGGGATCGAGACGATGCAGCCATCCTGCCTGCTCGTAGACGATGTTTCCGCCCCCGGCCGCCGCGGCAATCACCGGAAAATCGTCGTGCGTCGTCACCCGGGTGACCGCCTTGGTGCGTCGGTCGTATTTGTAGAGGTTGAACTCGCCGTCGCGGTCGGACCGGAACCAGAGGACATCGGGCTCGAGCCACATCGCGTCCACATCGTTGCAACGGCCGGCAGGCTGGGGAATCTTTTCCACTTCCCAGGTGCGCGTGTCGATCAGCCAAAGCTGTGATACGCGGCCGCCGCGATAGCCCTTCCACTGTTCGAAGGCCCGGCCGATCGGGTTGTAGGCGATGTATTGTCCATCGGGCGAGTAGGTCGCTTGCGCCGCGTTGGGAATCGGGAGCCTCTCCTCGACGCCCCCGGCGGCCGGCACGGTCCACAGCTGGGCATAGCGGTTCGAGAAATCAGCCCGGTTCGACGTGAAGAGGACCTTGCCGCCATCGGGTGTAAACGCCTGGGGAATGTCGTTCCCCGGATGCCAGGTGAGGCGTTTGGGCTCGCCGCCCACGACAGGGACGACGTACACATCCACGTTCCCGTCGTAGTTGCCGGCAAAGGCGATCCACCGGCCGTCTCGCGAGAACACCGGCGCGGCTTCGTCTCCGTCGGCGCTGCTCAGTCGCCGGACCTCTGTCCCATCGATCCGGGCGGTCCAGAGATCGCCGCCGTACGCAAAGGCGATGTGGGTGGTACTCGCGGCCGGCTGGGAGAGGAGCCTCGTGTCGGTGGTGCTGACCTGGGCGGGGACGGCTCCAGCGGTCGCGAACAGCAGTGCGAACGAGAGCCCGGGAATGCGGCGTTTCATTGACATGTGCATGAGCCTCTGGGGGACGCGAGGGCGCGAAGGCGCGAGGACAAAAAGTAGCTCATTCCGCGTCTCCGCGTCTCCGCGTCTCCGCGGCTTACACGTCCAGCAGCCGCGCCGCATTCCCTCCCAGAATCTTCGCCTCGTCGGCAGCCGGGAGACCAAGCGACCGAATGCTCCCGAGCATCTTCGGGATGCTGCCGATCTGGTGGGGATAGTCGCTCCCTGCGAGAATCTGCTCCACTCCGGCGAATTCGATGGCGAGGCGCAGCGCCTTCGGGTCAAAGTTGACGGTGTCGTAGTAGAACCGCTTCAGGTGCTCGCTCGGAGGGCGCTGCAGGTCCTTCCGGCACTCGCTGAACATCTCGAAACCGCGATCGAGCCGTTCAGCCAGGTAGGGAATCGTTCCGCCGAGATGTCCCAGCACCCACCGGATGCCGGGAAATCGCTCCGGGATTCCGGCAAACACCAGATGGGCGGCGGCCAGGGTCGTGTCGAAGAGAAATCCGACCAGCGGCATCAGCCAGTACTCCTGCATCGCTTCCACGCCGAGCGGGAACGTTGGGTGGATGTACATCACGGCGCCGGCGTCGCTCGCGTGCTCCCAGAGCGGCCAGAACCGCCGGTCGGCGAGCGGGGTGCCGTTCACATTGCCCATCAGCATGCATCCCGTGAATCCCATCGCGCGCACCCGCTCGAATTCGGCCACCGAGGCATCCGGATCATTGAGCGGAAGGGTGGCGAGCGCGGTGAACCGGCGGCCGCGGGTATCCATCACCTCGCGGAAGGCGTCGTTCACCAGCGCGGCCAGCCTGGCGGAGCGGGCCGGAGTCTCCAGCAGCGTCCCGGGGCAGGTGAGCGAGATGAGCTGCCGGTCGACACCCGCTTTCGCCAGCACATCTTCGCGATACGCGATGTCGCGATGCCCGCGCACCGCGATGTTGGCATCGCCGGGCGAATAGAGCACCGGATTGCCGTCGGCATCGTCGGAAACCTTGAGCGCGCTCGCGCCCGTGCGCAGGGCGTCGATGAAGGCGGGAGGGTAGTAATGGTTATGGACGTCGATCACAGTCATGGGGCGGCTTTCCGTGACGGTCCCTGTCGGACCACGATGAGGTAGACCGGCAATCCGAGCAGCACGAGGCCCAGTCCCTTGAGAGTGCTCGCCGGATCGGCGTAGACTTGATTCGCGACCACCGCAAAGGCCGCGATCGCGAAGAGGGCGGGGAGGATCGGGTAGCCGGCGACGGAATATTCCCGGGCGAGATCGGGCCGCTTCCGCAGGCGGAACAATCCGACCGCCATGAGCCCGAAGAATATCCACTCCGTGTAGACGACCAGCGTGAAGAGAGTCCGGAAGGTGCCGGTCGCGACGAGCACCGAGGCCCAGATCGCCTGGAGAAGAATCGCCCGGTGCGGCGTCTGGTGGACCGGGTGTATCGCCCCGGCCCAGCGGAAGAGCAGGCCGTCTCGCGCCATGGCCAGATAGACCCGCGGGCCGGCGAGGATGATGCCCGCGAGTCCGCCGAAGGTCGAGAACATCACGATGGCCGAGATGGCGCCGCCGCCGCCGGTGCCGAGAAGCCGGTCGGCAAAGTCGGCTGCGACACGCGTGGAGGTCGCCACGGTGTCGAGGGGGAGCACATACAGGTACACGGCATTCATGGCGAGATAGACCGCCGTCACGACGATGGTGCCGATGGCGAGTGCGCGCGGGATGGTGCGCTTCGGGTCCACCGTTTCATCGGAGGTGTAGGTGACCATGTGCCAGCCGCCGAACGCGAAGAGTCCCGCCACGAGGCCACCCAGAAAATCGCCGGGCGTGATGGTGCGCGGGGCGGCGGCGCCGACAAAATGCTCCGGCACCCGGCCACCGAGCAGGAGCCCCGTTCCCACGATCGTCAGAATGGCGAGCAGTTTGCCGGCGGTGATCCAGGTTTGCAGACGACTTCCCTGGCGTACGCCGAGATAGTTGATCAGCGACAGCAGGAGGATGACGCCGACCGCCACGGCCCGGGTTGCAACCGGACCGAGCGGCACGAAGTATCCCGCGTACCGCGCGAACACGACGGCGATTGCCGCGATGATTCCCGAATGCATGCTCCAGAACATCGCCCAGCCCCAGAGGAACCCGAGCCAGGGTCCGAACGCCTCGGTGAGGTAGACGTAGACGCCGCCGGTGCGGGAAAAAGTGGAGGCGAGCTCGGCCGTGATGAGCGCGCCGATCAGGGTGATGCCGCCGGCCACCAGCCAGACGGCCAGCACGCCGGCCACCGAGGGTACCCGAGTCGTCACTTCGGAAGGTTGCACGAAGATCGAGGCGCCCACGATCGTGCCGATCACCATCGCGGTGGCGTGCGGAAGCCGGATCGCCCGTCGCAGGGAGGGGGCGCCCGGCGGCATCCGATCGGGGCTCAACGCAGGGAATCCGCCGAGAGGACGCGGCCGAGCGTCTCGACCAGGCGGTCAGCGTCGCCTCGCGTGAAGCAGAGCGGCGGCTTCACCTTGAGCACGTTGTGGAAGGGGCCATCGGTGGAAAGCAGGATGCCGTGCTCGCGCATCCGGTTGACCACGTATGCGGCCTCATCACCCGCCGGTTCCCGGGTCTGCCGATCCCGGACCAGCTCCAGCCCCAGGAAGAGGCCGAGTCCCCGGGCATCACCCGCGATCGGGTGCCCGGACACCAGGCCGCGCAGTCCATCCAGCAGGTGCGCGCCGACCGACCGGGCATTTTCCTGAAGCCCTTCCTCCTCGATCACCTGGAGCACCGCGAGCCCCGCCGCGCACGCCACCGGGTTGCCGCCGAAGGTATTGAAGTATTCCATCCCGTTCGCGAACGCCCGCGCGATTTCCGGCGTCGTCACCACGGCGCCAAGTGGGTAGCCATTGCCGATCGGTTTGCCCATGGTGACGATGTCGGGCACCACGCCCTGCGTCTGGAAGCCCCAGAAATGGGTGCCCACCCGGCCCATGCCGGCCTGGACCTCGTCGGCTATGCAGACGCCGCCCGCCGCCCATACTCGCGCGTAGGCCTCGGCGAGAAACCCTTCCGGAGGGACGATCTGGCCACCGCAGCTGAGCAGTGACTCAGCCAGCAAGGCGGCGACGGGGTGATCGTTCGCGGCGAGGGAATCGACCGCGCCCGAAACGGCGGCTGCGTA
>Ga0210377_10001704_pt1 | contig 19756 bp, 35 predicted proteins | sample PLM4_65_b1redo_FD_155480 | JGI IMG/M metagenome (GOLD analysis project Ga0210377, IMG submission 155480) | Groundwater sediment microbial communities from an aquifer in East River, Colorado, USA - PLM4_65_b1 redo | ecosystem: Environmental > Terrestrial > Soil > Riparian zone | place: USA: East...
CTCTAGAAAACTCGCTCAAAGACGATATGCGCCTCGGCAAGTTCTTCCGCGGCGGCAGCACAATCACGATGCAGTTGGCCAAGAACCTCTGGCTAACACGTAACAAATCTCTCGGGCGCAAGCTACAAGAAGGCATTCTAACCATAGCCCTGGAAAGTGGTCTTTCCAAAGAGAAGATACTTGAACTGTATTTGAACGTTGTTGAATTTGGACCCAATACCTACGGAATTGGCCCTGGTTGTGCCAAATTCCTCAAGAAATATCCAGGAGAGATTTCTCTGTCTGAGGCGTTGTATATGGCAACAAGATTGCCATCTCCAAACAAAGCTCATTCATATGAAGCGAATAAAGGCTTAATCAAAAAACTTATCGCCATTGGGGTTGCGGCCGGAAAAATTTCCGAAGATGAACTTGCCTTAGAATTGCAAGCTGAACAAGACAATGAAGCTGAAGATGACGAAGATGAAGACTGACCAAACTGGAGATAATATGTCAATTGCCATTCCAATACATTCACAAACTGATATCATAACCAACTCATCAACCACCATATACACATACAGCGACAGGTCGCCAGCGGCTTGTAAAGAGATGATTGATGCGATCTTTGTGGCCTTTGGTATTCCAAAGAAGTGCGATGATGTCTTCAATGTTATTGTGTTGCTGAATGAGAACGAGCACTACGAGTACTGGTTGGACAGCAATGGCCATGAAGTTGACGGCGATGTGTACGAATTGATAAACAAGGTTAAAGAGGGAAAGGTTGATAAACCTCAGTGGATGTACAAGGCCGAGAAGTCCCGCGATCACGGTGGCGGCTCAGTTATGCACATCAGCCCCAAATCACCAGAATATGAAGAGGTAGCCAAACGAATAGCGAGATTCCTATACTCCACAGAATCAGAGGAAAGCTCATCATGATCACTGTACAATTCCATTCTATTACCGATCTTATAACAAACTCATCCACCACTATCTACACCTACAGCAGCGAGTCTTTGGAGGCCTGTAAGGAGATGATTGATGAGGTGTTCAACACTCTCGGCATCGACAAGAAGTGCGACGATGTCTTTCGGCTCACCGTCTTGGCAGAAGAGTCCTACATCTACGATGAGTGGAAGAATAAGCTGGACGAGGACGAGGACGAGGATGATTTTGACGATGACGATGATGACGACCTAAATGAGGACGAAGAAGACGAAGAAGATGGTGATGAGGATGAGGATGAGGATGAGGATGAGGAGCTGAGCGATATTGATAAGTTGATTAACGAGATCGTTCATGGCCGCGCCGAAAAACCTCAATGGATGACGGACGCCGAGGAAGATGAAGATGAGTATGGTTACACTCCAAGCACCAAACTCTACATCGTGGCAAAATCCCCAGAATTCGAAGCGTTGGCTCAGAAAATTGCCAATTTCCTATATTCCACCTCACAAGAAGCTACCGGCTAATGCTTCAAACAAGAACGTTCCCGGAACATAACTACCGAGCGCTACACTTCAAATAGCGCTCGATCCAACCAAGCCAATTACCGAGCTGGCCTATCCAGAGTTCTACGACATCAAGGTCACTTCGCATTGCAATGGCAACTGTCCATACTGCTACCAAAGCAGCGTGCCCAGCGCCAAGCACACCGCTGGTTTGGTTGCAAGGTTTAGGACGTTCTTCCATGGATTCTCACGCAACCAGATGCCATTCCAAATCGCATTTGGAGGCGGGGAGCCTACCAGCCACCCTGAGTTCGTAAATTTGATGCGAGCTTGCGTGGAACTGGGCGTGGTCCCCAACTACACCACCAACGGCATGTGGGTCGATGATGCCGGGGCAGCACTTACCATTCTTGCCACAACCAAAGAACTGTGTGGAGGCGTTGCTGTATCAACCCATCAACACCTTGAGCGTCAATGGAGAGAGGCAACAAACCTCTACTTAGAGTACGGCATCCATACCAATCTTCACATGATAATTGGTAACCGAACTTCCATAGATCGGTTCTCAGAAATCTACCAAGAGTTCTCTGGTAAGGTTAAGTACTTCATTTTGCTACCACTCTCGGCCCAAGGTAGAGCCACTGATGAGTTTTCTGACTGGGAATATCTCTCTTCGAAAATTGATGGGTCGCCAAAGGATATCGGTTTTGGAGCCAACTTCCATCCATACCTGGTAAAAGATCACAGGCGCTTTGCCGTTAGTTTGTACGAGCCAGAAAGCATGTCTGCATATCTCGATCTTGAAACAGGTAAAGTATTCAAGTCATCATTTTCCAATGAAGAAAGGACTATAGGTAATGCCTCTTAAAAAAATTGATACTTGGCCAGAAAAAAAGATTTGTCGAAACCCCGAACACAACCCACCAGGTCACATTTGCCTTGAACCTGGTACTTATGAGCATACATGTCCAGGATGCGGCAATGTGCAAAAACTTATTGTGCCGGATTATGAAATGGGATAGGAAATGACTCCAGTACTATTCGAGTTTAATATTCAAGGGACTCTTGAACATGCTTTTGCTATATCAGCATTCTATCACGCTGGCATCAAAGACAAAGGCGGGCAACCTTACTTCAAACACCCTCTGTGGATAGCGTCAGAGCTTCTGTATCGTGGAGGTTCGGATACAGAAATATCAGTTGGAATACTCCATGATGTTGTTGAAGATACGCCAGTTACATTTGATATGTTGCGTGAATGGAGATTCTCAGAAGAGGTAATTGAAGCAGTAGATGCCCTCACCAGGCGAGATGGTGAAGATCGAGCTGACTACATAAAGAGAGTAGCTCACAATCGCATCGCTAAGAAAATCAAGTTACTTGATCTTCGACATAATATGGATATCACCAGATTGAAGAATCGTGGAGATCTACAGGATAAGGACCTTGAGAGAATTCGCAACTATTCTCGTGAATATGAATTCCTGTCAGGTGGTTGTATCGGGCCAATCTTCTAATGTCTATGAATTTGAGTGTGTATGCCAAAGGAGATATTATAACTCCAAATGGCAATCATAGGGATCATATAGAATATGGGCCACTTTTATCTCAGACAAGAACAGAAGACTCATACCAAATCGCCCAATGCATTGATAATAAAACCAGATACGCCTTATACAAAAAACGATATGGCGACCCAGATGGGCTTCTAAAGAAATGGTTGTTGTCAATGGAATTGGATGGATTCGAAATAGTCTGGGAGGTACATTGATATGGAAACTTGTGACGATAAGGATATTCTAATCAAAAGAATGGTCAATAAAAATTATTCTTTGATAAAGACACTGCATAAAACCAGAAATATAAACTGGTTATTGAAAGCTTCATTGCTAGTTTCGTTTGTCGCAATTGCCTTCATGGCAACCATGTGAACATCCGAAGCATCTACGCGAGCATCGGAGTTGAGGCTTTCTACTCCGGCGGAATGAGGTACGAGAACCCACACGCCCGCGAGGTTGATGCGCTGCTCCGGAGCAACCATATGGCGCTGCCGCTGGAAAGCGTCCTGGATTTGGCCTGCGGGAATGGGCTCGTTACCAGCTCGCTTCAGGCCCTTGGACATTTCGACGTAATTGGCCTTGACCCGTTTCGGAGCGAAGAGTACACTGCTCGCACTGGGCGTCCATCTTATAGGATGTCCTTTAAGGATATAGTAAATGACGGCCTGCCACATGATTTCTCTTGTATAATTTGCAGTTTCGCAATGCATCTGTGCCAACACAGTATGTTGCCAGACTTGCTTTGGAGATTGTCAGAGAGATCAAATACCCTTGTGGTAATTTCACCAACGAAGTTTCCGATCATTGGAAAACCAGTGGTCGAGAACATATGTTGGACGGCCAATAATAAGCGGATACAGTTTCGAAAATACAATCTACCAATATTTTCGAATGATACGGGACCGTGGTGAAGAGGGATCACGCAACACTGGCAGTGTTGATTCGCGAGTTCGATTCTCGCCGGCTCCACAATAAGATATGCCAATTCCTCAATCTATAATTGAAGAGATTCATGGTAGGTTATATGATCAGGAAACTGGCGAACCAACTGGCTTAAACCAGGCGTTCGATGAACTACTTCGCGAACTAGAAGAATTTGCCCCAATAGCTCAACGGACAGAGCAACATGTTTCTAACTTGTAGGCTTCAGGTTCGAATCCTGATTGGGGTACTAGGTAAGATATGACTTACGAAACAGCCTTAGTAAAACATAGCAAAGCGGCAGCGGTATACGAAAAGGCTGCGGCGAAATTGAGAGTGGCAAGCGAAGAACTAGAAGCCTCAAAGAGAGAGATTAAGCTAGGGTGTTCAGCTTGCGGGCATGAAACAAAAGTCAGTGATATAGAGCTGATTGTAAAGAAGTTCGGCGGATGGCAGAGTTTTGATAACTACGATCCAGACTGGCATTATTCAACTCGTATCATGTGGGTGTGTCCAAAATGCACAGAAGTACTTGAACCAGCAGAAGATAAAGGACCATTCATTCGAGGATTTGATAAGTACGTAAAGGTAGTTCACGAGTGGTATGCCGATTCGCAGCGCTGTCATGGGCGTGTGCTAGAGCTTCTTGCGCCACATTTCCGGAGAGAAGAAGAGAAAGAAGCAAAAGCTAATCACGAAAGAAAAGTTCGAGAAGCAAGGAAATTGCTTGCACAAGAAGATAATCCAGGTAATACTTCAGCATAGATTTGATATGGCGGTGTGGGCTTATGGTGTCCCAGCAATCCTCATAAGGTTGCCCATATGAGTTCGATTCTCATTGCCGCTACCAAATGTTTACTTCCCAGCACATCAGCCTAACGATCACACGCGAGCCGCTAACGGCGGCGTGTAAGGATAGTTATGGCACATCACAAGCGGCGCAAGCCGCCTAATTCCAGAGCTGGATGTCTTTTGTGTAAGCCCTGGAAAGCAACGGGCTACTCAAAAAAGTTTAGATTGAAGTATTCCGAATATCGGAAATACTATGATACCGAAGAGCAGATCAAGGATCTGATTCGGGAATAGCGTATAGGGTGATTGATGTTTGATACAAGTTAGGCGACCTCCTATCACAAAGGAGGTGCCGTATGCAAAACTGCAAATGGTGTTCTTTGGCTCGTGAACTGAGCAAAGACGAGACTGGCCACAGTAAGGTGGGTATGTGTCGTGTCTGCTGGAGAAAACAGTACAGGCCTGAGAACAAAGATAGAAAAAAAACAAAGAAACCAGACGGTAAGTAATCTGGTAGGTAGTGACCGAGACGGTTTGTTAACTCAGACGTCTCGTATGGGGCCATCGTCCAATGGGAGGACTTCAGACCTGCAATCTGAAAACGCGAGTTCGACTCTCTCTGGTTCCACTTCGGGGTTGTAGCTCAATTGGGAGAGCGCTAGCTTTGCACGCTAGAGGTCGAGGGTTCGATTCTCTCCAGCTCCACTTCGTAATGAACCGATCAGACGCAGGCAAACTTGGTTGGGAAAGAAGCCAAGCCGCAAAGAAAATTTACTACGATACTTGTCGTGCAAAATACGAATCAGCTCCTAATACATGCGGTAATTGCGCAAGAGTTTTTACTTATGAAGAAAGACATAAGAAATATTGCAACCATTCTTGTGCCGCAATCTCTGCGAATAAAAGATCTCCAAAAAGAAAACCAACTCACGAATGTTCTGTTTGCGGAACTTTAATAACACGAGGATATCTAAGATGTAACTCTTGCGCCAAGATTCCGCGAGTATTGTCGATTTATAAAACAGACAGATCTAGAAAAATAAGCCTAATTAATTCGAGAGGACACAGATGTGAATCTTGCAATAATTCTGAATGGTTAGGTAGACCGATTACATTAGAGCTTGATCATATTGATGGTGACCATGAAAACAATTCTGAATATAACTTGAAATTACTTTGTCCAAATTGTCATTCCCAGACATCCACTTACAAAGGAAAGAATAAAGGGAATGGAAGAGTATGGCGGAGAGAAATGTATGCGACATATAAACAATGCCTGAGTGACCGAGAGAATAGGCACCTCTCTTGTAAAGAGGACTACGTGAGTTTGAATCTCACCTCAGGCTCTATACCAATTTATGGTTCTTTGTATGATTTTTTAGCTAACTTGGTGTAACGGCAGCATGCTTGTTTCGTAATCAAGCGGTCCAGTTCAACTCTGGTAGTTAGCTCTAGTGAATGAAGTTATTTCAATAATAGGAATTATAGGCGCAATATGCTTTGCGTTGTCTGGACTTCCTCAAGCCATCAAGTCATGGAAGGACGGTCATTCTCGTGGAATTGCAACAGCTACTATTTGGTTGTGGTTGATTGGGGAAGGAGCTACCCTTCTATATACTTATCACAATTATCCAAATGACTATATCTTGATCTTAAACTATCTTAGTAATGTAATTCTAGTTGGAATAGTCTTTAGATACAAGTACTGGACAAGAAACGAATAATTTGGTATATTTATATTGACCCAGTACACATAGGAGTAATCAAGTCGCACTCCTCAATAGTGAGGTGACAAGTGGTTACAATAAGAGAGGCCATAGTAAAGGTAGTTGCTGAGAAACTTCGAGAATATTATTTGCGTGGGATTAGAGATGCGCGCGTTGAGATTGATGAAAATTCAATGCCGAGTATTCTTGAAAAGTTCGATGCAGGAGAGTTTGAAGATGCATATGATCAGCATGTCTGGCTGAAAATAGCAGAAAACATCATAGATATGTAACATGCCCATGTAGTATAATGATATTACATTTCCTTGGTAAGGAAAAAAATCTGGTTTGATTCCAGCCTTGGGCTCTAACATTAACTCTGCATAAAACCGCAGAGAAATATGGTTTCCAAAATTTCTATCGTCGGGGTTGATGATAGTGTATGTCCCCAAGATCTAGTTGATATTTCACAGACCTTCAAGTTTGTTGAGTGGGGTGTTAATCTGTGCCCCGATCCTGAACAGAGGCCTGAATACCCATCCGCCGAGTGGTTGGATGAACTGCTTCAATACTCAGAAGACTTGCGCTTGCGCGGCATCTTGCATGGTCGCTGGAACAATGATATGCTTGACGGGGTTCCGTTACTCAAGGAAGAGCGGCCGGATATCTGGAAAGCTTTTAGATGGTTTCAGGTCGATATTCGAAATGATCCTAGACACATACTTTTATCACTCCAAAAACACCAAGATAAAATAATTCTACAAACGCATTTCGAACCACTCTTTCAAGCAAACATTCTTTTACCAAGAAATAAAGTATTCACATGTTTAGAGTATTGTGGATACTCACTGCTCGAAACAGATCTTGATTGGATTTGTACAGAGACAAAGAAGTCATTTTGGGTTAGTGTAGATGGATTTAGATCTAGTGACAATATCACCATGGACCTATCCAAGGTTGTAAAGTTTCTAAATACCGCCGAAGATTGTGTCACTCATGATAGTTTGGCGACATCTCTGCGGCATAAAAAGTATCGAGTATAACATGATCTTAGATCTAATCAAGAGGATATCCTACGCATCAACCAACTCAGAGGAAATTCTGCATGTAACCAAGGAAGAGGTGGCTACTCTTAATGCAGAAGACTTATCAGTTCTTCACTCAATAATGATTGGGCCGCACGTGAGTTTGGCACTGGCCGTGCTTCAGCGCATTGGATTCTTTGCGGATCTCATCCCGGAAATTCAGGCTGGATTAGACCTAAAAAGTTCTAAGCACTTCAAAGAAATTTGGCCACATACAATTAGAGTAGTTGGACAAACGCCACCAAACATCAACGTTCGCTGGGCAGCATTGTTTCACGATCTTGGTAAGGCACAAGCATTTGACATCAAAAGCAACAAGGTAACCTTTCATCACCACGAACATATCAGCGCAGTTATCTTTGATAAGTTTGCAAAACGCACTGGAATTTTCAGTAGCGGACAGCGAAGATCTATCCGATTTCTGGTGGCCAATTTAGGTTATGTAGAAGCATACGAGAGTACTTGGACTGATACGGCAGTACGTAGGTTTGATAAGGAAGTTGGAATTTTTCTCGATGACCTCTTGACTTTATCCGAGGCTGATATTACAACTAGCAAACCGGAAAACAAAAGGAGGATCCTTCGCCGGATCCAAGAATTGAAAGACCGTATTGCTGATATTCGCGAAAAAGACTCCAAGCAATGCCTACTCCCCAAGGGATTAGGAAACGCGATTGCTGACAACCTCGGAATTCCCCTCGGACCAAAAATTGGGCAGCTCCGCAAGGAACTGGAAGGGAAGGTTGAGAGAGGAGAATTATCCGCAAATGAAGATATCACATACTATATTGATTACCTGAAAACATCTCAGGTCGAGAAAGTTACTACTACTCAGACATAATAGTCTAACCTGTATCTTTGGAAAACAACGATAAACTGTTGTTGGAGCAGGACAAACCACTAACCATGGTTTGTGGCCAAGCCCGTGAATAAAGGGTTGGTCATTTTGCGGGCGTAATTCAGCGGTAGAATGCGATCCTTCCAAGTTCGACGTCAGGAGTTCGATCCTCCTCGCCCGCTCTATCAATAATACAGAATATTTCAGACACATTGCGGGTGTAGCTCAATTGGCAGAGTGCCAGCCTTCCAAGCTGGATGTTGAGGGATCGTTGCCCTTCACCCGCTCCCCCACTATTTAGTTGGGACAAATTGCTTTTCAGTAAGCGGTTTGGGACTGCCGCAGTACCATCCCTATGGCGGTCATTTCGCGGATGTAGCTCAATTGGTAGAGCGCCAGCTTGCCAAGCTGGAGGTTGAGAGATCGTTGCTCTTCATCCGCTCAAACACAACGCATATTTCGGAATCACAACATGGATTCCAATAAGCTAATTAAGCGCTGGGCCGCCAGCCAAGACATCAATACCCAATTGGTTGTCTCCGAACACCTCATCGATGGTTTCTTTGGAGTCAAAATTGCCGCCGATGCCATGGACGAAGAAGCCTGTAAAATTCTTTCCGCTTATGTAGCGTTCACCAGAGCTCTGTACATGCTCCATCAACAGAACCATTGGGAAGCTCAAGCGTATGGAGATCACCTACTCTTCCAGAGACTATACGAAGATGCGCAAGACTTGGCTGACGACGCCGCAGAACGCACCATGGGGCTTTGTGGAGAGGTTGTGTTTGAAGGAGCAGAGGCTATTGCCAAGAAATTTGAGGCCCGCGTAAAGACGCTCAGCTCGCTCCTGGAGTCTTCATTAGAGATTGAGCGCGCATTCCAGGATGTAAGCCAAAATACATACAGCGCTCTGAAAGAAAAGGAAATGCTCACTCTTGGTCTTGATGACTTAATCATGTCACAGGCTAGTGTGGGTGAAGTTCACATTTACCTTCTACAGCAGGCTTTAAAGGGAGAAGATATGGGTAGCGTAGCCGATCATGCCAAAGAAATTATTGAGAAGACCGAGTCCTTGAAAGATATCGTTGTAACCGCCAAGAAGCGCAAGCAACCAGAACACAAGCCAAAGGACATTATCGAGTACATCGAAGCTGCCTTGAAGGTTCGCCCATACGAAGAGGTTGTAGAGTATATCAAGAGCTTGGATTCAGAAGTGCTGGATCAAGTTATCAATATCCTGATGCGCACCAACCCAGGACTGCTCAAGAAGATCTTTGTAAGCAGTATCGCAAAGCCGGAAGCTGAAATTGAGATTGCTACAATCGAACCAGCACCATCCGAAGAAGTTGGTCATGGCCTAGTTCTGGTTTAATATCAATTGGCTGGACTAGAACGTACAACCTGATCAAATGGCGGTAGAGGGGCCGCTGGAGCAGCTGCAACTGGAGGGGCTTGTTTTGGAGCGACTTGTTCCACATCTGGTTTTGCCCAGAAAATAGTTGGTGATTCTGAAGCGGCCGACATTGGCATTCCATCCATATCAGATGACAGTGACTGAACCTTTGCCCTCGGCTTTGCTTTTGGAACTACAGCTACAGGTGGCGCGCTGCTTGCCACACCGGGTAGGCCAGCTAACTTACCATTATTAAATCCTTCTATATAGGCTCGTAAGTTAGATACTTCATCATGACTATCCTCAATCTCTTTTGCCAGTTCATTTGTCGTAGCAGAAAGCTCATTGACTTTAACTGACAACACTTCATAAGTAGCTTTGGTCGCAGTAATATCTGGTGGCTTGAACCAAGAAGCAGCAGCTGTTAGGACGGCAGCAATTCCTATAATCAAACCTTTGTAAGATAGTATCTGGTTCAGTAACGAGATGGTCTTACTTTCTTCAACTGAATCATTTTCTGTCTTTGGCTTATCGTCTGTCATGCTAATAACCCAATATATTCATACAGGAATGAGGTAGTTATGCTATAGTTATGCAAACAACCAATAATTACGTTCCGACAATCATTGAACGTGGCGCTCGCCGAGCTACTCGCTATGTCTGTAGTGGGGAAAGGTCTATGCGCTACTACAAAAAAGCATGTCATCGTTCCTACCGCAGAATGATGAATCAACGACTAAACGATATCGCCGTAGGTGGCATCGATCCGGAAGATTACGATGACAGTCCTGGGCATTGCCGTTGTACTAGCTGGGATATTTGGTAGCATATTGTAACACCTATTAATTGATTATAGGTGATATTCACTGATATATAATATGGGAGTTTTAGTAAAACCCAAAGATTACAGTGAGGCTATATGCACAAACTTCTGAATTTGATTTATGTAACCATCTTCTCTTTCCTGCTATCTATGTCGTGTAGCAAGCAAGATCCGAATGAGGACAACGCAGGTTCTGGAGGAAATGTACCGGTCTTTGTAGTTGGTGGTAATGGCGGCGGTGGCATTGGAAGCAATCCAGCCACAGACCCAAATCTAGTTGGTAAGGTAACCCCTATTTCACCAGACCAAACACAACAGCTTCTAGAAGAGGCTTGTAATGCCGAATCAATAGAGCCAGAGCAAATGCCAGCAAAGATCGTGTTGTTGGTTGATGTGAGCAGCTCAATGAATAATCAAGCTCCAGGAACCCAGCTCAGCAAATGGGTAGTTACACGTGACGCTTTGGTGGAAGCGGTCTGCGGAGTCACCGGTCCAGGACTCGATGCCAAAACTTCAGTTGGACTGATGTTCTATCCTAACATGCGCAATGATACGGTCTCTAGAACTGCTGTCACCGATATGCGCTGCATCAATACTCAAGGGGTCACCCAAATGGCAGAGCTTGGTAATAACGATCCAGGAACGCAACGTACACTGTTGCGCACGAGCTTGACCGCCGCAGTACTTGGTCTTGGGACACCAACATCTGATGCTTATGATTATACACTAAACAACATCGTACTAACACCAGATCAGCTCAATGTACCAGGTGACTCTTATATAGTTCTGATTACTGATGGTGTTCCAACACTTTATCATGGTTGCTATAATCCTTCTGGATCTTTATCTAACCTTGATGGTGCTGAGGTTGTGACGTGGGTCAATACTGGAATGCAGAGGAACGTAAAAACCTTCATTATAGGGTCTCCTGGTAGTGAAGGAATGCGTTCCTGGCTATCGCAAGCGGCCTATGATGGAGGCACAGGAAAGGATGGCTGCGCTCCAGGAAACGCCAACGGACCTTATTGCCATATGGATATGACAGAGGCTCCTGACTTCAGCCAAGCATTACGTGATGGACTTCAGCAAATCGTCAATACGGTCTCTGGTTGTAATTTTGTGATCCCAAAAAAATCGGTCGATGGAACCAAGGACGTTGATATTAATCTCATTCACCCGGTAATAACCTACTCAACCAAAAACTCTGAACTTGTAGGACGTGATAATAAGAACGGATCAGCTTGCACAGAAGGTTTTTATTTGGTTGATGAATCACACTTAGAGTTATGCTCTGCCACATGTGAGAGATACCAAGCCGATGCTCTGGCATCTTTGCAGATAATGTTTGGGTGTGATGATAAGATTATTGATACAATTACCATTCAATAAAATCACATTTACGAAATTATCAGCTGAAGAGATGATATTTAGGTATTGATACTTAGAAGCTGATAATCTGGAAGGACAATCCAATTGGCGATGGAACTTGTCTTGAACACAAGCGAGCGTAACAGCCTTGGGGGTTCGATTCCCTCTCCTTCCGCAAAACATGAGTAGATACACAGAGATAGTTAAACGTCTCCAAAACGGAGAGACGGTCACATATAAAGAGTTTGGAAATTCAATGCTTCCCAAGTTGAAGAGTGGTGTGAAGGTAACCATCGCTCCTTACAAACTTGAGGATTGTAAGGTTGGAGACATAGTATTATCCAAGGTTCATGGAGCTCATTACATGCATTACGTCAAGGCAGTGTCCTCTGATGGAAAAGTGCAAATTGGAAATGCTCATGGCCATATCAATGGATGGACAAGATCTGTGTTTGGCAAATTAGATTCATTTGAAAATCCATAGTCGAGGAAGTTCTGCGGCTGGGGATATATTGAATATCAATGGCCTGCAAATACATCTACCTTGGTCAAGATTGGTCAACTTCAGACTTGAACTCTTACGGACTTGGCAGTATTTATCTTGCTGGTCCGATAAACAATCCCAATAACTCTTGGAGACTTGAATTTATCAAAAAGATTTCAGGTTTGGGTTTGAATGTTACATTTCTAATCCCTGATTCTAAGGACGTTCCGCGCCTGCCGAAAGATGATAACCAAAAGGACCACTTCGCCTGGCAGAAAAGTGCCATTTCAGCAGCCACGGCAGTAGTCTTCTGGTTTCCGGCGGGTGATTTAGATCCGCAGAGTTTTGTAGAATTTGGAGCTTGGTGTAAGTCTGAGAGGATATTTCTTGGCGGAGATGGCCATGAGATTGAATATCTGGATTGGTTATTACACACTGAGCAGAAGATAAATGCCGCTAATACACTAGATCAATTGGCTGAAAGAGTCGTTCACTGGATAATGGGGTAAATAGTCGAAGGAGTGGTTATATTATTATCTAGGTGAACTATGGCTTGTAAATACATCTATATTGGTCAGAAGTGGACTTCGAGTGATTTGAAGATTGGGAAGGGAAGCATCTATCTATCTGGCCCACGAAATCGTCGAGGAAAGTCATGGCGTGTAGATGCTATAAACAAGATCGCTAATGCCGTAGAGGCTACGCTTCTGATTCCAGAAGGAGCCAACCAACTCAAGGGCGGATTTTGTAGGGTAGATAAGGAAGAGAAGAATAGGTGGCAAAAGTTCGCGATAGGCTCAGCAGCCGCCATCGCCTTTTGGTATCCAAAGGACGCCGTAGACGATCTAGGTCCGATTGATTTGGAAGCTTGGGCAAACTCCGCCAAAGTCTTCATTGGGAAAGACCCCCAAAACCAAACGCCAACCATCACCAAGTTAGCAGAAACTCATCCTCACGTTACAATATCAGATTCTTTAGAAGGTCTAGTCGAGAGATTGACTAATTGGTTAAACAGGGAATAATTCGCAATATAGATATTAGACCAAGATACTTCAATTAGAATTGAGGTAAACCATATCGGTTCAGCTCCAGAGCTTTCATTAGCCTGGGGCTTTTGGGGTAGGTGCTAAATACTCAGATGGTACGAGAGCCAGCCCTTAGGATCCGTAGGCAGCGGTGACCATGACACAGGGATAGACCGAAATCGATGACAAGCGGATGTTGCAGCTAGTCTGGCATTGGAAAGACAATTGACAACTCCGGGAAAGACCAGAGATCGATAGGCAAGCGGATTACAGCTCCCTTGACAGCTGGAAAGACAGATGACGGCCGGAATAGACAGCAAAGTCGATGAGTAAAGCGGACATGTATGTGCAGCTTCCCGACAATTCGGAGTAGACGATTGACAGCTGGAATAGACAGCTTAAGCTCGACGGTAGCGGAGATATATGAGCAGCTCCAGACAGCTGGAAAGACAGATGACGGCGGGAATAGACCGCATTATGGAGAGTCAATCCGATTGGCGACGGAACCTGCTTGGAAGGTAGACGAGCGTAACAGCCTTGCGAGTTCGAATCTCGCACTCTCCGCAAAAATAAACTTTGGAAGGTTTATCCGACAGCTGGCAACGGAACTTCTTTGCTAAAGAAGCGAGTCTACCAAGGCCTTACAAGTTCGACCCTTGTACCTTCCGCAACATGAGTACATATGAAAAAAGATACATTCTACGATCAATATCCACTTGTATTTCCCACGCGAGAACCTGAACAAGGCTTTCAATGTGGCAAGGGATGGTATCAACTTCTGGATTGCTTATTTGAAGTAATCCAAAAACACCTTGAGAAGCTGGCAGAGCCGCCTCCGTTCCGTATTACTTACATCAAAGAGAAGTACGGCACTGTGCGCATCGGCTACGAGCACGCCACAGACTCAATAAAAGATACCATCATCCAGGCCGAAAAGATGAGTGGGCATATCTGTGAAACGTGCGGCGAATACGGCAAGATTAGAGACTCAGCCCATTGGATCAAGGTGCGCTGCGATGAATGCGAAAGAACCCACTTCGCACATCAAAACACGCCCTTGTCACCAGAAGCAAAAGCTGCCCTAGACGCTGGCATCAAGAGTGCTCAAGAGCATCCTGCGGTCAGCCTGGGCAGCTTTGCTCAGTTCGCTGACGACGATGAAGAGGATTAGGCCTTCTCGTTCTTGCAAGCAAACTCAACGATAGCGGCTTCGAGCACGTAATCCTCGATGTAGAACAACGGAACAGATGGGGTTGTTTCTGCTGAGCGGATGGCGTTCACAATCAATTGGCCAAGACGCAGATCTGGACACTTGATCCACGATTGGAAGATCGCCTCTACCATCATACTCTTCTGGGCTACGGTAAGAGCACGCCCTTCTGGTGGTTTCATTGCCTCAATGCACTCTTATTAGCTCAAGATAATAAGTTTCATCTTGATCTATCATGCGCTGAAATGGCTTATGACAATCATGGCACTCCATTACAGAGGTGGCTAGAAGCCCCAGTAAAGTACCACTGCACTTTGGGCAAGTAGCTTCAGTGATGAGTTCGCGAAGTACCTTCTTACCAAGGCCCTCAAGTAATAATGCCGTACCAGCTGTTTTAGTCATGAAATAAGATCTGGTCTTCCACCCAATCTCGACCGAATACATCCTAGGAGTATTTCTGAGACAGGATGACCATCTACTCTTTGGATTGTAAGTGGATATGGATTTAGAACGTAATCGCTCTTGGTATAGCCTAAGAACTCTATAATACCGAATACCTCATACTGTATTGCGCGAAACACACTAATAATAGAGTGTCGCAAGGTAGGCCTATATTCAAATTCATTATTAAGAATCGTTACGGCACAATCTTCATCCATACTACTTACCCCTGATCATATACGGTAACATTGATACCACGCTTCAAAAGTTCTTGTTCGATAAGTGGTTCGATCTCTTCCCAACTGCCACCTGCGAGTCCACATCCGATCCTAGGCATATGCACTCCGGCTGTATATTGGCTGATTTCGTCACCAGCCTTACTCAGGCACGTCTGTAGGGCTTTGTAGTCAATGGGCTTAGGATTGTCTTTGCCCACAATACCCTTTTGCGCAACCATATTGATCACAACTAAGTCGCTCAAGACTTGGATAACTTGAATGTCGCCCAGGAGAAGCTTACCAAACTTCTCACGCCACCACTTACGATATTCAGTTTCAACCTTCGGCCATCGACGAGAAAGAGCTCCAGAGAAGCCTGCTCCGTACTTTCCCTCATCATTTACGATTTGAAGAACGTAACGATTACTACTGCCAAGAGGGGCAGTTGCATCACCTTTTACGAACTTAAGAAGACCTTTTGGATTGTGATCGCTTGGTTTTACCATATTGTTTCCTGAAATGAAAAGTGGTAGTTTTTTGATCTGAAACTACCAAAACAGGCACCCACTCGCACCACCGACTCGTGTTATTTCTTTCTATAGATGATGCGACATTTTGTCATATCAAAGGTATCAAGTTCGACATCCACCTTATCGCCCTCTACCACCTTAATGTTATTTGTCCGCATCTTACCAGACAGTTGCCCCATTACTTTTCTGGTATTTCCATTCTCAAGATCAATGGAGACAGCGAAAAATCCATTGCCGCAAGCTTTATCAATCATTCCATTGAATCTTGGTTTTTCAGAAGGCATCTAACACGTTCCTTAATATTGGTCTCTTCAATTGGAATTCCAAAAGCCCAAGCCTCCTCGATCCAAAAATCATGCGGGTATGAAACCTTCAAGCACTTTATTGTTCTTGGATTGGTTTCTAGGTATCCAGAAGCTATATATCTAAGAATACCAAAACCTAACAACAGCGGGCTAATGTTCTCTACCCAGATGCTGTTGTTGAAATAAGAGCTTCTAATCTTACCATCATTACCAAGAAGTATCAATATATTGTCTTGGCCTGAAATCAGCATTCCCCAATAACTATAGCGTTCTATCAGTGCTGGATGCGCCTTACGGAACACGTCTTTGGTTTTTGTGGCCTGGGTGGTTGCTGGATAGACCTTGACCGCTCCGTTCTTGAGAATGCGCAGGCGGTTCCCCTCTGGGTCTCTCCAGATATGCCAATCCGCTTCCGGTTCCAAGCTAAGCATGTCAACCAGAAGGCCAAATGGGCAATTGAGAGCTGCTCGTGCCGAAGCAGTTGCCCTATCCTTCTTCATCTAACCCTTCTGCAAAGCTGTGGTTTATCAGAGAGTATCGGGTATGGCCTGTCCAGCTTTTTGTGGCGGGTCTGCTTTTCTCGCTGATGAATCTTGGCGATAACGGCCTTTTGTGTATGAATGAAGTAGGGCCAGCGAGCATGGCGGTGCGGCGGCTCTTCACACGTGATTATTCCGAACATAGCTTCTGCTTCGTTGCAGAATTCAATGTCTGAAATGATATCTGTGGATTCAGCTGGCCACAAGCCAGGCCACAGAGAATCTGTTATCTCAACAATCTCTGAATACTCAAGATCAAACAACGGGAAGATATCTGCGCTTCCTGCAGCGCGCTTTCCGTAGCTACGATAGTACAGTCCAAATGTTCTATCTACCGGACCAACCACAATTCCACGATCATGTGCTATCTCGTGGCATTGTAAATAGCAGTAACCTGGGGAGCTGTCAATGGAATATGTAACCATTCCATTGAAGACTTGACGAATCTTGATAGTACTGGTCGGAAAACTGAGCGCATGAGTGGCAAGGCCACCATAGTTCTCAGTGGCCTGCGAGCAGATGTGAAGCAACAGGGCGTCTGAACGAGTGCCGTCAAAACCTACCACAAAGACGCTACGCCCAGCGGCTTTGGCGTATTCTGCCAGCCACTTCGATAGGTGCTCAATAAGTAGGTCTTGATTGATAATCATTTCTTCTTACCGGAATCCTTGAGAACCTTATCTACAATTCCCTGCACATCTAGATTTAGGTTGGGGGCTTGCGGTAGATCCTCAACACTACGAAACTTATCCACGGCGTAATTAGCAACCGCATCAGCCTTCTCAATAATACCCTGCTGTGAATGGTTAGCAGAAGAGTTGTACATCGATGCGGCTACGCTGGTGTATACATGATACCAAACCTGATACTCTGCGTACTTCATGATACGTCCTTCTTCTTTCGAGACTTCTTGATCACGGGGGTTGATGGATTTCTACAACTCCTAAGAACCTCTCTAATTTCCTCGACCTCTTGTGGAGAACATGCACTGCCATTTGAATTATTGACTTCCAGCCCATAATTGTTGGTTTCTGAACTATGTAGAATCAACACCCATAATCTTGGATTGCTCGCCAGAAGAGCTTTCCGATAAGATCTGAGAAGTTCTAAATCACTACTGACTTCGAACAGGTCTTTTCTTTGTTCAATCGGTATTGGCATATCTTTCTTTCTTTATAGCAAACCAAGTAACATCATGGCCAAAACATATCCGTGACCAACTTTAATCTTATCATTATCAATGAGTTTGTCCATGTCGTACCCAAACACATTGATATTATGAGCGTCAAAATCCTGAAGCACCAACAGGTCAGTTGACTCAAACACTTCACGCAGTTTGGTAAATGCCGCTGTATTTTTGACCGCTCCAGAATAAACTGGGATATAGATTTGCCTTCTGGCATCGACGTATCCAAGCTTTCGCCCGTCCCATAGTGAGTAAAGCGGCTTGTTTCCTCGACCCATAGGATAGCGATCAGCTACTCGCTTAGCCCAGCCTTTTTGTGCCCAATTAAAGTATGCTTGTCCTGGCTCATTATTCTCATCAGCATACTCAGTGTACACTTTCGAATACTGCCAAGCATTCTCGACATTTTGAGAAACATAATCTCCATACAGCTTTACAGGCCCAAGAAAAAATGGAGATAGGTCTCGGCTCCAACCGCTTGAGCGTGATGTGGTATTCACAACCACTGCGCCAGATGGAACTTTGTAAGAGAAGTTGGCTACTATTAGTTGCATATCATTTGTACACTAACGAGATTCCACTATTCGGGTCTTCGGCTAGGACAAGTAATCTTTGCTTGATATCGAACTCTAAATCTTTTTGAAGATCAGTATACTCTTGTTTTCTATCAGTTGACCTCTCAATAAGTCTTGAAAGAGACCCTTGTGGATCTAGGTACTCTCCGTATAGGTATCGTATATTATCTTTAGAAGAGGCGTCTCGAACTTCTTGTAAAGCGCTGGCCTTAAACTTCTCTACATTGCTTTCTATGACTGTGCATTTTAGAATACCATTCTCAATAGAAAGGAACATATCCTCTTCATATGTTGAGCCGTATCCGGCATGAATATAACGAAGCAGATTCCCCTTCCATACATGAAGTTCTTGAGAAACCCAATCAGCAAAACATGGGCCCTTCTCCTTCATGAATCCATTCTTCACTTCATTAAGATATAGCTTGCTATCTACAATCTCCCATGCCCCAATATACCCTCGATAGTTTGCTGTACTTAAGCCAAACCCACAATCAGCTTTGCCATTTAAATCTGGGTTAGTTGGCATGTACATTCTCTCACCTTCAAAGATGAGAATTTCAGGTTCTTGCGCCGTCATCTTCCAATGCCTTTTCCAAGTTTCTATACAAGATGTCTGGGTCATTATCTGACAACCCACTCATCTGCCCATCATTCAGCTCGATCAAAATCCAATCACCAGCAGCAGTCTTAGCTACATCAATGACATAGTAAGTCGGAGGCTCGCTTAGTTCTGTATTCTGAATCTTCTCGATGATGGCATTCAAGAACTCGCGCGGCACCTCATCCGGATCAATCACAATCCCCTCTGCGCGAATGTCATCGGAATGGGAACTCCAATAAAACCCGCCGCTGAGTATCGTCTTCTTGTATACAAAAAACCTATATTCTCTGGTAATTGGAAGTCCCTGAAGACCGCTAGAAAGAACCTCAAGCGGCACGTATCTTCGAATGTAGATCTTCTGATACTGCAGCATGGAATCAGCCATCAGCCGTCCATGTACTTCAATGGCCGCCTTTTTGTCCTTCGCGAACATATGACTATTCCACAAAAATTTCTTCGAGTTCGTTTCGCCCTTCAGAACGAACGGGCCTTCTTCTGGAATGGTGTGTAATTCCTGCCAGGTATCTGGGGTGAACTCGGCCAAGTCCATGTACCAATTGCCCAAGTCAGCAATATACATATGCTGTTCGTAGGTATTGATCATTTGGCAACCAACATGCGCCAAATCTCTTTCTTGTTCTTTGTAGAATGGAAGGGCGGAGAACCGGGCAATGACCAAGTTGTTTTTGAGGTGCATTCTGGTATCGACACAGTTGAAGTGCCG
>Ga0210377_10001705_pt1 | contig 19752 bp, 21 predicted proteins | sample PLM4_65_b1redo_FD_155480 | JGI IMG/M metagenome (GOLD analysis project Ga0210377, IMG submission 155480) | Groundwater sediment microbial communities from an aquifer in East River, Colorado, USA - PLM4_65_b1 redo | ecosystem: Environmental > Terrestrial > Soil > Riparian zone | place: USA: East...
TGGCGGTTTCGACCGCCACGAAGGAGTCCCCCCGCCCGACTCCCTCTAACCCTTGATCACGCCGACCGGCCGCAGCCGCGCGACCTTGACCGCCAGGCCGGCACGGTGGACCACCTCGACGACCCGCTCGACATCCTTATAGGCCAGCGGGGCTTCTTCGGCCAGGCTCGTATTCGAAGGGCAACGTACCACAATACCCCTCGCGTTGAGCTCGCGCCGGATCTGGGCGCCTGTAGTGGCCCGCTTAGCGGCGCCCCGGCTCAGTGCACGCCCCGCCCCATGACAACAGCTCCCGAAGCTCCGGGTTGCCGCGGCGTCGGTACCTGCCAGGACGAAACTCGCGGTTCCCATGCTGCCCGGGATGAATACAGGCTGGCCGGCCGCGCGATAGGCGGCCGGTGTCTCGGGCGCCGAAGGACCGAACGCCCGGGTGGCGCCCTTGCGATGCACGCAGAGCTCATCGCCGCCATAGTGCTCGAGCTTGGCGATGTTGTGGGCCACGTCGTAGAGGAGCCGGAGCTTTCCTTCCGTCCCGAAGATCCGTCCGAATACTTCGCGCACGGAATGGGTGATCGTCTGGCGGTTGGCCCAGGCAAAGTTGGCCGCCGCCGACATGGCCGCGAGGTAGCGCCGTCCCTCCGGCGAGACGAGAGGGGCGCACGCAAGCTGGCGGTCGGGGAGAGTAATTCCCATCCCGGGCATGGCCCGATCGAGCTCCCGCACGAAGTCGGTGCACACCTGGTGACCCAGACCACGGGAGCCGGTATGAATGAGGACCGTGAGCCGCCCGGGACAGAGACCGTAGATCGCGGCGATGGCGGGGTCCAGGATTTCGTCCACCACCTGGAGCTCGACAAAGTGGTTTCCCGACCCGATCGTACCCAGCTGGTCGCGGCCGCGATCCCGTGCCCGACGGGAGACCTCCGCCGGATCGGCTCCCGGCAAACATCCGCCGTCCTCGATAGCCAGGAGATCCTCCTCCATGGCCCACCCGCGGGACACCAGGCTCCTGCAACCGGTCCCGAGCACCAGCGCAAGCTCGCGGTCATCGAGTGCGTGGCGCGGAGAACGGCCTGGCCCGGACGGGATGCTCCGGCTCAGCTCATGGACGACGGCCTCGATACGCGAGCGCACCGTATCGAGCGGCAGATCGGAGACGAGCAGCCGGACGCCGCAGTTGATGTCGTACCCGACCCCTCCCGGAGAGATCACACCATCCCTAACCCGCATGGCGGCGACGCCTCCCACCGGGAACCCATACCCCTCGTGCACGTCGGGCATCGCGTACACGAAGCCGGTGACCCCCGGCAGCGTCGCGACATTGACGAGCTGCTCGAGCGAGCGATCGCTCTCAAGCTGTTCTCGCAGGACGGAATCGGCATAGATCCGAGCCGGCACCCGCATGTCGGCCCGCGCGCTGCGCGGGATCTCGTAGAGCCACGGTTCGAGGGAAATGAGCGGATACTCCTGCGCTATCGCGATCATACGTCGAGAGTCACCTCCGCGATCACACCGCCAGGAACCGTCTCGACTCGGGCTCGGTCCAGCGTCGCCGCTTTGACCGGGAGCTCGCGGGACGGCCAGCTCCGGCACCTCACCCTGGTGCGCAGCCGACTCGCCGAGCTCTCCAGCACCTCGATCTCACCGGGCAGCCAGCCCTCGGATTCGGCCCGGCCGATCAGCTCGTTGAGCCACTCGACCAGCAAGGCCGCCCGGTCGCCGGCGTGAACCTCAATCTCGGTCCACTCAGAGTCGCCCCCGTGAGGGGGCGCGGCTCCCTCCACCAGCTCAGCCAGGGCCCGGCCTGCTTCGACCGCCGCCGCCCCGAACGTCTCGGCACGGATAACCAGCCGCAGCTCGGCCGACTCATCAAAGTGGTGGCTGGCCTTCAGGGGCCGGGTTCCTCTCTCACCAGATGCTCGCTGAACCAACCGGTCGCCAGATCGGCCACCGTTTGTAGAGTACCCGGCTCTTCGAAGAGGTGGGTGGCGCCGGGGACAACATCCAATCGCTTGGGACAGCTCAATCGGGCATAAGCGGCCCGGTTCAGATCCAGCACCTCGCTGTCCCGCCCCCCGACGATCAGGAGCGTCGGCGCTTTCACCTTCGGGAGCCATGCTCCCGCGAGGTCAGGCCGTCCGCCCCGCGACACCACCGCGGATACTGCGATATCCGAGGTCGCGGCCGCTACCAGCGCCGCCGCCGCGCCCGTGCTGGCGCCGAAATACCCCAGCGCGCGTCCGGCCGCTTCGGGCCGGGCAGCCAACCAATGAGTCGCCGCCACCAGGCGGCCAGCGAGGAGGGAGATGTCGAACACGTTACGCCGGTCCACCTCCTCCTCCGGGGTGAGGAGATCAAACAGGAGCGCGCCGATTCCCGCCTCGGTCAGCGTGCCGGCCACGAGACGGTTGCGCGGACTCCGGCGGCTGCTGCCGCTCCCGTGGGCGAAAAGCACAATGCCCGGCGCCCCCTCGGGCACAGCCAGATCTCCCTGCAGAATGGTCCCCTGGATATCCAGCAGCTCGTGATGCAGCGGGGTACTGCGGCCGGTTCGGATCAACGGATGCCTCCAGGCTGCGGCGCTTCCGCCGGCGCCGCCTCGAGGTAGTGCCGCACTTCTTCATCCCCCACCTGGGGAAACGCGTGGTATGCCTGGCTCACGGCGAAGAAGTCCGGCGGGCGGGCGGCACAAACGACGTGATCCGCCTCCCGCCCCACCAGCGCGGCTCCCCCCTCAGAACAGATCGGCGCCGCAAAGATGAGCCGGCCGGCCCCGCGGTGCCGCAGCATCCGCAACCCTGCCACCGCACTGGCTCCGGTGGCGAGACCGTCGTCCACCAGAATGACGGTCCGTCCGGCAACCGCCACCGCCGGGCGCCCCGGCCGGTAGAGTGCCTCACGACGCGCGACCTCTCTGGTCTCCTGGTCCACGACCCGGTCCACCGCGTCTCGGGGTATTCCGAGTTCCGTGATCAACGCCTCATTGAGCCAGATCGTCCCCGCCGCCACGGCCCCCATGGCAAGCTCGGAATGGCCAGGCACACCGACCTTCCGCACGACCAGCGCATCCAACGGCGCCCCGAGGGCGCTGGCGACCTCCGCCGCCACCGGGAGCCCGCCGCGGACCAGGCCCAGGACCAGTGGATTATCCGCCCGGTACTTCTCGAGCAGCGCAGCCAGTTGCCGGCCCGCATCGGCACGATCGAGATAGCGCATCAGGCCTTCCCCTCGGCGACGGCGCGGGTGACGTCGGACGTCGTGACGATCCCGACCAGCCGGGGCCCCTCCATGACCAGGAGGCGATGGATGTCCCGCTGGCGCATCCGGCGCGCCGCGGCCCGGATGGTCTGCTCCGGCCCGATCGTCCAGAGCCGCCGCGACATCGCCTCAGCCACCGTGTGCTCGCCAAGGAGGTCCCACTCCGGCCCCCGGACCGCCTCGGTGCGCTCCACCACATCCGCGCCGGCGTCGGCCCACAGGTCCTCGAAGTAGGCCCCGGCGGCATCCTCCCCCTCGACGGCTCCCGGGGGCGGCTCCTCATCCCACCCGATCTCCTCCGCCCCATCGGTCGGTACTGGGGCAAGGCTCGCCTGGAAGGAGGTGATGTCGTCGAGACTCACGACGCCGATGACCTTCCCCTGCGCCACGACCGGAGCTCCACCCAAGTGCGCGTTCGCCAGGAGCTCCAGGAGGTCGCGGAGCGAGAGCTCCGGATCGACCACGACCAGCTCGGTGCTCATAATGTCTTTGACCAGCTTCATGGAGTCCCTCTCCGAGCGGGGTGCCGGGCGGGATGACCAGCTTGACGCCAAACATGTCAGCGGGGGCCTGAATCGAGAATGAATGGAATCTGAGACTGCCTTCACCGGGTGAAGTGCGTTTCATGGCGCTTTCACGCGGACTCCAGCCGACCGCGTGTAGCATCCTCTCCATGGCTAAATGGCGATGGCGTTCGGTGGGGCTCCTTGCCGTCGCGCTCGTCGGCATCATCGCGACGGGATCGTACCTGCTCGGCCGGAAGCCGGTCACCGAAGTGCCGTACAGCACCTTCCGCCAGTATCTGGCCGCCGGGCAGATCGCGCGGGTGACCGTCTCGGGCGCCGTGCTCCATGCCGCGCTCAAGACGGCTACTGCGGGGGGATCGCTCGAGATCGTGACGGTACGGGTCGAGCCCGAGCTCGCCGCGGAGCTGACCAGGTACGGGGTGGTTTTTTCCGCTGAGCCCGAGTCCGGCGGAGCCGCGGAGGTCCTCTCCTGGATCCTCCCCTCTCTGCTCTTCGGCGCCCTGTGGCTTTTCCTGCTCCGCGGCAGTTCGAGCGCCCGGCAGGGCGGCCTCCTGGCGATCGGCAAGAGCAAGGCGAAGGTCTATGTCGAAACCGACACCAAGGTGACCTTCGACGACGTCGCCGGAGTGGACGAGGCCAAAGCCGAGCTTCGTGAAGTAATCGCGTTCCTGAAAGATCCCAGGTCCTACGGCCATCTCGGGGCCCACATCCCCAAGGGAATTCTGCTGGTGGGTCCGCCCGGCACCGGCAAGACCCTGCTGGCCCGCGCCGTCGCGGGCGAGGCGCGGGTGCCGTTCTTCTCGATCAACGGCTCGGAGTTCGTGGAGCTGTTCGTCGGCGTGGGAGCGGCGCGGGTACGAGACCTGTTCGAGCAGGCGAGGCGGTCCGCTCCCTGCATCATCTTCATCGATGAAATCGACGCCCTGGGACGGGCCCGCGGCGTACCCCTCGTCACCGGGGCGAACGATGAGAAGGAGCAGACCCTCAATCAGCTGCTCGCCGAGCTGGACGGGTTCAGCTCGGAAAGCGGCGTGGTACTGCTTGCCGCGACCAACCGGCCGGAAATCCTGGACCAGGCGCTGCTCCGCGCGGGGCGCTTCGACCGGCAAGTGCTGGTGGATCGCCCTGACAAGGTCGGGCGGGTCCAGGTGCTCGCGGTCCATCTCCGGAAGATCAAGACGGCCCCCGGGCTGGATCGGGAGGCGATTGCCGCACTCACCCCGGGTTTCACCGGCGCAGATCTGGCCAATCTCGTCAATGAGGCGGCGCTGGTGGCCACCCGCCGCTCCGGCAGTGAGGTGACCCTCGCCGACGTGACGGCGGCGCTGGAGCGCATCGTCGCCGGGCTCGAGAAGAAGAACCGGCTCATCAATCCACGGGAACGGACCGTAGTGGCCTACCACGAGATGGGCCATGCCGTGGTGAGCCGGGCGCTGCCCGGCACCGATCCGGTCCACAAGGTGTCGATCATCCCCCGCGGAATCGGCGCACTGGGGTACACCTTGCAACGCCCGACCGAGGATCGCTACCTGGTCACCCGCACCGAGCTGGAGCGTAAGCTTGCCGTATTGCTCGGCGGGCGGGCGGCGGAAATGCTCATCTTTACCGAGTTGTCGACCGGCGCGGCCGACGACCTGGCCAAGGCCACCGACATCGCGCGCGACATGGTCACCCGGTACGGAATGGATTCTACCATCGGCCAGGTCGTGTATGCCGAGCCGGTCAGTCCCTTTCTGGAGCGCGGCATCCGCCCGGAGCTCGAGTCCCGGCGCTTCAGCGAAGCGACTGCCCGCGAAATAGAATGCGCAGTGCGGGGCCTGCTGGACGCGGCGTTCGTGCAGGCTACCGGCATTCTCGAGCGCAATCGCTCGGCGCTGGAGCTCGGGGCCCAGCGGCTGCTGGTCAAGGAATCGCTGGCGGAGCATGAGCTTCCCGCCGTCGTGGCTGAGCAAGCGCCCCCACCATCGGACCGGTTGCCGCACTCCCGGGCCGCGCTGACGGCTGTGTGATCCGGTACCCCAAGAAGATTTCACGGTTCCCTCAAGATCTTTTTCACGCTCCGTCGCAATATTGGAATGCCGCGAACCGATGGGCCCGCCCGTCAGGAGGCTCCCATGCCTACGTTCGTTCTGCTGACCCGCATGTCCGAGACTGCCGCCAGCGCCCCGCGTCGCCTCGAAACCCTGGAAAAGGAGATGATGCGCCACATCCGGGAAGAATGTCCGATGGTGGAGTGGGTGAACAACCTCGCGGTCCTGGGGCCCTACGACTACCTGGACATCTTCGAGGCCCCGGACGTGGAGACAGCCGCAAAGGTGGCCGCGATGGTGCGGACCTACGGCCATTCCCATACCGAAGTCTGGGGCGCGGTTGAGTGGGAGCGGTACAAGGAGCTGGTGCGCCAGTTGCCTGATCATGAGCTCATCACTTCGGTGGCGGGTGTCTGAGCGGCCCGCCGGGAGCCGAACCATGTACGCCGCCGCCGGACCGGGAACAGCCGACCAGCCCGCCACCTGGGGCCGGATGACGATGTGCGAGGCCCTGGGGCCTTCTCACGCCTTCCTCGAGCAGGCCGGAAGACTCCGACTCCTCCTCCGCGGGGACTCCTTCGGAGAGGTGGTGGCGGAAGGCGCACGAGCGCTCGGGGATCGAATGTGCGGTCGAGCCGAGCGGGGCCCGTCGGGTCCCTGGCTCGACGTAGAACTCCATGCCGCCAGCCGGGAAAAGCTTCTCGTGGATTGGCTGAACCGGCTGCTCTACCTGGCGGGGCGAGAACGCTGGGCTCCGGTGGAGTGCGAACTGATCACGGTGAACGATGACAGTCTCCATGCCCGGGTGCGTGGGGTGGCTTTGGAGACGAAGCCCCGGCTGGGCCGAGCGATCCTGCCAGGGTCCCTCTCCGCACCGGGCGGGACGGGGCTCCAGGCGGAAGTCATTCTGAAGCCCCGCCGAGCCGCCATCAGGAAAGGACGTCGGTGATGCAAACTCCTGTGAGAGTCATGGCAGACGGAGTGGAGCTCGGGCCGGCGGAGCGGGAGAGCGTCGAAGCCCATGCCAGGAAACTCGAGACCTTTTTCCATCGACTGCTCGGATGCCGGGTGACGGTCTCGGTGCCGAACCGGTGGGCGCAGGCCGGACCGGTCACATACCAGGTTCGGATCGACCTCACCGTCCCGGGTGAGGAGCTGGTCATCGAGCGGCAGCCCAATGAAAACCTCCTGGACGCCATTCAGGAGGCCTTTCAGGTGGCGGGTCGCAGGCTGCAGGACTATGTCCGCCGCCTCGCTCCGATCAGTCCGCCGGAGGCCCAGGCCCGGCCAGGCCGGGGGCGGATCAGCAGGCTTCTTCCCTGGGAAGGGTACGGCTTCCTCGAAACCCCGGATGGACGAGAGATCTACTTCCATCGCAACAGCGTGCTGTTGGGCGGATTCGATCGCCTGGAAGTCGGTAGCGAGGTCCGCTTCGCGGAGGAGGAGGGAAACGAGGGTCCGCAGGCGAGCTCTGTGAGCATTGCCGGCGGTCGCCAGCGGCGTGCCTGAGCTGAATCGCGCCCTGCTGGCCGGTTCCGCCAACCCGGCGCTCGCTGCGGCGATCGCCGCGAAGCTCGGGCTGGTCCCGCTCCGGCGGATCGTGGCGCGCTTCCCGGACAGCGAGCTCCATGTCGAGCTCCAGGACAGCGTGCGAGGCGCCGATCTTTTCATTCTGCAGCCGACTTCGCCTCCCGCGGACCAGCACATCATCGAGTTGCTGCTGCTCGCGGACGCCGCGCGCCGGGCCGGTGCGGCACGAGTCACCGGGGTGATACCGTATTTCGCCTATGCGCGGCAGGACCGACGGGCGACCGGCCGGGAGCCGGTAGGCGCGCGAGTCATCGCCGATGCCCTCGCCTCCGCGGGACGATTCGACCGGATCATCGCCGTGGATCTGCATTCCAGCGCCCTCGAAGGCTTCTTCGGGGTCCCTCTGGAGCACTTGAGCGCGGTGTCCCTCCTGGCCGAAGCGCTTCGTCCGCACGTGACGCCCGCGAGCGTCGTGGTGGCCCCCGACCTGGGTGCGGTTCGCCTGGCCGAGCGGTACGCGGACGGTCTCGGCCTGCCGGTCGCGATCGTCCATAAGACCCGCCTCAGTGGCGCGGCGGTCGAGGTGCGCGCGCTGACCGGGGAGGTCCGGAACCGGCGGCCCGTCATCGTCGACGACATGATCAGCACCGGAAGTACCATCGGAGCCGCGGTGCAGGCTCTCCGCCAGGCCGGCGCCCGGCAGGAAACCGTGGTGGCCGCAACCCATGGCTTATTCGTCGGGGACGCCGCCCTGCTGCTCCACCAGCTGTCGCTCCGGACACTCCTGGTCACCGACAGCATCCAGGGCGCGGATCTGTCCGAGCTCCCCATTCAGCGTGTCAGCATAGCCGGACTCCTCGCCGACGCGGTCAGCCGGCTGCACCGAGGGGAATCGCTGGGCGATCTGATCGCCCACCGGTAAGCTGTTTGCCGGCGGCGACGGCGCTCTTGAGCCCGGTTTCCGAGGGGGCGCCCCACAATGCAACCGGGGCGGCCTTGTTGGGGGCCGCCCCGGTTCGCGCCGGTCATCCGGAGACGGGGGATCGTTCCTCCGTTCCTCTTCCATCGGCCTCCGCCTCGATTCAACGTTGGCGGTTCGACCTCCGGAGCTCCGATTCGATCCCCACGCAACGTGCCGTCGCGTGGTTCACCGGCGCGGGCGTCACCGATCGGCTGAATCGCGGATCAGCCTTCGACACTGCGCACCGGCACGCCAGTCCGATGCGGACGGGGCACGCGATTGGCCCCCTCTTTACCGGCTCGGCGACGATGCCTCGTCCCGATCGGCACAGCGCAAAATACCTTCACCGCTTGAAGCGAATCTGAAACTGCCGTGAAGATCCTCACGGGAAACGCCGCGAGCGCGGCATTTATTCATGCGGTTCCATACCTGACGACCAACTCACGGGGTCTTCATGGGCGATTCAGCCGGGCCCGCTAGCTTGGCGTGCGGGAGTCGCCTTTCCCAAGGGGGATACCATGACAGTGGGAAGAATCTGCAGCCGGGTGATGGCAAGCGCCTCATCGCGGGAAACGATCCGGGCCGCGGCCCAGAAGATGGCTGCGCATGCAGTGGGAACGCTCGTGGTGCTGGACGCGACCGACGGCGCCGAGCGACTGGGCATCGTCACCGACCGGGACATCGTGATTCGGTGCGTCGCCGCCGGGCTCGACCCCGATCGCGATCCGATCGGCGCGGTCACGACCCGCCCGGTGCACTGCGTGGACGAACAGACCCCGGTCGAAGACGCCATGCAGCAGATGGCCAAGGCGGGAACCCGACGGCTGGTGGTGCTCGGCGAGTCGGGTCGGCCGGTCGGGGTGCTCAGCCTCGATGACGTGCTCGATCTGCTGGCCGACGAGACCGGCGCCATCGGCCGGCTGCTGGCAACACAACAGAGCAGGCTGCCGGCCACGATCGGGGCGCACTGAATGCGCGCTGCCGTCGCGGGGATGATCGGGGTAATCCGAGATCTGGCCCGGATACGTTCCGGGCCACATCACGTCGTGTCCTGCTATCTCCGGCTCGAGCCGGATGATCGGGTCCGGCAGCGATATCTCGTCGCGCTGAAGGGAGCGGTCGCCCAAGCCGCAAGTGTCGCGGCGGGACTCACGCCGGCGCTCCGCGGGGAGGTCGATCGGGATCTGCGCCGGGTGGTCGCTTCGGTGGAGCACTCCGGCCGACTGCCCGCGGCCCCCGGTCTCGCCATTTTTGCGTGCGAGGCCCGCACGCTTTTTCTGAGCGTGCCGATGCCGCGAGTGCACCACACCCGAGTCGTGCTGGATCATACGCCCCAGCTCACCGAGATCGTGGCGGTCGAGGAGGAAACCGGCCGGCTCCTGGTCGCCGCTCTGGATCGCGCCGCGGCACGATTCTTCGAGGTGACTGCCTTCGAGGTCCGGGAGCTGCCGGGGATTCGCGCCACGGCCACCCGGGGCGGGAAGTTCCGGAGCGACCGGCGGGACAGCCCGGGATGGGGAGAGCGATCCTTTCATCAGCGGATCGAAACCGAGCGACATCGTCACTTCGCCGCCGTGTGCCGGCGCCTCACCGAGCTGGATCGAACCCAGCCCGCGCAGGGAGTTATTCTGGCCGGCCCCCCAGAGGAAGTCCGCGCGGCCGCCAGGTTCCTCCCTCCGACGTTGTCGGCCCGCTTCATGGGAGCCGCGCGGGCCAACCCTACCGCGGTCCGCCCCGCGGAGATCCGGGCGGCGGCACTCGAGCTCCGCCGCCAGTTCGAGGCGCAGCAGGAGCGCCAACTGATCGCCAGACTGGAGGGCGAGCTGGGTGAGGGATGGGCGGCGAACGGCGCGCGACCTACCCTCCGGGCCCTCGCCCGCGGCCAGGTCCGGACGCTGCTGATCCGGCCCGACATGACGGGATCGGGATACCGATGCGCCGTGAGCGGACGGCTGGCGCTGTCGAAGGCCGAATGCCGGGGAGAAGGTGCTCCCATACCCGTCCCGGATCTGGTGAACGAGGTGATCGAAGATGCGATGCGTCAGCGGGCCGGCGTCGCGGTGATCCACGATCCCGAGCTGGGGAGCGCGATTGATGGGCTCGCGGCCGAGTTGCGTTTCCGCTGACCGCATCATGCCGCTCGCCCGGCCGGAGGATTTCGGAACCGACCTTTCCGGCTGTGGGTAACCCTCAATGGGAGGAGAGTACCACCATGACCACGTTGCTCGGGAAGCTGTCACGCGGGCGCAAGGGCGCGGCGCGTCGAGCGTATGAGAAGCTGGAGACCCGCATTCTGGTGGCCCAGGGACGTAAGGCAGTTCGGGCCCGCGCCGGGAAAGTTGTGAAGGTCACCCGGAAGGCGGTCAAGACCGGACTCATTACCGGCGGCATTGCGGCCGCCGGCGTGGTGATCAGGGCGATCCGGAAACGGCCGCCGACAGCTTGACCGCGCGCGCGCTCACCGTCGACCACCTCTCCGTCTCCTTCGGGAAACGGCGCGTGCTCGAGGATCTCTCATTCGAAGTCGAATCGGGGAGCTCGCTCGCCATCATCGGACCCAACGGCTGCGGCAAGACCGTGCTCTTCAAGGCCTTGATCGGCGCAATTCCCTCGGCGGGGACGATTCAGTGGGCCCCGGAGACGGTCATTGGTTATGTGCCCCAGAAGCTCGATCTGGAGCGCGATCTCCCGCTGACCGGGCGGGAGCTGCTCGAGGCCAAAGCAAAGGTTACCCGAAGCGTCTCCGGCGAGGTCTCCCGGGTGCTCACCCTGGTCGAGCTGGTCGACGAGGTGGCCGGGCAACCGATCGGGACCCTGTCCGGAGGCCAGTTTCAGCGCCTGCTGCTTGCCTTCGCGCTGATGGGGAGGCCGTCGGTCCTGCTCTTCGACGAGCCGACCGCGGGGGTGGATGAACCGGGCGAAGAGCAGCTCTACGAGCTGATCGGCCGGCTGCGGCGTGCCGAAGGTCTCACCCTCCTGCTCATCTCGCACGAGCTCAGTCTGGTGTACGAGCATGCCGCCACGGTCTTGTGCCTCTCCCGCCGCCGCACCTATTTCGGCCCTCCACTCGAAATCCTGACACCGGAACGATTGCAGGAGGTGTACGGCCGCCCGATGCGGTTCCACCGCCACCATGCCCCCGCCTAGCGAGCTGCTCCTTCCCCTCGGAATGTCGGTGGCCGCCGGACTGGTGGGCAGCATCGCGGTCATGCGCCGGATGACCCTCGCCTCGGACGCTATTTCTCACGTAGCGCTGCCCGGGGTGGGAATCGCGCTACTCTTCCACCTGAATCCGCTGGTGGGGGGGCTGGCCGCGTTGTTCGCCGGCACACTGCTGATCTGGGCGCTGGAGCGGACCACCCACCTCCCGACCGAGGCGATCATCGGTGTGGTATTTTCGGCCGCGCTGGCGATCGGCAGCATGCTCACCCCAGGGGCTGAGCTGGTCGAGGCGCTCTTCGGCACCAGAGAGGCGCCGGGCCGCATCGAAACCGTGCTTGGGCTCGTCGCCGCCGCGCTGGTGATCCTTTCGGTCATTCGGGCGCGGAGCCACCTGGTGATCAGCCTGGTCTCGGCCGATCTCGCGCGCACGACGGGTGTGAGCGTCTCCCGGGTCAACCTGCTCTTCCTGCTGGCGTTTGCGGTCACCGTGGCGCTCGGACTCCGCTTTCTGGGCGTGCTGCTGATGGGCTCGTTGATCATCATTCCGGCGGCCACCGCCAAACATGTGGCCGGTAGCCTCCGGTCGATGCAGGCTTGCTCAATCGGGGTCGCGGTCCTGGCGACCCTGATGGGCGCCCTGGCGGCGCCGACGCTCGGGGTCGATCCGGGACCGCTTACCATCACGGTGGCGGCAGGGATGTTCGGAGTGAGTCTGGTGCTGCGGCGGCCGCGCTGACCCGCTCACGCGGGACCGAGAGCCCTCAGGCGGACCTGCGTCCCTGCATCCCGTACATCTGGGTGATCTCCCGCTCGGTCGTGGCGTCTTCGGCCACGCGGTCGGCGCGGAGACCCAGCATCCTGGGGAATCGCAAGGCAAACCCGGGGGCCCGGCCCGACTTGCCGCAAGTATGGGTCGGAGACCGCGTAATTTCATCGGCCAGCACCTCGGCAACCAGCTTCGGCTCGATCCAGACATCGGGCCTGATCGTCGAGTCGACCCGCCGGGGCCGCGAAGAGCAGGCCAGACGATCCATACGGCGGCGCAACGCCAGCCACTCCCGCTCCGAGAGCCCGGACCCGATTTTCGCGACCGTCCGGAAGCGATCTCGCCGAGGATCGTAGACTGCGCCAAGCAGGGATCCTACTCCCAGGGCGGCACGCTTGCCTCGACCCGCCAGATATCCGACCAGCACCACGTCGACGGTGTCCCGCAGCTTGGACTGGTACGAGCGTTTGAGCTTGACCCAATCGTAGCCACGAGTTCCCGCGCGGTAGGGAGCGTCGAGCCGCTTTGCCACGACTCCTTCGAGCCCACGGCGGATCATCGCATCGAAGTAGCGCTGGAGCTCGCCGGCGTTCCGGGCCAGGAGCGATTCGGTCGGCCTGACCACTCCACGCCCCGGGTTCCGGAGCAAGGCGGCCAGGCGGCGGCTCCGCTCGGCCTGCGGCTTCCCGAGGTAATTCCTGCCGTTCGCGAAGAGAAGATCGAACGCGAAGAGCCGAAGCGGATGCCGTTTCGCCGCTTCGGCGATCCGGTGCTTCCGCTTGCGGGTCATGGTGATCTGGAAAGGGAGGAATCTGCCGGTAGCCGGGTCATAGACTACCGCTTCGCCTTCCAGAATGGCGCGACGAACCCGAAGCTGGCGCCGCAGGCCGGCGGCAAGGTCGGGGAACATGGCGCTCACGTCCTCGAGCCGGCGGCTGAAGGCCCAGACCTTATCTCCATCGCGGTGCATTTGGAGACGGAACCCGTCGTACTTGGGCTCGGCGCGCACCATACCGAGACGGGCGACAATGGCCTCGGCCGAGGCCAGGCGCTGGGCCAGCGCCGGTCGGACCGGAACCCCGACCTGAGGCCGGACTCGAGCGAGTCCCCGCGCCCCTTGGGCAAAGGCAAGCCGAACAATCCCACCCAGATCGGAGCGCACATTGTAGGCCTGTTCGATCAGCGATTTCCGGCTTCGATCTCCCAATCCACCGGCTGCCGCGGCTTCCAGGATCGTGGCATCACCGATTCCGAGGCGAAGGCGGCCCTGCACCACGCGCACGAGAAAGCGCGCCTCGAGCGCGCTGGCGCGCCGCAGCAGCTCGACCAGGAGGCCGATTCGTCGCTCCACGGCACCCGCGCCCCCCGAGCGGGCAACTTCGAGCAACCCGGCGTACGCCTGCCGGATCGAGAGCGGCGGCCCTCGCGGGACCTTGAGCAGGGATTCCGCGACCAGACCCAGGTCACCCAGCTTTCTATAGCGGGTGAGGACGGACGCTTCGGTCGCTTCGGCGGCCCGGGCCACCACCCGCACCAGGATCCGCTCCCCGACGCCGAGTTCCACGCCTTCGTACGCCGGTCGGAGCCGCCCTTGCAGCAGATACACGATCGGCTCGAGCTCTTCGAGGCCGGCTCGCCGGAACAGGTCGGCCGCGACCTTTACCATTCCGAGACGGCTGCTGATGAGCTGGAGTCGTCCAAACACCTCCGCCAGCTCGCGAAACCTCATTGCCGGTTCCCCACTCTCGATCGGGCGGCGATCTCAGCTGCGGCGTTGTCGGAGCAGCTTGAGGAAGCCGCTGAGGCTCCGGGTATTCGCGATGTCGCTGGCGGTGGCCCACGCTCTCCGGGCCTGATCCACGCCCCAGCGCATGAAGCCCAGCTCGGCGGTGGAATGGGCATCGGTGTTGATCACCAGCTTCGCCCCCCGCGTCACCGCGGTGCGCGCAGTGACGTCGTCGAGGTCGAGCCTGGTGGGTTGCGCGTTGACCTCGAGCAGCACACCCTCCGCCGCCGCCACCCGCCACAGCTCGTCGAGGTCGGCGCGAATCGGCGCCCGTGCCCCGATCATGCGGCCGGTCGGGTGGGCCAGGATCTGCACCGCAGGATGACGAAGGGCCCGGATCAGCCGCCTGGTCTGCTCCCGCGCGCTCAGCTCGAAATGGGAGTGCACCGACACGATCACCAGATCGAGGCCGGCCAGGGTCTCGTCGTCCAGATCCAGGCTGCCGTCCCTCAGAATGTCCACCTCGGCGCCCTTGAGAATAGTCAGACGCGAGCGGGCGTTGAGCCGGTCGATGACCCGGCCCTGGCGCCGGAAGCCGGCGCGATCCAAACCGCCGGTTATTCGCACCGCCGGGGAGTGATCGGTGATCGCGAGGTACTCGTACCCCAGCGCCTCGGCCGCCTCGACCATCGCCTGGAGGGTGTTCCGGCCATCGCTCGCCGTCGTATGGCACTGCAGATCGCCGCGGATGTCGTCCAACTCAACCAGCCGGGGGAGCCGGCCGGCCCGCGCCGCTTCGATTTCACCACGGTTCTCCCGCAGTTCGGGGGGAATCCAGCGCAGGCCCACCGCGCGGGCCACACCCACCTCGCTCTTCCCAGCGATTCGCCGATGGTGCCGGAACACCCCATACTCGTTGAGTTTGAGCCCGCGGCGCTGGGCCACCCGGCGCGCCGCGATGTTGTGGGTCTTGGAGCCGGTGAAATAGTAGAGCCCCGCGCCGAAGCTCTCCGGATCGAGCACTCGCAAATCGACCTGCAACCCCGATCGCAGCCGCACTGATGCGGCACCCTGTCCCTGCGACAAGACTTCAGTCACTTCGGGAAAGGCCAGGAATCGCTGTACTGCCAAGGTCTTGACCCGGCTGGTGGCCAGGATGTCCACATCTCCGACGGTTTCGGCCCGGCGGCGGTAACTGCCCGCGATTTCCACCTTTTCGATTCCGCTGCCCTGCCGCAGGAAGGCGGCCAGCGGCTCGGCGTACTGCAGGGCAGTCGCGCGGAGCATCCGCTGGGCGCCGGCCTGATGGAAGCCGAGCTCGTGGAGCAATTTGGCTTCCGTCTTCTCGCCGAACCCCCGGAGCTTCTGCACCCGCCTGGCGCGAAGGGCACGTTCCAGCCCTGCCAGCGAGCGAATCCCCAGCTGCTTCCGGAGCATGCGAGCCCGCCTGGGCCCGACGCCCCGCAACCGGATGAGCTCGGACATGCCTTTGGGGACCTTGCGACGAAGCTGGGTGAGCAACGGAAGCGAGCCGGTCGAGGCTATCCGGCGGATCTTGCCCGCCAGATCGGTCCCGATACCCGGAAGCTCTTCCAGACTGTTCGAGCCCTCCTCGGGAAGCGCGAGCACCGGTCGAGGGAGTTCTTCTACCAGCCGGGCGGCGTTTCGATAGGCCCGGACCCTGAAGGGATTGGCCAGTTGCAGCTCCAGCAGGTCCGCCAGCTCACCCAGTCGCTGGGATACCTCGGCGTTATTCGCGTGCACCACCGCTTTGCGGGACGCCACTGGCATGAGCCCCCCCCTCCCCTGACCCCCCAACATCCGGGGGAGTGGGTGAAGTCCGAATGAAGCCAGTGCGAAACAACGGAGGGTAGCCTAGGGCCGCCTCCAGGAGGGGTGCTCGCTCGAGCCCGGCGATCCGGACACGAGCTGTTCCGCCCCCGGCCCATTGGAGAGTCGGAACCCCCAGAGCTTCCGGTTGCCGTCCTGGCCGCGCGAGAACACGATTCGCGTACCGTCCGGCGACCAGGCGGGCTCGTCGTCGACGTTGTTCGACGTCCACTGTCGCGGGTTGCTTCCGTTCGCGTTCATGGTCCAGATCTGACTATTGCGGCTGAAGGCGATCATCGTGCCATCGGGAGACCACGCCGGCTCGTCGTCGCCGGCGCCGCCGGTCAGGGGGGTCTGCCCGGTTCCATCCGCGTTCATGATCCAGATCTCCGCGGAAGCCGCGTCGACCACATAGAGGATCTTGGTGCCGTCAGGCGACATCGCCGGCGACAGTTCATCGATTCCGGGGGTGCTGGTGAGATTCGTCGCAGCCCCGCTTCCGTCGGCGTTCATGATCCAGATATCGTCGTCGCCGCCGCGGTCGCTGACGAACAGGATTCTGGCGCCGTTGGGAGACCAGCCAGGATCGTGGTCAAACGTCGGGTTGTTGGTGAGCCGCTGCTCGTTGGTCCCGTCTGCGTTTATGACGTGGATCTCGCCCAAGGGGTCATTCTGCTTGCTGCGGAAGGCAACCCGCTGGCCGTCCGGCCGCCAGACCGGCTCGGTCCTCCAGGCCGAGGCTGCCGCGGAATCATTGGTGAGGCGTGCCAGGGTCCCAAGCGAGAGGAGCGCGCCGCGATCAGCGGCGTTGCGCTCGAGCGCCGCCTCCCAGCGTGCCCGCGCCGGCGCGACCGTGTCTCCCGCCACGGCGGAGTGCGCCGCGCGGACACTCCGGCGGGCATCGTCGGGTGACGCCGCCCGGGGTAACGCGGTGGCCGGAGCGGCCTGTACCAGGAGCAGAACGGTCAGAGTGCCGGGAAGCATCAGGCTAAGACTGATTATGACTGCAACAGCAACCCCAGGATCTCCAGCACGATCAGAACTCCCATCCCCCAGAGCGACAGGGTGCACGCCTTTTTCGCCTGTGCCGGCTTCGCATCCTTCCAGACGAAGTACATCACCGCTCCGGCAAGCGGTACACAGAAGAACACGATGCCCAGTGGGCCCACGCCGGCATCGGCGGCGCTCGGCGCGTCCCCGGGGGGCGAAGGCGGAGCGGGAGCTTCGGCGGCCAGCGGGTTCGCGCAACGGGAACAGAATCGAGCATCGTCGTCGTTCGGTGCGCCACACTTGGGACAGAACACCGTCAGCCTCCCAAGGCAATCAGAATCAGGCGGGCGATGGCCCGGCCGGCCGACGAAATCAACGCGACCTGCCCGACCCCGCTCATCAGGCCGGTCGCGAGCCGCAGCGGGTTGGTGCTGCTCCGGGAGCCCAGGGCCTGGGTGACGCCATCGACGCCCGCGGGCAGGTTCAGCAGCAGTCCGAGCCACGCGGGCAGCGCGACGAGATCGAGGAGAAAGAGCGGATAGACCAGATACCCTGCGAGGATGCCGGTACAGCGAGCACAGACCGGAAACTGCCGGCCCCGGAAGAAGAAAGATCGGTCGGCTCGGCGGTGGCAGGCGACGAAGGCGATGCGGGGAGCCGTCATCGCTCAGGCTTCCGCGATGATCGCGGCGAGCACCATGATGACCAGGAGAATCCCCCAGATTCCCACCGCCCACCAGGTGAGCCGGCAGGCATCCTGGGCCTTGCCTTTCTGGGAGTCCTTCCAGACCAGGTAGAGGATCAGGCCGAGAACAGGAGAGAAGCAGAGGTTGCCGAGAAAGATCCAGCGCTTTTCGTCCTGCTTCAGTCCTGCGGCGGGAGCGGGGATGGACTGCTGCGGCGCCGCGGCCAGCACAACGCCGCACGTCTCGCAGACGGGCGCGGTGTTCAGGTTCGGCGACCCGCACTTGGGGCAGAAGATCATCTGTGGTGGCGGCTCGTTTCTATTCGGGTGCCGGACGGTGCTGGTACAGACCCACACGGTAGTAACACGGCTCCGTAGTACACCTGACCATGTGCACGTACAACTTGTAATTCCCGGGCTCGGTCACTTTCACCTCGACCCCTGGAATGTTGTCGCTTTCCTTGTCCTGCGTTATGGGGGCATCGGCTGAATCGGCGAGGTAGAGATCCATGTTCCTGCAACTCAGGTCGCAGGAGCCGGCGAACCGATATTCCCGTCCTGCAGACAGGGAGACAGAGTGCCATTCGCTCGCGCCCTCCTTCAGCGAACCGGTCATAGGCTCTCCATCCGGCAGATAACCGGCCTTCGCCAGCTCGGCATCTCGATCGGGCACCTTCATCATCATATAGGCCACGACGCCAAGCAGGGTGATGACGCCCGCCGCTATACCTCCTATCAGCCAGAAATTCCACCGCTTTGGTTTCGCCGCCCGCCCGGTCAGTTCCTCGACCAGCTTCTCGGCCTTTGCCGTCGCTTCCTGCTGCTCGATGACCCGCTTGAGCGCTTCCTGCGCCTGCTTGAACAGGTCGTCCGAATTCTTGTAGCGTCCCACCAGCTTTCGGATGTTGCTGAACGAGCTGAAGGCCTCACGCCACCGGCCGTTGGCCAGGTGGGCGGAGCCGGTCTGGTAGAGCGCGTCCAGCTCCTTCTTCTCCGTCACCTGGCGGAGCAGCTCGCGCGCCGGTTCGTTGCCGGCCTCCCGTGCCAGGATCCCCTGAAGGATGTCGTTCGCCTCACTCAATCGCTCGGCCGCCATGGCGGCACGTGCCTTGTCGAGCAATTCCGGGATGCCTGGGAGCTGGGGCGCGGGCGGCGGAGCGGGAGGCGGAGCGGGAGGCGGCGCAACTTTGCGTTTCGTGGATGTGGTCTCGGATGAATCGATGTCGAAGAGCTGCCCGTCTGAGGACCGCATGTAGAGCACCGGGGTGCCCCACTCCAGCTCGTTTTCGGTGTAGATCGCCTGACGCGCCTGGCTGACTGCCGCATCCACCGGGTCGCCGAAGGCCAGCGCGCGATAGAAATCGCGGGCGAACGTCACCGCGGCCGTGTCGGAGATCTCGAACTGCATGGCGACGACGGCGGGGACGTCCTGCTGGATCAGGGTCTGCGCCGTCCCCGAGAAGATATCGGTGGAGCCGGCGCGGCACCCTTCGCAGGCATTGAGCACGGCGAGCCGCAGGGTCTGCTCCTCGTGCAGGACGACCCCCAGCCGCTCGGCTGACGCGTTCATGGCGTTGCCCTTGTCGTCCTCGAGCACCAGGACTCCCCGCTGCGACGCCGGATCGATGCCGCCATGGCCGATGAAGTGGAAGACGTGGTACTCCTCTTTGCGTAGCTCCCACCGCAGCTCGTTGAGGGTGGCGTTGCGAAGGCAGTGCAGCTCCACCGCCCCGCGCTCCTCCAAGTCTGCCAGCGCCTCCTTCAGGTGACCAAATTCCACCTCGGTGTCGAGCTGCGGATAGTCCTTGGGGCTGGAGATCATCACCAGGATTCGAATCGGAGACTGCACCTTGAGGGGCCGGGCGCTGTCGGGGAGATCCAGATAGCGCACGATCGGAGTAGCCATCGCAAGGCCGAGGAAGCTGTTCTTGTTGGACCGGTAGAGATACTCCCAGGGGAGCTTGGACAGCTCGGGCGCACCGTTGAGGCGCATGCGGATACGGAGGCCTGTATCCGGGCGATTCCGGATCTCGTTCAAACTGGCCATGAGGCAGTTCAGAACCTCGCCGCTGAACACGGCGGCGTAGAGTCGCCCACCGTATTCCTTGACCCGGTCGACGCTCGCGGTATTGAGTCCCCGCACACCCTGGCGGGCGCGGACCACTTCGTTTCCGAAGTCCCGCAGCTCGAGGTCGGTCAGCGGCGAGTCGAAGAGGACTTCGGCCTCACCGCTGGGGGAGCGGAGCACACGGGCGCAGTAGCGCTCGTTCTCGCGTTCGATCGCGAT
>Ga0210377_10001706_pt1 | contig 19737 bp, 20 predicted proteins | sample PLM4_65_b1redo_FD_155480 | JGI IMG/M metagenome (GOLD analysis project Ga0210377, IMG submission 155480) | Groundwater sediment microbial communities from an aquifer in East River, Colorado, USA - PLM4_65_b1 redo | ecosystem: Environmental > Terrestrial > Soil > Riparian zone | place: USA: East...
TGGACTCCAGCGCCCGCACCGCCTCCTGCGTCCGTCCGAGGTCGTGGAGCCCGACCCCGTACACGTAGGCGAAGCGCGCATCGCCCGGTGCGAGCCGCACGGCCTCGCCGAGCTCGCGCAGCCCCTCGTCGCGTCGATTCTGGCGGATCAGCGAGAGACCGAGCGTATGGTGCAGCGCGGCATCCCGTGGATTGCGGGCGATCTCTTCGCGAAGGGTCGTCTCGGCCTCGGCTTCCCGGCCGAGCGCGCGCAGCAGATCCGCGCGATTCACCAGCGCGGGGCTGAAGTTCGGATCGAGCTCGAGCGCCTTCGCAAGCTCGGCGAACGCCTGCTCGGAGCTCCCGCGCTCGGCGTAGAGCGCCCCCAGGTTCGTGCGAGCCTCGGGGCGATCGGCGTTGAAGCGCTGCACGGCGATCCACTCGGCGACGCCCTGCTCGAGCGCCGCGCGCTGTGCATCACTCCAACCTGCCGCCGGCACCGATGCGAGCGCGCGCGCCGCTTCGATGCGCACTGTCCGGACGGAATCGCCGAGGGCCGGGAGCAGCAGCCGGGCTCGCAGCGCGGGATCCACGGCCGACAATGTCTCGACCGCGGCGAAACGCACCAGCGGATCGCGATCGCCCAGCGCGCTCGCGAGCGTGTCGATCGCCGCGGGATCGAGCCGGCGCGCCATCCGCTGCGCCGCGCTCGCGCGGACGATCGCCGGCTGCGCCGCGTCGCGCACGAGCGCGCTCAGCTGCTGCTGCGCTCCGGGCTCGCCCCGCGAGCTCGCGTGGAACGCCTCGGCAAAGCCCTGGTAACCGGGCTTCGGCTGCGGATGGTGCTCGAGGATCTCCGCGGCGGCCCACTGGGGCGACTCCTTCGTGTGGCAGGCGTTGCAAGCGTTCGGGATGCCGAGCGAGATCGAGCGGTCGGGCCGCGGGATCCGAAAGGAGTGGTCGTGGCGGGGATCGATCTGCATGGTGGTCGCGGACGGCATGTGGCAGGCGGCGCATTCCGCGCCCGCCGAGCCCGTGGGATGGAAGTGGTGCTGCGGCGAGGCGTACTTTTCCGGCAGGTGACACTGCGCGCACACGGCGTTGCCGGGCTCCCGCAGCTTCAGCGAGTGCGGCTCGTGGCAATCGCTGCAGGTCACGCCCTTCGCGAACATCCGGCTCTGGAGGAACGAGCCATGGTCGTACACCTCGTCGCGCATCTGGCCGTCGCTCCAATAGAGCCCCTCTTCGAGGAGCGCGACGCGATGCGAGTCGAGCAAGGGCTTCCCGTGCACGTACTCGTCGGAGATCCGGCTCGCGCGCGCGTGACAGCGACCGCACATCTCGACCTCGCGAGCGGTCTCGCGGCCGCGGCTGCGCCGCGCATTGCCCGTCGCAGCGTCGATCGACCAGCTGACGTTCCGCCGCTCGTCGAGCGCGATCCCGAGCCCGTGGTCGGCGTCACGACGCTTCCAGTCGCCCTCCCGTCGGGCCCACGTCACGTGATTCGATGCAGGGCCGTGGCAGGCTTCGCACGAGACGTCGATCTCGGAGAAAGTAGTCGCGAAGCGGTCGGTCTGCGCGTCATACTTCTTGCGCAAGTCGGTGGAGTGGCATTCCGCGCACATGAAGTTCCAGTTCTGCTGAAGGCCCGTCCAATGCAGCGGGTCGCCTGCCCGCAGCGTCTCGTGCGGGTACAGGTGGAACCAACGCTGTCCGCCCTCGGAGCGCGGTCGCGCATCCCAGGCGATGCTGAGCGCCTGGATCCGGCCGTCCGGGAACTCGATCAGGTATTGCTGCAAGGGCGTCACGCCGAACGTGTAGCGGATCTCGAAATCGGCGAGCTTTCCGTCCGGGCCGTCGGTGCGAACGAAGTACTTGCCATCCCGCCGCAAAAAAACTGAGGGCACACCCGCGTGTCGGAGCCTCGCGTCGGCGAAATTCCCGAGGACGCTCGTCTCGTCGGCGACCTGCATGGCGAGGTCGTGGTGGGAGCCCTGCCAATTCGCGACCGCCTGCGCGTGACAGCCGACGCAGGACTCGCGACCGACGTAGGTCGCCTGCGGGAGCGCCGGGGACGTCGCGGCAGACGGAGTCGCTGGAGCTGCGACGCCGCCGGGAGACGTGCCCTCGCGGACGAAGTAGACCGCCAGGGCCCCGGCTCCCAGCACGACCGCGCCGATCGCCAACGCCGCGCGCGCGCGGAACCCCGGGCCCCGCTGCCGAGTCGATCGGGCATCGCGAGCAACCGCAGCGCGTCGGGATCGCTTCCGCCGGCTCATGGGGGGCGCTGTCGCACGCGAATCACCGTGCGATGATAGACGATGGCGATCGGCGACGGATGCCGCCGGCGGGAACCGCATGACGCCCGAGCAGATCCTCGACCAGGTGCTGATCCCGCGTCCGAACGGGAGCGCCGGGCTCGAGCGCGTGGCCGGCTTTCTTGCCGAGAGCCTCGCGCGCCAGGGCGCACTGGTGAGCTCGCACGAGTTCGTCGCGACCCCGCATGGGTTCGCGCTCGCCTGGACCGCCGCACTGGCGCTCATGCTGGGATACGTCGTCGCGATCGGGAGCCGCCGCTACGCGCTCGCGCTCGCGCTGATCGCGGCGACTGCAACGATGCTGTTGCTCGAGTTCGAATTCCTCCGCTCCCCGGTGAGCGGCCTGCTCCCGCTCGTGGAGCGCAACGTCGTGGGCAGCTTCCCCGCGCGCGCGGGAGCGCCGGTGCTCGTGTTCGCCGCGCACTACGACACCACCACCCACTTCGGCGACCACTTCAGCTGGGGCCGCTGGGGCTTCCTCCAGGGCCCCGCCACGGCGGCGGCCATCGCGCTCTCGCTCACCGGACTCTGGCTCTCCCGCCGCGGGCGCCAATTGCCGCGCCGCGTCGCGCTTCCCGTTGCGGCGGCGAGCGTGCTGCCCTTCGCCGCGATGTTCTGGTTCCAGACGGTGGGGCCCCTCGTGCGCACGCCGAGCCCCGGTGCGATCGACAATGGCGGCTCGCTGGCGGCGCTGGTGCTTCTGGCGGAGCAGGTCGCGCAGCGTCCGGCCGATGCGCCGATCGAGGTCCGAATCGTCTTCTTCGCCGCCGAAGAGGAACGCACGCTCGGATCCTGGAGCTACGCGCGCGAGCTCGATCCCGAGGCGCGAATCGTCGCGATCAATCTCGAATCCGTGGGAGCCTCGGACACGCTGGCGTTCATCCCCGAAGACGGCTTCGCGCTGCGCCGTTTTCGAAGCCCCGAGCCTCTCGTCGCCTTCGTGAGCGAGACGGCGCGCGCGCTGTGGGGCGCGGACCTGCCGTCGCGCGCGCTCCCTGCCGGCACGCTCACCGACGGACGCAGCTTCCTCGCACACGGCATTCCAGCTTTGACGCTCCGCGCCTTCAGCGACGACGGCTTCCCGCGCCGCCTGCATTCGCTGCACGACTCACGCGAGCGGCTCCAGCTGCCGGCCATCGAGCGCAGCGCCCTGCTGCTCCGCGCGCTCGTCGAGCGTGCCGACGCGAGCCCGGAGCGCATCGCCGAGCTCGGCCGGCGCGACTCAGCGCGCGCCGCTCTGCCCATCCGACACTGAATTGCGGATCGCGCGCTCCTCGTCGGGGCGCAGCGCCCGCCACTCACCGGGCGCGAGCCCGAGAGCCGCGAGATGCAGCGGTCCGAGCGCCGCGCGCACGAGGCGCAGCGTCGGGTGCCCGACGGCCGCGGTCATGCGCCGCACCTGGCGGTTGCGGCCCTCGCGCAGGGTCAGCTCGAGCCACGCCGTCGGGACGCTCTTGCGGAAGCGGATCGGGACCGATCGCGGCGGCAGGGGCGGCGCTTCGGGCAGCAGGCGCACCTGCGCGGGTCGCGTGCGGCGTCCCTGCACCATGACGCCGCGGGCGAGCGCCTCGAGCGCACGCGCGTCGGGAACGCGTTCGACCTGCACCCAGTAGCTGCGCGGATGTCCGCGGCGCGGGTCGGTGAGCGCATGGGCCAGGGCGCCATCGTCGGTGAGGAGCAGCAACCCCTCGCTGTCGTGATCGAGGCGACCTGCCGCGTAGACATCCGGCACGGGGACGAGCGAGGCGAGTCCCGGATGACCGGCCTCGTCGCCGAAGCGCGAGACATGGCCGTAGGGCTTGTAGAGCACCAGCACGCGGGCTCGCGCCGGCGGCATCCGCTTCGCGCCGGCTGCAGCGAGGCGCCGAGACCCGGACCTCACCGCTTGCGCAGCTTCGCGATCTCGCTCTCGTCGAGCCCGGCCTCCCGCAGCACCGCCTCGCCATCGGCGTCGACGGCGGAGCACGTCTTGCGCGAGCCGAGCGGGACGCCTTCGAGGCGGAACGGCGCAGCCAGGCTCTCGAAGCGGCCAGCCTCGGGATGCTCGAGGGCATCGAAGTAGCCCATCGCGCGGGCCTGCGGATCGTCGAGCATCTCGTCGAGCGTGTGCACGGGCGACCAGATCAGGCCCGCGGCGTCGAGGCGCGGGCGCCACTCGTCGAGCGTGCGCTTCGCGAGCTCGGCCGACAGCTCCGCGATCAAGGCGGGGGAGTTGGCGGCGCGCGCGAAGGGCTCGGCGAAGCGCGCATCCGTCAGCAGATCCGATCGCCCGATGACTTCGCACAAGCGCGGCCAGTACGCAGTCTGATCGATCATCACGAACATGATCCAGCGCCCTCCCTTCACCTCGTAGCTGTTCCAGAGCGCATTCGGCGTGCGCTTGCGGTCGTGGCGCTTGATCGGCTCGCGCGCGACGAGCGCCATCGCTGTGTCGCAGCCCAGGATGTAGAGCCCCGTCTGAAGCAACGACACCTCGACGTAGCGCCCCTGCCCCGTCGCGTCGCGCAGACGCAGCGCGGCGAGGATCGCGACGACCAGGTTCGAAGCGGCGGCGTGGTCGCCGATGCCGGGGCGCAGCATCGACGGCGGAACGCCCTCGTCGCGCATCAGGTCCATCATGCCGCTGCGCGCCCAGTAGGCCGAGTAGTCGAACGCGGGCCGGTCGGCTTCCTCGCCGCCGAGCCCATAGCCGTTGATCGCGCCGACCACGAGGCTCGGCTTGCGCGCGAGCAGCGACTCGTGATCCAGCCCGTATTTGACGCGGCGACCCGGCAACAGGTTGGTGATCACGATGTCGGCGCCGTCGATCACGCGCAGCAGCGCGCTGCGCGCGTCGGGATTCGTGAGGTCCAGCATGATCGAGCGCTTGCCGCGGTTGTCGAGCTGGAAGCCGGGGCCTTCGGAGAAATCGGTCTTGAAGCCCGAGAAGACCGGGCGTCCCTGTCGATAGATCTCGCCCCTGGGCGGTAGCTCGACCTTGATGACCTCGGCGCCGAGGTCCGAGAGCAGCGCTCCCGCCGCAGGAACCGCGACGAAGTGAGCGACCTCGATCACGCGCACGCCTTCGAGGGGTGATTTCACGCGCGTCCTCCCGGCTGCGTCGCAGCGGCTCTCAGCTCTCGCCGGCGCCGCCGCCGAGGGCACCGGGATGGCGCCACGCCAGGAAGGCCCCCATCGCGACGATCCCCGTGAGGCCGCCGAGCCAGAGGTGCATGCGCTCGAGCTGGGCGTCGCGCACGAACACGTCGAGCACACCGAGCGGCACGAGGGCGAGCAACGCGGCGACCGGCGGGAGCCAGTGCGCACGCGTGCGCTCGGCACGCGCCATCAGCGCAGAGCCCGCGAAGCCGAGCGCGGTCCATGCCAGGAAGTGAAAGACGTTGTAGACGGCCGCCGCTCCCGCCACCGGCGCCTGCGTTCTCGCGGCGGTGGCTCCGGCCATGAGCAGGGTGCCGAGCACCGCGGGGGTGCGCAGCGGCTCGCCGATCCAGACGTCGCGCACGTAGAACACGGCGGCTACCGACACGGCCCCGACCAGCCCCGCCTCGATTCCTTCCGGCAACACCAGCGGCGAGCGCAACCGCCCGCGTCGGACTTCGACAGGCGACTCCACGCGTGCTCCTTCGCCGCGATCGCTCAACGCCCGCTCGGGCTCTGACTCTGGCTCTTGCCCGCGGCCACGCCTTCCTGGTAGGCGCGTTCCTTGGACTTCTGGACCTGATCGACAGCGAGCCCGCCCAGCAGACCTGCGCCCGCGCCGATCGCCGCTCCCATGCCGGCGTTGCCCGCGATGGCGCCGATCACCGCACCGGCGGCCGCGCCGCCCATCGTCCCGGTCGCGGCACGCTGCTGTGTCGGCGTGAGATTCGCGCAGCCGCCGACGCCGAGCAACAGCGCCGCGCAGGCGCCCGCCGCCGCAAGTCGGGTTCTCAGAAGGCGCATCATTGGGCCGCTCCGGTCGTCGCAGGCTTCGGACACGGATACGTCGTGATCAGGTAACGGCCGACCAGCGCGGCCGGCGACTCGCTCAGGTAGCTCGCGTTCTGCGGCAGCTTCGCCCAGACGAGGAACTGCGCGAACGCCTCGTTGCGCGTGAGCGGCGGGTTCGGCGGGCAGAAGAAGTCGTCGACCTTGTCGCTCGCGCCGACGGCGACGATGGTCTGATAGGTTCCGACACCGAAGCCGTGGCACATGTGGATCGCCTCCACCTCGAGCGGATCGTCCTGCGACACCTCGCAGAGCTCCACCAGATCGGCGCCCGTGCGGAGCAGGAAGCTCTCCTGCGTACCGGCGCTCGCGGGCGCCGCCCCCAAGAGTGCAATTCCGAGAACGCCGAGCCATCGACGCATCCTGCCTCTCCTCGCGCGATCGGAACCGCGCGGATCCGACGCTCTTCATACCACCGGCGATGCCACGCGCCAAGCGCGGACCGTCGTGCCCGCATCGCCCGCCAGCACGCGCGCCGCATCCGCGAGCGCACCGATCGCGGCGAGGCCGCCGGTGCGCTCGACGAAACGGCACGCGGCCTCGGCCTTCGGTCCCATCGAGCCCGCGGGAAGCTGGCGGGCCCGCAGCTCGGCAGGCGTGGCATGGCGGATCGGGCGCTGCGCGGGCGCCGGCCAGTCCGCGTAGATGGCGTCGACGTCCGTGAGCAGGAGCAACGCGTCGGCACCGAGCTCCGCCGCGAGCAGCGCGCTCGTGAGGTCCTTGTCGATCACCGCCTCGATCCCACGCAGCGCGCCCGCCCCGGTCGGCGCGACCGGAATGCCTCCGCCTCCGGCGCAGATCACGATCACGCCCGCGCCGACGAGCCGGCGAATTACGTTGAGCTCGCGGATCCGCCGTGGCTCCGGCGACGCCACCACGCGACGGAAGCCGCCGGGGACGGCTGCCACCTGCCAGCCGCGCTCGGCGGCGAGCGCCCGCGCCCGCGCCTCGGCGTAGAGCGGGCCGATGGGCTTCGTCGGTCGGGCGAAGGCGGGATCGCCGGGATCGACCTCGACCTGCGTGAGCAAGGTCGCGAGCTCGCGCCCCGGGAGCAGCGGTGCGAGCTCCTGCTCGATCAGATAGCCGATCAGCGCTTCGCTCTCGGCGCCGAGGACGTCGAGCGGATCGGGCCGCCCAGCCGCCGCCTCGGCCTGCAGCGCGAGCCAACCGACCTGGGGGCCATTGCCGTGCGTCACGACGATGGAGTGTCGTCGCGCGATTCCGGCGATCGCAGCCGCGGCGGCGCGCAGGTTCTCGCGCTGGATCTCGACCTCGGGGCGCTCGCCTGGGCGCAACAGGGCATTTCCGCCGAGCGCGATCACGACGAGCACGCGGCGCCTCCGAGCGCGCCCGACAGGCGCTCGGCGACGAAGGCATCGACGATCGCGCCGAGCCCCGGCTCGTCGACCTCCTGCAGGTCGTAGCGCACGCGCACCACGGGCTTGGAGAGCCCGAGCAACGCGGCGAGATCCATCGGCGTCGCCGAGACGACGATCTCGGCCGCCGAAGACTCGATCGTTCGACGCAGCGCCGCTCGCTGCGCCTCTCCGTAGCCGAGCGCGGGCAGCACGCGACCGATGTGCGGATGCCGCACGAAGGCCTCCGCGATCTCCGGCGCGGCGCTCGCGCGCGGGTCGACGAACTCCGCGGCACCCGCGCGCGTCGCGGCGACGAATCCCGCCCCGTAGGCCATCCCGCCGTGGGTGAGGGTGGGGCCATCCTCGACGACGAGCACGCGTCTTCCGCGCACCGCGGCCGCGTCCGCGAGCCGCGGCGGCGACGCCGTGCGCACGATCCGCGCCCGCGGGTTCACCGCGCGCACGGCGTCGGCGAGGCGTTGCACGTCGGCGCTCGCCGCGGCGTCCACCTTGTTCAGGACGACGACGTCGGCCATCCGCGCGACCGTCTCGCCCGGGTGGTGCGTGGTCACCTGATCGGGCCGCAGCGCATCGGCGATCGCCAGGTGCAGATCGGGGCGCAGAAACGGAAAGTCGTTGTTCCCGCCGTCCCAGACGATCACGTCGGCGTCCGCTTCCGCGAGTGCGAGCACCTCGGCGTAGTCGACCCCCGCATGCACGACGGCGCCGGCCTCGAGGTACGGCTCGTACTCCTCCCGCTCCTCGATGCTGCACTGCGCGGCGTCGAGGTCTGCGCGCGTCGCGAAGCGCTGCGCGCGTTGGCGCTCGAGGTCGCCATAGGGCATCGGGTGGCGCACGGCGCCGACGCGCAAGCCCGCGCGTTTCAGTCGGCGCACGATCCAGCGCGCGGTCTGGGACTTTCCACAGCCGGTTCGCAGCGCCGACACGGCGATCACCGGACGGCGCGACGCGAGCATCGTCGCGTCGGGCCCATGCAGAACGAAGTCCGTACCGCAGGCCAGCGCGCGCGACGCCAGATGCATGACGACGGCGTGCTCGAGATCGCTGTACGCGAGAACGACGCGGTCGGCGCGCAGACGCCGGCACAGGGTCTCGAGATCGGCCTCGTCCTCGATCGGGATTCCCGTCGGGTAGAGATCGCCCGCGAGCGCAGCCGGGTAGCGCCGGTGCGCGATGCCCGGGATCTGCGCGGCCGTGAATGCGACGACCTCGGACGACGCGTCGCCGCGATAGACGGTGTTGAAGCAGTGAAAATCGCGGCCCGCGGCGCCGAGGATCAGGACGCGCACGGCGCCCTGCTTCGGTTGGGTCCGACGCGTGTCCGGCAACGCCATCACCCCGGCGGATCCGTCACGACGGGAAGCCATGGGACGTCCGCAAGCGAGTTCCACCCTATCGGGACTCCTCCTCCCCGTCGAGGGTTCGTCGCGCGCGATTCGCTTCCTGCTCTCCGACGAAGCCTCGTTCATCACGGGGGCGAACCTGCCCGTCGATGGCGGCTTCTCCGCGGCGCACCTGATCCTCCCCTGAGGCTCCGCTTTTCGATGCGCACCGAATCAGGGACGGCTCAGCGATCCCCGAGCGCGTAGGCCACCACCCAATCGCCGCGCCGCGTGCCGAGCTTGCCGTGGCCGCCGGCGGCGATCAGCACGAACTGGCGGCCGCTCGGGCCGCGGTACGTCATGGGCGTGGCATTGCCGCCGGCGGGAAGACGATCGCTCCACAGCTCGGCGCCGGTTTCCACGTCGAAGGCGCGCAGCACGCCATCCATGGCGGCCGAGACGAAGGCGAGGCCGCCGGCCGTCGCGAGCGGGCCGCCGAGATTGGGGAGCCCGATCGTCACTGGGAGCGGGATCCGGAGCTGGTCGGGCACGCTGCCCAGCGGCACTTGCCAGAGCACGCGCCCGTCGTCGAGCGACACCGCCGCGAAGGTTCCCCACGGCGGCGGGTTGCAGGGAAGCAAGAGCGGTGAGAGCAGCGGCTCGCGGACCAGCGCATAGGGCGTGCCGGTCTGCGGCGCAAACTCGCGCAGGCCGAGCAGGCCGCGGCCGACCGCCTTCTCGCGCTCGAAATCGGCGCGCGGGATGAGGCGCACCTCGAACGCGAGGTTCGTCAGATTGAGCAGCACCAGCCGCCGCGTCGGATCGATCGCGACGCTGCCCCAGTTCGAGCCGCCCGCGTTGCCCGGAATCGTGAGCGTTCCGCGCAGGCTAGGCGGCGTGAAGATGCCCTCGTTGCGCAGCCGCGCGATGCGCTCGCGGCAGCGTCCGCGATCCCAGGGCGTGAGGCCCCACGCCTGTTCGGGCGCGAGCGATTGCGGCACGAGCGCGGGCGGCGCCGTCGGGAACGGCTGCGTCGGCCAGGCCTGCTCCCCCGGCACGTCGGAGGCCGGAACCGCGCGCTCCTCGACGGGGAACACCGGCGCGCCGGTCTCGCGATGCAGCACGAAGAGATGACCCATCTTGGTGGCCTGCACGACCACCGGGATCTCGCGGCCCTCGCGTATCACGTTCGTCAGCACCGGCTGCGCGGGAACGTCGTAGTCCCAGAGATCGTGGTGTACGACCTGGAAGCTCCACACCACGCGACCGCTGCTCGCCCGCAGGGCCACCACCGAGTTCGCGTAGCGGTTGCTTCCGAGCCGCTCGCCGCCAAAATAATCCGGGCTCGGGCTCGACGTCGGCACGAACACCAGATCGCGCGCCGGATCCGCCGACAGGATCGACCAGGCGTTGGCCGCGCCCACGCGGGCGGCCTGCTCGGAGCGCCAGTCGGCGTGGGCGGGATCGTCGGGGCTGCGCGGAATCGGATCCCAGGCCCAGCGCAGCACGCCCGTGCGCGCGTCATAGGCGCGCACGATCCCTTTCGGCATGTCGACGCGCTGGTTGTCGCTCATCGCCGAGCCGATGATCACGAGATCACCGACCAGTGTCGGGGGTGACGAGATCGTGTAGTCCCACGGCCGCAGGGGACCCACGCCTTCGCGCAGATCCACCTCTCCCTCGCGCCCGAACGTCGGGCAGGCGCGACCATTCTCGGCATCGATCGCGAACAGTCGGGACTCGATGGTGGTCGCGAAGATGCGACGCCGGCACGCCGCGCCGGACGGCGCCTGGGTGTCGGTCCAGCTCGCGACGCCGCGCGCCGTGAACTCGGGCGTCTCGCGCGTCTTCGCGGTGGCATCGAAACGCCAGCGCTCCGCCCCCGTCTCCGGGTCGAGCGCGAGCACGCGGCCCATGGGCGTCGGGAGCACGAGCAGGTCGTCCACCAGGATCGGCGTCGCCTGGAACGCCATGTGGCCGGGCGGCGGCGGCACCACGTCGAGATCGCCGGTGCGGATGCGCCAGGCTTCTTCGAGCTGCCCGACGTTGCCGCGATCGATCTGGGCGAGCTCGGACCAGCGCATGCCGCCGGCATCGCCGCCGTAGAAGGGCCAATCGCCCGCTGCGCCGCACTCCGCGCCCGGCGCGAGCGCGCCGGCGAGACACGCGGCGCAGGCAACGAGATGGAGATGCGTGAACATGGCGGTCCTCCTGAACGGGCGAGCGGTCATGTGTCGGGTAGCAGGCTCGCGACGAGCATCGGAATCACGACGTCGCGCACGGCGTCGTCGCCGGGCAGCAGGCCGGGATCGGGATCGCCGTGTCGATGGCGGGCGAAGACCACGACGCCTTCAACGACGAAGCGCGCCGCGACCGCCGGATCGCCGACCGGCCGGAAGTGACCGCTGCGGACGCGGCGTTCTACGTAGCGGTTCTCCCATCACTCTATTGCCGAACGAACGATTCAGTCAATGACTACCCGGGAGCAGCTCGCCCGGGCCGTGGGGCCGCAGACGTGGTATGCTGCGGTTTGGGTGGCCCCTCTGCCGCCCTTCCGTCAGGCGCCGCGACGCGGCGCCCTCCACGACGTACTCCCGCTGCGGCCTGCGCGCGCCGGACCTTCCGGCGCTCGGCCGTCGCCAACCGACAAGGAACCTTCGTGCCGTTCAGCTCCCTCAAGCTTCATCCCAGCCTTCTGCGAGCTCTCAAAGAGCTCGGTTTCGCCCGTCCGACGCCGATCCAGGCCGACGCCATTCCCCCCGGGCTCGCCGGCCGGGACGTCCTCGCCTGTGCCTCCACCGGCAGCGGCAAGACCGCCGCCTTCCTGCTGCCGATCCTGCACCAGCTGATCGAGCAGCCGCGCGGGACGACGCGGGCCCTCGTGCTGACGCCCACGCGCGAGCTGGCGGCCCAGATCCTCGACGATCTGAACGATCTCGCCGTTCACACGCCCATCACCGCCGCGTCGATCTTCGGCGGTGTCGGCATGGGGCCGCAGGAGCACGCCATCCGCAGCGGCGTCGACGTCCTGATCGCGACGCCCGGCCGGCTGCTGGATCACTTCCGGTTCGCCTACGCGAAACTCGGCGGGCTCCAGTTCCTCGTGCTCGACGAAGCGGATCGCATGCTCGACATGGGCTTCCTGCCACAGATCCGCCGCGTGCTGCGCCACATTCCGGCGCGCCGTCAGACGCTCTTCTTCAGCGCCACGATCCCCGCGCCGATCGCGACGCTCAGCAGCGAAATGCTCCGCGATCCCGCCCGCATCAATCTGGCACGTCAGGCTGCGCCGGCGGTGGGGATCACGCAGGCCGTGTACCCCGTCTCGCAGGAGCTCAAGTCCGCGCTGCTCCTCACGCTGCTCGAGCGCGGTGAGATGCAGGAGGCGCTCGTCTTCACGCGCACGAAGCACCGCGCGGATCGCCTCGCGATGTACCTGGTCAAACAGGGCGTCAACGCGGTGCGGATCCACGGCAATCGCTCGCAGGCGCAGAGGACGCAGGCGCTCGCCGGCTTCAAGAGCGGCCAATACCGCGTGCTCGTGGCGACGGACATCGCCGCCCGCGGCATCGACGTGGAGGCGCTCGGCCACGTCGTGAACTTCGACGTCCCCGTCGTGCCGGAGGATTACATCCACCGTGTCGGCCGCACCGCGCGAGCCGAGGCGACCGGCGACGCCTTCACGTTCGTGTCCCGCCAGGAGGACGGCGACCTCGCGAGGATCGAACGCACGATCGGCAAGCGCCTGCCGCGCGTGACGGTTCCGGACTTCGACTACGACGCGCGCCCCGAGGCTCGCCTCGAGGTTTCGCATGCGGAACGCATCGCAGCGATCCGGGGCCAGAAGGCGACCGAACGCACGCGCGCCCGGGCGAACGCCGAGCGGCGCAGCGCGCGCGGAGCCGGTGAGCAGGGGCTGCGAAGCAGCTCGAGCTCGGGAGCGAGGAGCGGCGCAGCGGGAGCACCGCGCAGCGCTGGACGCCGGCGCGGTGGCCGGGGACGACCGCGCAGCTGAAGCGCGCGGGGAACTCGGCGCGCGCGAAGCTGCGCCCGCGCCTTGACGAATGCGACCGCAACGTGCTCTTCTTGGCGCGTGACCCAGCGAGATCGGATTCTCGAGCGACGGGGCTCAGTCCCCTTCCGGAAGCGCTGCGGCTGGCTCCTGTGCATGGCGCTGCTCGCGAGCACGGCGCACGCCGATCTCCCGGTCGAGACGACCGGCCGCGTCGAGCGCCTGCCCGAGCGGCTCGGCCCGCACTGGGCCTGGTCCGCCGACGCGGTGCTGCGCCGCAGCGCCCTCGTGGACCTCGAGAGCGGCCGCACCCTCGGCATGCTCGACGGCGGCTTCGGCATCACGAGCGGGCTCTTTCCGACCCGCCGCCGTGAGATCTACGTGCCGGAGACGCATTACTCGCGCGGCAGCCGCGGCGAGCGCACGGACGTGGTCACGATCTACGATGCGGCCAGCCTCTTCCCGATCGCCGAGGTGCGGATTCCGCCCGGGCGCGCGTTCAACTCGCTGATCTCCGCCAACGCGGCCCTCTCCGACGACGAGCGCTTCGTTGCGGTCTTCAACTACACGCCTGCGACGTCGCTCAGCATCGTGGACGTCGAGCGGCGCGCCTTCGTGGCGGAGATTGCGACACCGGGGTGTAGCCTCGCCTACGCCGCGGGCCCGCATCGCTTTGCATCGCTATGCGCGGACGGTGCGTTGCTCGTGCTGAGCCTCGACGGGACCGGACACGAGGCCGGCCGCCAGCGCAGCGCGCCCTTCTTCGATCCGATGAAGGATCCCGTCACCGAGAAGGCGGTGCGCCACGGCGACAGCTGGTTCTTCGTCTCGTTCGAGGGGCTCGTGCATCCGGTCGACGTTTCCGGCCCTGCGCCGCGCTTCGGAGAGCGCTGGTCGCTGCTCGACTCGGCCGACCGCAAGGACGGCTGGCGCGTCGGGGGCCAGCAACATCTGGCGCTGCACGGGCCGACCGGACGCCTCTACTCCCTCGTGCACCAGGGCGGCCCCGACACGCACAAGCAAGCGGGCACGGAGCTCTGGGTCTACGACATCGCGGCGCGGCGGCGCGTGCAGCGCATCGAGCTGCGCGGTCCTGGCTTCACCTACCTGGGCGTTCCGATCGGTCTCGACTGGCCGTGGCCCTTCAGCCGGATCCCGGACTGGCTCGTCCGCTATGCGCCAGAACTCGGCGTGGGCGCGGTGGCGGTGACGCAGGACGCGCAGCCGCTGCTCGTCACCGGCTCGAACTTCTCGGGCTCGCTCGCGATCTACGACGCGCTCTCCGGCGAGTTCCTGCGCCGCGTTGCGCCCGGGAACATGACGACGCTCGGGCTCCAGACGCCCTGGACCGGCGCCGAGACGCCGCGATGACGCCGGCGCTCGACCCGGCCCTGCGCGCGACGCTGCGCTGCGCGCTCGCGCTGCTCTGGCTCGCCGCCGCGAGCCACAAGCTGCGCGACATGGCGCGCTTCCGAGACGCCCTCGCGGGCTACCAGCTCGTGCCCGCGGCGGCGGTGCGCGCAGCGGCTGGGCTCGTCGCGATGGTCGAGCTCGGACTCGGGCTCACGCTGCTCGTGCCGGCAACGGGCGCTGTGCCCGTGTTCGCGACGGGCGCGCTGCTCGGGCTCTATTCGCTCGCGATCAGCGTCAATCTGATGCGCGGCCGGCGCACGCTCGACTGCGGCTGCGGCGCGCGCCCGCAGCCCATCGGGGAAGGGCTCGTGGCGCGCAACGCCGTGCTGGTCGCGATCGCGCTCGTGGCGGCGCTGCCCGCGAACGGGCGCGCGCTCGTCTGGATCGATGCGGCGACCATCGCAGGCGGCGCGGCGGCATTGGCAGCGCTCTACGCGGCGGCGGATGCGGCGCTCGCGAACGGCGCCAGCGGGCACCCGCGGCGAATCCCCGCATGAGCGACGCGCTGCTCGTCTCCCAGGTCTTGCTGTGGGTGCTGGTCGTGGCGCTCGCCGTCGTGGTCGCCGCGCTCGCACGCCAGATCGGCGTGCTTCACGAGCGTGTGTCACCCGCGGGTGCACTCTTGGGCCGCGAGGGTCCGCGTCCAGGAGAGGCGGCGCCGGTCGTCGAAGTCGAGGACTGGTCGGGCAGCCGCCTGCGCCTCGGCGCGCCGGAGCCCGAGGGCGCGAGCACGCTGGTGCTCTTCGTCTCGCCCGGTTGTCCGGTCTGCAAGGTGGTGCTTCCCATCGCGCGCTCGCTGTGCGCTGCCGAGGCTGGGCGCTTGCGGCTGGTGGTGGCGAGCGACGGCCCGCGCGCCGAGCACGCGGCTTTCGTGCGCGAGCAGCGCCTCGAGCGCGAGAGCTACGTGCTCTCGGCGGCGCTGGGGCTCGCCTGGCAGGTGCCTCGCCTCCCCTACGCGGCGTTGGTCGATGCGCAAGGCATCGTGCGAGCGCGCGGTCTCGTCAACACGCGCGAGCATCTCGAGAGCCTGCTCGAAGCCCGCGAGCAGGGCGTGGCTTCGATCCAGGAGTTCCTCGCACGGCGCGAGCCGCGCCAGGCCGAAGGAGGGGGAAGGTGAGCGCACTCGACGCCTGGTTTGCGCGCGCCGCCCGCCAGCTCGCGCGACGTACGTCGCGGCGCTCCTTCCTGGCGCGATTGGGCACGCTGGCCGCCGGGGCGGCCGCGCTGCCGCTGCTGCCCGTGGCGCGGGCCGGCGCCGTGCGCGAGCCGGCGCCCGGCGAGCCCGACGGGAGCACCCCCGCCGGCGATCCGGACGACTGCGCCTACTGGCGCTACTGCGCCATCGATGGCTTCCTCGCGAGCTGCTGCGGCGGTACCCACCTGTCATGCCCGCCCGGCGCCGAGATGTCGCCGCTCACCTGGATCGGCACCTGCCAGAATCCCGTCGACGGTAAACACTATATCGTGTCCTACAACGACTGCTGCGGAAAGAACGCCTGCGGGCGCTGCTTCTGCCATCGTAACGAGGGCGACAAGCCCGTCTACATCCCGCCCAAGAGCAACGACATCGATTGGTGCATGGGACGGGTCGGCGTGATCTACAACTCGACGGTCGCCGTCGTGATCGGCATTTCCACGGAGAAGGGGTGATCCGCTGCGCGGCGCTCGCGGCCGTCGCTCTGCTCGCCGCCGCGACCGCGCACGGCGCGGATCCGCGCGTCGATTACATGCTCCAGTGTCAAGGCTGCCACCTCGGGGACGGCTCGGGCTCGCCCGGCACCGTGCCCGATCTGCGCGGCTCACTCGGCCGCTTCCTCGGCGTGCCGGGAGGCCGCGAGTATCTGGTGCGCGTGCCGGGCGCAGCGCAGTCGTCGCTCTCCGACGAACGGCTCGCAGCGCTGCTCGACTGGATGATCCGCGAGTTCGGTTCCGCCGAGGCCGCCGCGCAGCTCGAGCCCTACCGCGCCGAGGAGGTCGCTCGCTGGCGCGCAGATCCCTACGCCGAGGTGCAGACGGTGCGCCGGGAGCTGCTGCGCCGGATCGAAGCCGGGTCCGCGCCCTCACGCTGAGCCTGAATCCGGGCGGCGCGAGCTCAGCCTGCGCCCACCCGGTCGGGTCTCCGCGGCCGCAGCGTGTGCCAGATTGCGAACCCCATCACGATTGCCGCGAAAACCGTCATGAGCCAGGTGCCCGCCGCCGGCCAGCTCGACACGACGAAGTTTCCCATCTGCTTGGTCCCGAGAATCGGGGGCATGAAGGCCTCCATCCGGATCGGTGCGCGCGGATCGAGGCTGTGTCCGTAGTTGTAGAGCATGTAGATGAAGCGCCCGATCGCGAACAGGCCGAAGTAGCCGGTCAGCGCCGCGAGGTCGAGCAGCGCGCGGACGTCGCCGATCACCGCCACGCGCAGCGTGAGCAGCGCGAGCCCGCCCATCGCGAACGGAATGAAGTCGAGGTCGCGGAAGTCGACGGGATCGAGTTTCTTCATGCCGACATAGTGATTCAAGGTGTTGATCTCGGGCAGGTCGATGCCGCCGTTCCCGCCCGCGATCGTATAGGTGTAGACGTAGAGATCGAGGCCGTTCGGGTATTGCGGCGCCATGAAGTGGAGGGTCCACAGCTTCTGCGTCGCTGCGAAGGCAAGCGGAACCACGGCGGCCGCGAGCGCGAGCCGGGTCCACGGAACGATCGGATCTGCGAGGTGACGATAGAAGCCCGAAAGCCAGCCAGTCATGGGGTCCTCCAGTGAATGGATCAGACGACGTCGCCGCGGCGGAACGAGCGCCAGGCCACCAGCCATCCGCCGATCCCGACGATCCAGGGCCACGCGATCCCGAGCGCGAAGAGCGCCTCGGTTCCGACGTGGTTCGCCATGTAGAAGCCGACGGGACCGAGTGTCGCGAGCGTGGGCTCCGCGGCCGAGAGCAGCGCCATGCGCGCCGCCTGCACGGGATTGGCGACCGCGAGCACGAACACCGCGGGCGCGGGCACGCGCCATTGCAGGAGCAACGCGATGCCCGCGAAATCGAGGAGCGCCGCGCTCGCGATCCAGACGCCGAAAACGAGCGTCATGGCCTTGGCCGGGTGGCGCACCAGCACGGAGGTCGCGAGCCCCACGCCCACGTAGCCGGCGAGCAGCGCCACGCAGACGCCGAGCGCACGGCCGAAGAAGACCCAGGGGATCGCCTGGCCGTGCACCCACGCCGCTTCGACGGCGAGGACCAGCATCACCGCCGCGAGCGGAAGCGCGAGCGCGGCGAAGCGCACCAGGGCAACACCCGCGAGATAGGCGCCACGGCCGATCGGGTGCGACAGGAACAGCTCGAGAGAGCCATCGTCGCGCGCGCGGTTCACGGCCTGCACGCTGGCGAGCAGCGCCAGCAGCGGCAGGAAGAGCACGAGCGCGTGACAGAGCGAGAAGAGCACGCGCCCCACGCCGGTGAAGCCGAGCACGTTCGATTCGCGCAGCCCGACGAGCACGAACACGCCGCCGAGCAGCGCATAGAGCACGAGGCACAACACCAGCCAGCGCGAACGCAGCACCTCGCCCAGGTCGAGACGCGCGACGGCGGCGAGCTCGACGAATCTCATCGGCGCCTCTCCGGTCTCGCGCCGCGCTCGGCGACGCGGGCGCGCGCCTCGTCGAGCGAGAGCGCGTGAGGCGTGCCGGCAGCCACCGCGCCGAGGCCGTAGCCCATCGGTGTCCGCTCCGTCTCCTCGAACGCGACGTGCGCAGCGTCGAGCCAGCGGTCCTCGCGCACGTGATGGAACCAGAGCGCACGGACACTCGGCGAATGCGCCTCTAGCGCGGCGAGCAGGCAGCCGGGATCGTCGAAGCTCTGGATTTCCCCCTCCTGCGTCTGGAGCTGAGCGGCAAAGCGCGGCTCGCTGATCAGCATGCGACAGTGGCCGCAGGGCTCCCGGTCGTACACGATCGGCTGCGGACCGTCAGCAGGCCCGCAGGCCGCGAGGCCGAGCGCGACGAGGGCGAGCGGCCATCGAACCAGTGCTGCGAGCCCGGCGCTAGCCACGCGGGCGGTCTCCCACGTCCGGCGCGACGCCGGCGAGATCGATCCCCTCGAGGTCCCGTGCCGAGAGGTTTCGCAATGCGGACCCGAGCTCGCGCGAGATCTCCGTCAACAGCTTCAGCTTCTCCGCGTGCGGAAGCGTGCGGTGCCACACACCGGCCGGCGTACGCCGGAAGCCGCGCGCGAGCAACCAGGCGGCCGCCGGCTCGCCGTCGGCCCAGACGTCGATCGCGGCGAGCGCACAGCGGTCCAGGAGCGCCGCAGCCGGCCCGTCATACGCGATGCGCCCGTCCTCGAGACGCAGCACGTGATCGACGAGCAGGCGGATCTCGTCGAGCCGGTGCGAGCAGAGCACGAGCGTGACGTCCGCTGCGAGCGCGTCGAAGAGCGCGAAGAAGCGCTCGCGCGCGCGGGCATCGAGACTGCCCGTCGGCTCGTCGAGGATCAGCAGCGAGGCGCCGGAGGAGAGGGCGAGCGCGATCAGGAGCTTCTGCTTCGTGCCCCCCGAAAGCGAACGGAAGGGACGCCCGCCGATCGCCGCAAGATCGAGCTCGAGCTCGCTGGCGATGCGCGCGACGGACTCGGGTGAGAGACCGCGTACGCGCGCGATGGCGCGAACCACCTCGTCGACGGGCGCCGCGAGCTGCGGCGCGATCTGTGGCACGTAGGCCATCTCGCGCGCCAGGCCGACGCGCTCGCGAAAGGGACAGCGGCCATCGAGCCTCACACTGCCCTGGCAGGCGACGAGGCCCATCAGGATCCGGTTCAGCGTGGACTTGCCGGAGCCATTCGGTCCCACGAGCGCGACACGGCTGCGCGGCGCCAGCTCGAAGCTCACGCCGTCGAGGGCCGTCACGCGTCCGTAGCGCTTGCTCACGCCGCGCACCTCAATTCGCACGTACGCCCTCCCACGTCACGCGGGTCATGCGCGGCTCGGGATCGGACAGCACGAGGCGAGGCTCGAAGAGCGGCACGATGCGCCCGATCGCCTCGACGAGGGCGAAGGCCGGTGTGCCGCGAAAGAAGGCCAGCGCCGGTGCCTCGGCCACCCAATCCGAGGCCAGGCTGCGCAGCTCGTACGGCAGGTCGCCGGTGCCGTCGCCATCGAGGTCGTAGCCCGCGTAGTCGTCGAACTCGTTGTTCCTCCAGACGGCCTGCCGCGCGTCACCGCGCCCGTCCACCTGCACCTGCACCTGGTTGTCGCGGAAGCCGTTGCCCTGGAATGCGTTGCCCGCGGCCCGGCCCAGGAACGACACGGCGACGCCATTGAGCCGGAACAGATTGCCCTCGAATCGATTGC
>Ga0210377_10001707_pt1 | contig 19735 bp, 19 predicted proteins | sample PLM4_65_b1redo_FD_155480 | JGI IMG/M metagenome (GOLD analysis project Ga0210377, IMG submission 155480) | Groundwater sediment microbial communities from an aquifer in East River, Colorado, USA - PLM4_65_b1 redo | ecosystem: Environmental > Terrestrial > Soil > Riparian zone | place: USA: East...
GTGTCGGTCTCTGTCATGGTCTTTTTGAGCGTCGTTTCCGCGTCACCCGCTTTCACGGCATACTGGGGAACACCGCTCAGGCTGAACCCGTACGACGCATCCAGCGGAGTTATGAAGGAGATCGTTTTCATATGACACACCTGACCCGGACAGGCCGGAACCAAAAGGTAGAAGCAAAAAGCGTCTCGCGCAAAGCCGCAAAGCGCGCAAAGGAAAGCATGTAAGTCTTGGATAAAAACAATAACTACTTTTGTTACCGCCGTTCTTTGCGGCCTTTGCGGCTTTGCGCGAGATAATGTTTTAAGTTTTCGGCGTAATATTCTTCCCATTTTGAGAAGAATTTTTATTTAACTGACTTATTACCTCACTGCACCAGTTCAGCCGCCACCGCCTCCCGTTCAAGATCTTTGGTATGATGCAGCACGCTCAGGTTCATCGCCTCGATAGAACACCGCCACAGATAATCCAGAATGGGGGCAATGCCAAAAGGGTCTCGCCCCTCTTTTCTCAGCCATCGTGTCATACCGCGATACAGGGCATGCTCGATCGATGTCGAGTCCGGCCGTTCCACGGCAATGCCGGAATATTCACGGACCAGCAGAGCCACACCCGGGAGATCGTCCTTCTTGATGATTTCTTTCAACCTCATTTCAGGGATGGCGCCGCCGGCAATGAACTCCGGCTGGACCTTCAGCCCAAGCCGCAGGTATTTATACAGCCCCAGAATGTTCCGCGCATCGATCAGCCGGGAAAAGTATATCTTCAGGAGCCGATGGAGATCTGATTCGATCGTTACAGACAGACAGGTCCCGATCAGGCGTTGCTCAACAGCGCGCAATCCGCTCGATTCCAGCATCGCGCCGAGCCCCAGGAATCGACCCGAAAGAGATGAAAAAAGACGCTCTATTCCTCTCACCGCTGACGGAAGGTCGGCGCTGAACAAGAGCATTTTTTTAACCTCGTCGGAAAGAAGGCTCCTGTCCAGAAGGTCATCGATCGCGCCGGCCTTTTTGTCGAGAAGATGCCTGAGACAGATAAAGATCGTCCTGAGCTCTGCATACAGAAAAAAGAAAAAGAAGATATCGCGGAGCTGCTGGTTCATCTGCGAATGCACCCACTGGTATTCAGCCATGAGATTTCTCCAGACAGCATCTGCGTTTTTGCCTTTTTGAAAACCTCCTGTCCCGCCTGTCGGCAGCGACTCGTACAGCGCAGGGTCGAAGAGAAGCGGTTTCCAGTCCCTTATCAGCCGTGACCGTCTGCCCTTGATCCTCGACAGCAGATACTCAATGGGATATCCGGGGTCAGGACTTTTTCTGAGCAGCTCCATTGGATACCTCCTGATAAACATCACTGATCAGCAGCGGCAGCAGGTCAGCCCATGCAAGCTCAAGCCGCTTCTCGAAGGTGTTGATCACCCTGATCGTTCCGTCCTCCATCGCCGCATCCATGCCTCCCGTGATCGTCTCCATTGGCACGATCTCCGCATCGGAAAGATGCTTTCGGGCCAGATCGATGTCTTCAGGATGTACCCGTACGAGCTTCCACGGGAGAGAGGGAAGTTCCCGCGCCATTTTTTCAAAGCTTGCCGGATAACCGTCATGCCTCAACTGTGTAAGCGACGCACGGGCAATCGAGAACAGGCGGTCCGAGAGCGTCTTTTCCGCGGCAAGTTTGATCGCTCGCACCCGGCTGCCTGCTTCCGCACGAGCTCTTCGGGATTCCTCCTTTTCGGCGGCAGCAAGCTCATCAGCATAATGTTTGCGCAATTCCGCGATCCTTTTGGCAAGGGAAGCCTGCACGGCTTCCGCTTCCTGCTCCGCGTCCTTTCGGTGAAGACGAATACTCTCTTCACTCGCTCTTCGAAGCGACTCGATCAGCTCCCGGGCACCCATTCTATTTCACCGTGAAGAGGATCATGGTCGACACCACAAAACCGAGGATCACCATGGTCTCGGGAATGGCCACCAGGATCACGATGGTACCGGTAAGCTCCGGCTTTTCCGCGAGCGCCCCGGCCCCTGCCGCCCCGATTTTCGACTGCGCCCAGGCCGTGGCAAGGGCCGTGAGGCCGATGGCAAGCGCAGCGCACAACGCGATAAGAACTTTTTCGAGATTCATAAGTACCTCCTTGTATGTAATTCGTAATGTCAAAACCTGACCACAGAGAACTCAGAGGAAACCTTAAAGATCAGCAAGGTATAGTTATTTAAGTTCCCTCCCCTCTTTGACCGCTCAAATTATAAACGTTTGATGCCGTCTTTCAATCTTTCAACAGGGAACCTCTTTTATTGAATTCATAAAAACCATCAACCATTGAGTTCATACAAATAATTTTAATCAAAAATTATATTCTCTGTGTTCTCTGTGGTTTGCCTTTTTGTGGTTTCATTTTTTGTACCGGAATATACGTATTTATTTGTGATTTTCATATTTTCATTTTCCTTCGTGACTCCCTGCCTCCGTGGTGAGATCCTTCATTTCTTCAGCGGCTCGAACCTTCTCCCCCCGTGTTCCATGAATTTGCTGAAGAACTCCACATAGTGGAGCCTGAGCGAGTGTATGGTCGGCGAGAACACGCCGAGAATGATATTGAGCACATGGATCAGGCCGGCCACGAAAATTCCTGTCACGATGTCGCCGGTCAGGCCACCCAGATTGTTCGCCACAAAAGCGAGCAGCACTGAGGTGAGCCCGATCGCCATGATACGGACATAGGAAATGATGTTCCCGATGCTTTTTAAAAGCTCAAGCGGCGCCAGCAGTCCTCCGGTAAAGAACAGGAGCGGCGTCAGGAACAGGATCGCGATGATGACCGGCCGTGAAAGGTATGCGGGGAAGACCCCGAAGAAGGATGCGAGAACAACGATCAACCCCAGGATCATGACAATGCTCAAGAGCTTGTACGCCGCCTCTTTTTTCCCCTTCTTCTGGAAGCCTTTGATAACGCCGAAAACAAGTCCGAGGAGCACGTGGCCGACGCCCACGGCAAGGGCAAAAAATATCATGGGGACGATCGCGGTCCGGCGTTCGACGCAGAGCGGCTGAATATGAAAAAGCCGTTCAGGAAGGTCGCCGAAGAACTCTCCGAACAGGACGCCGAAGAACATCGAATACAGAGAGGCGACCAGCAGGATCCTGGCGCCATCCCGGATATATTTCCGCTGTCTGAATTTCCTAATCAGGAAAAATGAAAGTGCGGCGAGAAACAGACCATATCCCGCGTCACCGAGGATCATCCCGAAGAAAACCGGGAAAAAGATGCCGATGAACGGCGTCGGGTCGTAAGAGGTATAGGCCGGCAGCGGCAGCATGCTCGTGAAGATCTCAAAAGGCTTGAAGTAAGGTGGATTTTTCATGATTATCGGGACGCGGTCCAGGTCTTCTTCGCGAAGCTCCTTCTCCGCCAGTATGACATCCCCTTTAAATGCATCCGCCAGCTCCGCTCTCACCTTCTTCACATCCTGTGCAGCCATCCAGCCGTTGATGAAAAAACACATCCGCGTTTCAAACGCCGCCGCCGTTGTGAACAGTACGGACAAACGGTCATCGATCCATTCCCGCACGCTGCGGTAGATCGGCGTCCATCGCCGTGCAAATTGGGAAAGCTCGGCATCGATCCGCCCCAGCTCTGCTGAGACTTCCGCGATCCTTTTCCTGACGTAGGCCCCCTTTTCCGTGAAACTGAGACCGGCAAACGAGGGAGGGAAAATGAGCTCCGGCACCTGCTCATCGCTCAGGGTCTTTTTCACCCTGTCTCCAAGTTCCTTTTCCACCGTAATGAGTCCCACAAGCGTACCATCCCCAGCTGTTTCGGTCACGAGTTCATATTTCCAATCGGTGATGCGCGAGAGCGCTTCCCTGAGATGGATCACCATGTCGGGTTCCCGTATGGTCAGGCCGATGAAATCAATGTCCGGCGTTTCTTTAACGCTCTCGATGAGCGGAGCAAGCGTACCAAGAAATGCGGCATATCGCTCGAGTTCCTGTTGCTCTTTCTGGAGCGATTCCTTCCGCTTGATCTTGTCCGTGATAAGGACGCGATGCCGCTCGATGATCGCGGCCACGGTATCAATAACCGGACGCGGATCTAGGTAACTGTTCCTGACTTGCAGCTTTGGAAGCTGCGACAACAGCTCTCCGATCCTGGTGCGAAGCTCCTCGAGAAACATCCGTTCGAATACCGACTTTTCATCAAGCATGAACGAACGGATATCGTCCTCATGGCCTTCTTCGATAAAACCGACGGTTGCCGGTTCGATCTGAAAAATCCCGAGATCTCGGAGGCATGCAAGCACCTCCTGAAGCAGTTCTTTCGCCCCAACGATCTCGACCTTTGCCATGCGGACGATCATGGGTCACCCGGCAGGATCATATGGATATGGTCCGCCACAATTCGAGCTAACGTCTCGTTATTGAGTTGAATGATATGATCGGCCTGTAGTTCCGCCTGCTTCACCAGGTCCTCGGCCCCGCTCACCGCTTCTCGCTCCAACTTCTCTCGTGACTGACGGAAGGAGGCAACAATCTCTTTTTCTTCCTTTGCCAGGCGTTCATCCATTTCCTTTTTGCGGGTCTCAAGCCAGACACGCGACATCTCCTTTGCCTGCTCGATGGATTGCTGGATCTCCTTTTCCACGCCGATGATTTCCCGAAGGATATTGTTTTCCATGCTTACATTCTATCAAATTAATTATGCCTTAGTGCTACTGCCTCCAGCTTGTAATTTTATGTCTATTTGTGCAATTCCCTGTCGTCGTGAAATTCATGGTCTGTTTCATGTTCTTTTACCGCAAAAATATTGCCCTGCAGACATATATATGGTTAATGAAAAGTTTGACCTCTTAAAAGTAGTTGTCTGATGGGGTAATAGTGTGATAGGTTGTTTCTGTAAGGGGGTGTTTCATGGTGACCTATAATGGAGTGAACCATCTGGCCCTCGCCACGGGAAACATGGACGGGACCATCCGTTTCTGGAGAGACCTGCTCGGCATGCGCCTGATCGCCGGTCTCGGCCAGCCGGGATACCGCCAGTACTTCTTTGAGATTTCCAGCAGGGATATGATCACGTTCTTCGAATGGCCGGAGATCACCCCTGTTGCGGAAAAGGAGCATGGGAGGCCGGTACGCGGGCCTTTCATCTTCGACCATGTCTCGATCGGACTGGAGAACGAAGATGACCTTTGGCAGCTCAAGGACAGGATTGACGCGGCCGGGATCTGGGTGTCAGAGGTCATTGACCACGGCTTCATCCATTCGATCTATTCATATGATCCGAACGGCATACCCGTTGAATTCAGCTACCATGTGACAGGAACAGATGTGCGCAACGAACCGTTAATGGCTGACAAAAAGCCTACACTGGTGGCACAAGAAGGTCCGGAACCGCAATTCGAGAAATGGCCGCGTGTTGAGAAACCGACGTCAAAAAGTGAACGAAAGGTCTATCCCGGGGCAGGAAGTGAACTATTCCATGGGAAGAAAAAAGCGGAATAAACGCTTCACCGCAGAGGTTTGTCCTGAGTGTTTGTCGAAGGGGGCCGGGGTGAGGTGTAATGTACATCACCCTTTCCCAACTTTCCCTTCAGGGGTGGGGCGATCGCAGGGGAACGAATCATGTACGACGTCATTATAGCCGGCGCAGGACCAGCTGGATCCACCTGCGCCCGTGAATGTGCTCAACAGGGGCTCAAGACCCTTCTCCTGGACAAGGACATCTTCCCCCGGTCCAAACCCTGCGGGGGCGCGGTATCCGGTCATGCCCTCTCCCTCCTTGACTTCCCTCTCCCGGAGAACATTATCGAAAAAGAATGTTTCGGAGCACGGGTGCACTATGGCGGCAGAAGTATCGAAGCGAAAAAACAGTACCGGATCGCGGTTTTCGTAAGCCGGGTCCGCTTCGATGCTTTTCTTGCAGAAAAGGCTGTTGAGAGCAACGTACTATTCTTGCCCGGAGAGAAGGTAGTTTCTGTGCATACAGTACGCGATGGGATGACCGTCGTCAGTGAGAAGACGTCCTACCAGACCCGTTTCCTCATCGGAGCGGACGGCATTCACAGCCGCGTGGCGAATGTGATCAGGCAGCCCCTGGGTAAGGACGAGATGATTCTGGGCCTGGTCTCAAACGTTCCAACTGACGATGAAACAATAGACAGACGACAAAACAGGACCGTTGACATGCATTTCGGCATCGCGCCGCAGGGATATGGGTGGCTGTTCCCGCACCGGGGATATCACTCGCTGGGCATCATGGGTCTCGCATCAAAGATGGAGGAGCCGAAAAAGGTGATGTCCGGCTTCGCCCAATCGCTGGGAATGGAACTCTCTGCCGTGCAAGGCCACTTTATTCCGTTGGGGGGATTAAAAAGAAACATTGCATCAGGTGGCATTTTGCTGGTGGGTGACGCTGCAGGATTTGCGGACGCATTTCATGGCGAGGGAATCGCCTATGCCATCCTCTCCGGCAAGCTGGCTGCCCAGGCGATCATCGACAGCATAAAGGGGAATAGCGGTCCCGCTTCAGCAGCCGTCCGTTATTGCCGGGAAAGCGAACAGCTCATCAGGAAAAACCTGCTGGTCGCGCTGCGCCTAGCAAAGCTGCTTGACAGATGCCCCGGACTTTTCCTTCGCATCTTCTTCGATCATCCAAAGGCGCTTGAGCATTATCTCGACGTCGTAGGAGGCAGGACCGACTACCGACACTTTCAGCGATGGCTGCTCCTTCGAATACCCTGGTATCTGCTTTCAGGCTTTATATCGAAGGCCGGAAAATAATACTCCTTTCAACTCGATGGAAGCTGACCGGAACGCATGAACGGATTCTCATTTCATTGCGAGCATTGCGATGTTGAGAGAGATAATCCTATCTTTAGGGCTTGGAGTTTTCTTTTATCTCGAACAACGGCGCGTGGATCGACTCTCCCTTGCAGACCGGGCACTTGCCGGGCTTCTTCAGACGCTCCCGCTTTGCAAATTCAAATCCGCACTTTTTACATGCAGCAGGCGTGACAACCAGATGCCTCCCGGATAATGTAATCGATTTTCTGATATGCTCAAGATGGCCGTAGACCTCCTTTTCGGAGATCTTGACAACTGCGGACAGCTCCTTGGCGGACCGTGGTCCCTCTTGCAGCGCCGACACGATCTCGTGACGGATCGTATCATGCATCTCCACAGGAACAAATGGTTCTTTCGGTTTCTCTATCATCATTGCCCCTCGATAACAGTATATCGTAAATCGAATACGCCATCCTGTCTTTTTGCACATTGTTCAAAATTGCTAACTTATTTCAATCTGCGGTTGTCCCATCCTCCGAACGTTGCGATAATTTTCCACCAACCTTGACAGCAACATGTTCTTTGCTACAATTACACCATGATACGCTTCCACCTTCTGCTTCCGTTCGCAATCATCCTGTTCCCCTTTGTTGCCGTTTCCGGAGAGAACTGCCGGGACTGTCACGGTCAGAAAGGCATGCCGGGATTTATAGACTCAAAGGCCTTTTCTGAATCAGTGCATGGAATTTTCGTCTGCACCAAATGTCACATCAGCATCACCCCATACCCGCATGGCAAGGTCGCGAAGGTGAACTGCGGCATCTGCCACTTCCTTGGCAGGGATGGCGCTCCAACGGAACAAGCGCTGGAATACAAGATGAGTGTCCATACCCGCATCTCTCCTGTTGGACAGAACGTAGTGCCGACATGCCAGACCTGTCACGGCTCGCACTTCATGTATCCATCCAGCGACAGGCGATCAGCGACCCGGCGGCAGAATATCCCGGCACTCTGCTCGCAGTGCCACCCGCGCGAGTACCAGGAGTACGGTACAAGCATTCACGGCATCGAGGCCGTTGACCGGAACAATGTACAGGCGCCTACCTGCTTCGATTGCCATCAGGAGCACCTGACCCCGCCGACTGGGGATGCTCAATGGATGCTGTCCCTGATCAAAGAGTGCGGAAGCTGCCATAGCAAGCAGATGAAGACCTACCGCAAGACCTACCACGGAAAGGTGACGCAGCTCGGCTACGCGACCATAGCAAAATGTTCCGATTGCCACGGGTCGCACCGTATTACCCGGGTCACGGACAACGCCTCCGGGCTTTCGGAGCAAAACATCCTGAATACGTGTAAGAAATGCCACCCCGGGGCAACCCGGGGATTCACCAAATTCTATGCCCATGCCGACGAGACGAACCGGGGAAAATATCCTGTTATGTACTATACCTATCTTTTCATGACAACGCTCCTGATCGGGGTCTTTGTCTTTTTCTTCATGCACACCTTCCTGTGGGCCTACCGCTCGCTGAAAGAGCGGATGAACAAGAAGGGAGGCAGGTAACGTGTCACAGGTAAAACGCTTTAACGCTTACCACCGGGTCCTTCATGTCGTCATGGCCATAAGCTTCATCGGTCTCGTCGCATCGGGCATGCCGATCAAGTATTCCCGCGCACCCTGGGCCGCGTGGCTCATGAACCTCCTGGGAGGATATCAGGGCGCGGCCCTCGTCCACCGCATCTGCGCCGTCCTCACCTTCGGTTATTTCGCTGCCCACATCGGATACGTGATCTACGACATCGCCATAATCAGGAAGTTCAAGTTCAATCCCCTTGGACCGGAATCCATGGTGCCATGGATCAAGGACGTCGAGGACATGTACGATAATTTCAAATGGTTCCTCGGGAAAGGACCGCGCCCGCAGTTCGACCGCTGGGCATACTGGGAAAAGTTCGATTACTGGGCCGTGTTCTGGGGAGTCGGGATGATCGGCGTGTCCGGGCTCTTCTTGTGGTTCCCGGCGTTCTTCGGACAGTTCTTTCCCGGATGGGCATTCAACGTGGCAACGGTCATCCACAGCGACGAGGCGCTCCTCGCTGCCGGTTTCATCTTTACGATCCATTACTTCAATACGCACCTGAGGCCGGAAAAATTCCCCATGGACCCGGTCATCTTCACCGGACGCGTCACCCTTTACGAACTACAGCAGGAGCGGCCCCTCGAATATCAGCGTCTGGTCGCGGAAAAACAACTTGAGCGCAATCTGGTCGAACCGCAGAAGAACTGGATCACGGATGCCGGGATATTTTTCGGGTTCGCGGCCGTATTCATCGGCTTCCTGCTGCTTCTTATGATCATTCTGGGGCAGTTCGTGTACTGATGCAAATACTCTCTTTGACAGAAGGTAAGATCATACGTTTTATGAAAATAGCGGATAAATAATGATATCACAAAAAGGCAAACCGCAGAGAACAGAGCACAAGAATTTCAGATTAAAAATATCTCTGTGAGCACAGTGGTTGAAGGTTTTTATGAATTAAAATAATTAATTTCCATATTGAAAGGTTGAAAGACGGCACCAAACGTTGTATAATTTGAGAGATCACAGAGGGGAGAGAACGTAAATATCAGTACTTCGCTGATCTTTAAGGTTTCCTCTGAGTTCTGTGGTCAGGTTTTAACAATGCGTTCCAGGATAACAGGTTGGACAGCGTGATGCTCTTGCATGTGTACCGTCGTGGTCGTCGCAGTCATTAGTTGCGCTTAGAACCATAACAACCAAAGATGCGTCGCAAACTGAAAGTTTGCGAATACCTTTTAAGCTCGATTTTTTACAGAAGCTTCGGGATGGTAAAGCGTTTAATCCGATGTTATCCATTCATCCTGTATAATTTGGTTCCGCCTTCTCAGGGTTAGGATTATATGTCATTAGAACAAAGAGACCTCTTCATAAAACATATCTTCTCGACCGTGGCGCCCTATGTCGACCTCCTGAGCAGCGGTTTCAGCTTCGGGTTCGACCACTTCTGGCGCAGGCAAGCTGTTTTCAGGTCAGGCATTCACGAGGGCGAGCAGGTGCTCGATGTCTGTACCGGCACCGGTGAACTCGCCTTTTTGCTCGCCCAGCGGGTAGGACCACGGGGCCTGGTAACGGGAGCCGATTTCTGCCAGGAAATGCTCGCCCGTGCGAAGACCAAGTCGGGACAACAACATCAGAATCTGACCTTTATCCTCTCAGATGCAAAACGGCTCCCCTTTCCGGACAAGACCTTTGATGCCGTCACCGTGGCTTTCGGCATGCGGAACATCCCCGATACCTCGCTGGCCCTTCTGGAGATCAAGCGGGTGCTGAAACCCGGCGGAAAGTTCATCTGTCTTGAGCTGACGAAACCGCATTCTTCCTGGTTCCGCGCGATCTATGAGTGGTACGTATTCAGGATCATGCCGTTTATTGGAAATCTGGTCGTCAAAACTGCTGCGCCCTATTTATATCTCCCCCGCTCCATCAATGCCTTTTACCCGCCTGATGAGTTCAAGCGCATCATTGCCGACAACGGATTTGCCCGTGTAACCGTCGATTCACTGACCATGGGGATCGCAACTCTTTACCGGGCTGAAAAACGTGGATAAGATCGGCATTCTGTGCGAGAAGAACAGGGTCATGATGGAGGAGTTCTCAAGCCGGAGCCTGGACCGCATCAGAGGCAATTCCCTGGTCCTCGCATCCCTGCCGTTCTTTTCGTCATACTTTGCAGCGAATGTGAAAAAAGAAGTGGACAAGGACCGGCTCATCATTAAGGAAGCCGGTCAAGCGTTCCAGTCGGGCAAACCCGTATGCGATCTCGATCTCGAAGAGATCTTCGAAAAAACAAAGGCTGTGGACAAGCAGTTCATCCAGAGCCTCAGGATCCCGTCCTTTAGCCTGTCGGTACGGTACGGCGATATCGCGGATATCCGGATCCAGAGGATCTGGAGGATATCAAGGGCCGTCTACGAACTGCTGCGCGAGTGGCCGGACACCGGATCGTTCGCTGATATCGTACGGAAGGTGTATACCGGGAAGGAGTTCAAGGACATCATCATGGACATCCTCCGCCTGTATAACCAGGAGACCCGCATGCTGAGCCATTCCATCAGGCTGATCCCGCCTTTCAACAGCGCGATGAGCTCCCTTGCCGAGACACTTTTTCAGGCCATGGAAAGCGTGACAGAAGGCATGGCCGATACCTACACCACTCAACTGTTCGGAGACAAGACCTTCTATGCCGAAACCTGACCTGATCCTTCTTCATCCACCGAGCGTTTTCAAGTTCAGGGAGCTGCCTCTCTTCTTCGGTCCCATCAGTGATGTTATACCGTCGTCGTCAATATTTGAGATCTATCCCATTGGTTTCCTCACCATATCCGACTATCTTACCCGCCACGGCATGTCAGTGCGGATCATCAACATTGCCTTGAAAATGCTCCGGAACGCTGCATTCGATCCGGAGCCGTATGTCAAAGGGCTTGATGCCGGGGCCTTCGGCATCGATCTCCATTGGCTCCCCCACGTTGACGGCAGCCTGAGCCTGGCAGAGCTCGTCAAAAAGCACCATCCGAACACACCGGTCATCCTCGGCGGGCTCAGTGCAACTTACTATCACGAAGAAATCATGCAAGACTATCCCTTTGTAGATTTTATCGTCTGTGGCGACTCCACCGAGGAACCACTCCGGCAGCTCATGGAAGCGGTCCGCTCAGATTCAGGGTATGAGAACGTACCGAACCTTGTCTGGCGGGACAGGAATGGTCGTATGGTGGTGAATGATCGGACCTTTCAACCTGAGAACCTCGATTACGTCAACTTCAATTACCCCCATCTCCTGAAGATGGCGATCAAATATCTCGATCCGTCCGGTTATATCCCGTTCAAGTACTGGCTCAGTTATCCGGTCACCGCCATCTTCTCGGTGCGGGGATGCATGCACAACTGTGGCACCTGCGGAGGCTCCCTCTCTGCCTTCAACAAGGTCTGCATGAGAAAACATCCCTCGTTCCGGTCCCCGGAACTCGTGGCAGAGGACATCCGCACGATCGCCGAATATACGGGAGCGCCCATGATGGTTCTGGGCGACCTGCTCCAGGCCGGACGGGATTACAGCGACCGTTTCCTGAACGCCGTGAAAAAATACCGTATCAGGAACGAGATTTGCATTGAGTTCTTCAGACCGCCGCCCGTTGAATTCCTCGAAAAGGTCGCTGACTCATTGCCGGCCTTCAACGTCGAAATATCTCCCGAATCACACGACATCGCCGTAAGAAAGACCTTCGGGAAGGACTACAGCAACGCGGCGCTGGAACAGATGATCGAAACGCTCATCCGCGTCGGATGCAAACGGATCGACCTCTTCTTCATGGTCGGACTTCCCCATCAGGACTACGCATCGGTCATGGAGACCGTGAACTACTGCGGTTCTCTCCTTGCGCGATACGGCAGCAACGGAAGGCGGGGCAGGGTCCTCCCCCTGCTTGCGCCGCTTGCGCCCTTCATCGACCCCGGCAGCGGCATCTTCGAGGACCCGGAAACGTACGGATACCGGTTCTTTTACCGGACGCTCAGGGAGCACCGGCAGGCCATGCTCATGCCGAGTTGGAAATATACTCTGAACTATGAAACGAATTGGATGACGCGGGACGAGATCGTGAAGGCCACCTATGACGGGGCGCTGGCGCTTATCGCGATCAAGGAACGATATGGCGTGATCGGGGAACGGAACGCGGCAATGGTGCGGGACCATCTCCGGCGGGCGATGCGATTGAACGAGAAGATCACTGATCCGGAGAATATTGACGATACCTTGCGTGAAGAGATCTTCCGCCTGAATACCCTGGACTCGGTGTGCGGCAAGCACGAACTCGACTGGACCATCGAGGGGTGGAAGGTGAAGGTGCCGGGGCTGCTCAGGCTGCTGTTTAAGCCTGAGAAGTGCAAGCAGGACCAGGAAGTAAAAATTAAGCCTTTCCCGACCTGACAATGCCCGCATGGCAGGTACACTCGTTTTACAAACGTCAGCCCGGTAAGCCCGCCTCTACGAACCTTCACGCGCAGCTAAGAACCGGGGCCTCGGTGTAACAACAACATGATATCCATTTTAAACATGAGTAACCCGGGCGCATCGGGATCGATTTCCGGAACCATTCCCTATAACTTGAGCACGTTCTTAAAAAACCTGTTCATCATAAGACCACCGGCAGCGCCGAGCAGGGCGCCAAAACCGGCCAGGAACCCCATCACCAGGACGAGAACGAGCGCAATGGCAAAAGAGTTCTGTCCGCATGACGGGCCGAACATCTTGGTCACGTCCTTGGCGGACGCGTCCCACCAGGTCCCCTGGATCGAGCCGGCAAGGTAGAGGTCCATGGACAGGGCCGCACCCAGACTGGCCAGCGCGCCGATCGCCGCACCGATGATGACCGCTTTTTTGAGACCCTTGTCACTCATAGTTTTGCTTTCGGTAGATGGTAAACAGGTGACGGCATACAGAGCGGAATTTTTCTCGCGCATGGATGAATGTTGTCCCGCTCTCTCCTGTTTACTATGTACTGTCTCCTCCCTGGTGCTTACTGTATTCCGCCCTTCTCCAACAGCTTGTAGATCGCCATATACAGGCGCCATCCTCCCAGGACATACCGTTGATACCGGTCTCCAACCGAAGGCTCGATCGTCTCGCTCTGCATGAACTGTGGCAGAAGTGCAAGGCAAACCCGGCTCTTGTCGCCGACCGCATCGGCAAGCCTCACACTCTCCGTATAGGGAACGAATTGATCATCAATCCCGTGGATGACGATGAAGGATGCCGTGATATAGTGTATCGCACGTGCCGGAGAAAGCTGATACACATACTCCCTTACCTGCAAAGGAAGGTTCTCATAGAGCGGCGCGAAGCGTTCCTGGCGGGTATTGACGAGAAAGGCGTGGATCGCCCTGCCCTCCGGACCGAGGGCTCTTGCGAGCGACTCGGCGGTCGCACTATCGTATCGGTTCCGCGTTTCGATGATCTTCCTGAGCTTCTCCCGGTCATCAGATGAACGCAGGAGGTCAAGATTCCTGTATGCAACCATCCACCGGAGCGGAGCTTCGGGCCTGACGTATCCCCGGAGTCCGCCGTACTCATTGGCGCCGGTCAGTGCGAAGGACATCACCGTGCGGAGGTCGTAATACCCGCCGAGGGTCGTGACCACGCTGACCTTGTCCCGTATCCGCGGGTCAGCTGCGGCAAGCAGCATGGGCCCTGCGCCATAGCTGATACCCAGCATGCCCCCGCGTGGTCCGGCATGCTCCGATCTGCACAGGTACAGGAAACTTTGAAGAATGTCCTCGGCGTCGGAGGTCCTGATTCGAAGGGTCTTCATCCCCTCGAAATCGGGGACCAGGACAAGGAACCCTGCCCGCGCCAGATCATTGGCCAGGAGCACGAGCTGTTCATCATCCTTTCCCGTGGGGCTCGCTCCGTGCACCAGGAGGAGAGGGAATTGTATATCTTGCTTGAGCGGACGATAGAGATCAGCGTGAATGACCCGGCGCCTGCCCGGGACCGTCACCTTCGTCTTCGTCGGCCCATCGATGAGCTTCCCCATCATCGCCTTCTCGGGCGACCGCACGCTGTCGATAAGGATGAGCAGGCTCAGGCACCCCCGCTTGATCTGGGCGGGATACAGGATGCCGATGATGACCAGCGCGGAAAGGAAGATGATCTTTTTCATGGTAAAAAACCTTCAGCCGTCACCGGCCTTATTCTGACTTGTGTTTTCCTGCTCCTGATGTCGACCCCCGGACCCAGGAAGCTTTATTTCAATATCTCCCCGGTCTTTCGGGACCACAGGAGCAGGTCCAGGTGGTCCATGTCGATGCCGATCTCGTTCGCGAATTGCTCAAGCTTCATCTCGATCGCGAGATAGCCCGCGCGCGTCGTTGAACGCATACGTGGGCCGATCACTCCCATCTCGCGGAGGCTGTTCAGGATGTGCTTGTCCAGGATGGCATAGCCGGGGAAGCCGATGTTGCGGAGAAAATGGCTCGCCTCTTTATACCCTAATCCTTTTACCCCTTTGTTCTTAGCGAAAAAATCACGCCGCTCATGGCGGCTATCAAAAGATCCGATCAACCGTTTGAGCTTCAGCCCGCATACCTCATCGAGATATTCCCTCGTATGGTAAATGTACGACGGCCGCAGGCGCGAGAACCGCAAACGGTGTGCTTGTGCGCGTTGCTGGAGTTCCTTCTCACTGCCGCTCCGGAGAATGTCCTTGAGTGCGGTTACGGTGCGCATACCCATTTTTGCGCTGCTGCCCGCGGTCAGGATGCAGTAGCAGAGTTCTTCGAAGATCGCCCGGTCGCCCTTCTCGTACACTGTTCTGAACTCGGCGAGCCGTTTGACGATCAGCGGCTTTTTCGCGCTATAGTCCCGCCTCAGCTCGTCAATGAATTCTTTTCCAGGCACGATAGCCGCCCTTCAGGTTGAAGAGGTTTTTATAACCCATGCCCATCAGCCGCTTGATGGCCCAGATGCTCCGGTTGCCGTTCTCGCAGTATACCACCAACTCCTTGTCCTTTTTGAGCTTCTTGATCTTATCGCCGATGTCCGAAAGCGGCACATGAATTGCGCCGGGGATATGACCTCTCTCGTAATCCTTGTGTGTCCGTACATCGAGGATCATCATGCCCTTTTTCTGGTCAAATTCATTTGGGGAAAGTTGTTTGATCCCCAGACGTCCCAGAAAACCGAAGAATTTGAAAATAAGATAGATCGCTACAACGCTTACCAGTATCGTTGATGCTGTATCCAAGGTGCCCCCTTTAAAGTAAGTTCGGAGTAGCGAGTTCGGAGTGCGGCCGAGTCACCTTCGAAGGTATTGCTCCGAATTATGAACTTATTCCTCACCATTTTGTACGGTGACGTTTTACGAGATCCGAATCCAAACTCAGAATTATGAACTATGAACCTCCCCGCTCTTCACTGACGCCGGCAGTTCTATAATGAACCGCGCTCCGTGGGGATCATTCCGTGACACGCTGATCGTGCCGCGATGGTCCTTGATGATCCTGAGCACGATGGCGAGTCCCAGGCCGCTCTTTGTTTTTTTTCGGGAGAACTCCGGTTCGAACAGCTTCGGCACATCCTCTGCCGCGATCCCCGGCCCCTCATCGGCAACAGCGATCTGCGCCATGCCTGAAGTGGTCATCTTCGCCGCAACCAGTATCCTGCCGCTGCCGCCCATGGCCTCTACTGCGTTTTCGAAGAGATTGATGAAAACCCTTTTGATCTGCTCACGGTCAATGAATACCTCGGGCAGGTCCGGCATGATGTCCTTCACAAACACAATGTCCTTATGAGCGCCGCTGTAAAGCTGCACCACGCTCTCGATCACCGGCGCGAGGGGCTGCAGCATGGGGTTCGAGCTCGGCATGCGCGCGAAGTTCGCAAACTCGTCCACGAGCTTTCGCAGACCATCAGCCTCCTGCACGATCGTAAGGCTGCACTCATCGAAGACAGCGTCGAAGTCCGGCGCGCCTTCCGCGTGTTTCTTGCGCAGCCGCTCGGCGGAAAGCTTGATGGGCGTGAGCGGGTTCTTGAACTCATGCGCGATCCTTCTCGCCACATCCTGCCAGGTTTCGGCCTTCTTTGCGCGCAGCAATTCAGTAAGGTCGTCGAAGGTAATGACCGACCCGATGATGGTGCCGATGCCGTCCCTGAGTGCGGAGATACGCATCCGGAGCGTCAGCATCCTGCCCCGCACATTGAGCGACATTTCCTCCTCGGCCCGTCCCTGCCCCTGCTCGAGCCTGCGAAACAAGCCGCGGATCGGGTCCAACTCGAGGAACCCGAAAGCCTCATCATACCGTTTTCCGAGCACGTCCTGCTCCTGGATGCCAAGGATCTCCGAGGCCGACTGGTTGACGGTCGTGATCCTGCCCGTGCGGTCGATGGACACGACGCCCGTTTCTATGTTCGAGAGGATCGTCTTCTTGTAGCTGACCTCCTGCTCGACCTGCTCCCGCGACTGCTGGAGGTCTTGGGTCATCTTGTTGAACGAGTCGATCAGCACCCCCACCTCGTCGTCGGACGTTTCGTTTATCCGGTAATCGAACCTGCCTGCCGCCACCGCAGCGGTCCCTTCCGCCAGCTTCCTGATCGGCACCGTGATGCCGGCGGCTACCCGGAGCGCCACCCAGATGGCCGCAAGGAGGAGCGCCAGCGTGACTGAAAGGAACGCGAGTCGGTATGACAGCTTGATCGGCTCCTTGCCGCTGAATGCGGACCGGTACTGTGCGTACCCTTCGCGGATGACAACTGACTTGGCGGCCAGGCTCTGAGGAATATAAAAACTGACGGCGACCGCCGCAATGACACTTCTTCCTTCGCGAGGTTCTGAACGTTCATAGAGCGGTACGACCACCCGCATGATGTCGCCCTTTTTTGCTGAACCTGCTACATCTGCCGCCTCCTGCCCTGCAAAGGCCTTGGCCACGAGGTCGAACGGTGTCTGTGTGAATGTTTTCGCCGGGTATTGACTCGTAACAACGGCCACGGACCGCTCGCGGGGGGAGATGAAGAGTTCAACCGAGCCCAGGCCGTACTCTTCAGCCTTCTTGGCCAGATACTCCTTGAGCACCTGCTTCTCGAACTGGGGCAGGAGCCGGGCATCGGTCATCTGACTACTGATCTGTTTGCCGAAAACAAAGGCCTCTTTCTGGAGACGGTCGTAGTACTCCTGGGAAACCGAGACCGCGTCCTTGAGCGAATTCTCGATCCTGAGGCTGAAGAGCCGCTCGATGCTTCTGGTGAACATTCCGCTCCCGATCAAAAAAAGGAGCACAGGAGGAATGAATGACAGGCTAACAAAAGCAAAGACCAGTTTGGTCCTGAACCGCGCCCCCAACACGCCCTGCCGCCGCTCCGTCCAGAGTTTCCAGAGGCTCCTGGCCATCATGAAGATGACCGCAACCAGGAGCAGTATATTCGCATTGATGAGGATCAGGATCAGGATATTGTCGGACAGCGGCCCCTCAAACCCCCGGTATTGGAGCTGAAGCATAATGGCGAGCGCCGTCAGGAGGAGAAAAGAAGCGAGATAGATCACGCCTTTCCACCCGCCCTTGGCCTCTGGAGTGTAGGTCCTCATTGTCTCGGCAGAATACCAAAAAGACCCCTCAAAAGCAAGGTCTGCTTTTGGGTCCTTGCCTGATTAATTCTCTTGACAAACAAGAGGTTTCTCGATATCTTTAGGAAAATCCACCACGGAAAACCCCTCTCGTGTTGCGCCATTGAGGGGCACCGGATCGAGTCGACGGGAAGCTCAGAATCGAGACAGTCACCGCAAAACTCAATGCCCTTGCAGTAAGACAGCTTGCTTTGAGCAAACCGCAGAGCGAGACATGATGAATGGACATGGCACAGGAAGCTTCGGAGAAAAAGTACCCCCGGGATAGAAAAGTAACTGGTAATAAACGAAGAAAAAAATCAGGAGGCAGGAATGACCACACGGTTGAAACACATCATGCAATCACTTTGTATCGTTCTTATCCCCATTCTCTTTTCCTGCACATCTCATCTCCAGCAACAAAAAGAAGAACCCATACCGCCTCCGGCGGCAGAGCCGCAGGCTGAGGCTCCTGTTCCTGCTACAGAAACCGCGGCAGTCGAGCCCGCTCCCGCAACACCGGAATCCGCGCCGGCCGCGCCAACGCCGGCAGTAATAGAAACCGCGGTAGTCGAGCCCGCACCTGCAACTGAAGAACTTCACCCCTATATCATCAAACGGGGAGACACCCTTTGGGACATCTCAAATACGTTCTTTAAAGACCCCTTCCTCTGGCCGTTCATATGGAAGGCAAACCCGTCAATCACCAATCCGGACTTGATATTCACCGGGAACAAGCTGGCGATCCCCAGCCTCACCCCGATCGAACGGGTCTTGAAGGCCGAAGCGGCGCCGAAAGAACCGCTTGGTGAGAAGCAAGCCGTTGTTGAAGAGCCGATCCCGTCCCAGGCAGTTACTCAGCAAGAAGGGATCTCGGGAGCCCATATTACCACCCCGAAACCGACCGGAGAGGAGACAGCGGGAGTAGGGAGCAGGGTCATCATGCCCGAGCAGCAGATCTATCCTATTATTGACAAATACGCCATGATCAGCGCGGGGTTTGTGAATGAAGAAGAAACGGGGGATACCATCACGGGAGCGCCTGAGGAAGGCAAGTCCGTCTTCGGATATGATGATATTGTGTATGTCTCCATGCACGACGCGGAAAGTGTAAAGATCGGGGACAAATATCTTATTTATACCTCCTTGCACAAGGTCAAACACCCGATAACAAACAAGTCTTACGGCAAGCTGATAAAGGGCCTTGGTCTTCTCCAGATCATTGCCAAAGACCCGGCCGCCAGGGTGCTCACTGCACGTATCACGCTTTCCTTCAATGCAATCGAAAAAGACAACATGCTGACCCCCTATCAGGAGCCCGTGCCTGTCTATAATTCATCTCAAAAGAAGGCCAAGGACATCTCGGGATATATCCTCGAAGTAACGGACAAGCGCACGATCAATGCCCAGACGGACGTCGTGTACCTTGACAAAGGCAACGCGGATGGCGTCGAGCCGGGAGATGGTTTTATCGTGTATGAAGAACCGGCCAAAAAGGGTTTCCCGAAGAAGATAGTAGGTGAAGTACAGGTACTGCTTGTGAAGGAGCATACTTCAACTGCAATAGTGAAAAAGAGTACCGAGCCCATGGGCAAAGGCAATGCTGTCGATTTCAAGAAATAATCCGCACAGGACGCGTCCTGTCTATGGTATGGTGGGTGACGCGTTCGGATCGAAGGGATTCATCCGCACGGCGAACGAGAACAGATAAGGGTAATCCTGCTTCAGATGTTTCATGTAGGCAAGCCATTCAACGATGAGAATGGTATATGC
>Ga0210377_10001708_pt1 | contig 19735 bp, 19 predicted proteins | sample PLM4_65_b1redo_FD_155480 | JGI IMG/M metagenome (GOLD analysis project Ga0210377, IMG submission 155480) | Groundwater sediment microbial communities from an aquifer in East River, Colorado, USA - PLM4_65_b1 redo | ecosystem: Environmental > Terrestrial > Soil > Riparian zone | place: USA: East...
GTTCGTCTTCTCGATCTTCTCGCCGAGAGAAGTGTTGACTGCCTCGATCCTCGCGTTCGTCTTCTCGATCTTCTCGCCGAGAGAAGTGCTGACTGCCTCGATTCTCGCGTTCGTCTTCTCGATCTTCTCGCGGAGAGAAGTGCTGACTGCCTCGATCCTCGCGTTCGTCTTCTCGATCTTCTCGCCAAGAGAAGTGCTGACTGCTTCGATCCTCGCGTTCGTCTTCTCGATCTTCTCGCCAAGAGAAGTACTGACTGCTTCGATTCTGGTGTTCGTGTTGTCGATCTTCGAGTCCACCGTCGTGGACAGCAGATCGATCTTGTCTCGCAATACGGGCAGAGCGGTCTGCACCGCATCGAGGCCGGACCGCAAGTACATGAGGTGAACTTCGATCGTCTCGTTCGTCAGCACGGGTGCCTCGCACTTCTCACGAATGATCGCGTTCATGGATCCGGGCGTTCACTCGCAACGCGTTCAGGAGCAGAGTTGATTGGGCCGGACAGGAACGTATCGCGTCGCCGATCGTTCGTCTAGATGCATGAAAGTACGAGAAATTGTGACTCGCGTGCGTTGTGTCCTCGCGGTTCTGCCTGCGTTAGATCGCAGAGTGTCGAAGCTGTGGCCTCGTCAGGGTCATCATGCAGTCGGGTTTCGTGCGGGCATGATCAGGAGTAGTACAACGCGCTGGTTGAGAGTCGAGGCTTTCGAGATCGCGGCTCGCCGCCTCACCACGCCATCACCAGCCGATCCCCGTCCAGCACATACCCATCCGGCGGCCCGTACTCACCCCAGTAACAACCAAGCCGGTCAGCAGCTGCTAAAGCTGGACCATTCCCCGGCGTGCGGCGGCGGCAATAGCTTCCGTGCGACTCAGCACGTTGAGCTTGGTGAAGATGTTCTTCAGATGCGCCTTGACTGTCGTTTCGCTGATGAACAGGTTGCGGCCGATCGCTTCCGGATCTGAAAGTGGCGATCCAGGACGTGCTTCAGGACGGGAACAAAGTTGTCGTGCGTTCGGAAATCTCGGGCACACAAACTCTGCCTTTCATGGGGGTTCCAGCAAGGCAGCGGAAGCTCGCCATTCAAGCTATCGACATCCACGAATTCAAAGACGGGAAGATCGTTCGCACCTGGCACACCGAGGATTGGATGACCGGTTTGCTGCAATTGGGTGCTTTCGAGAAATAGCGGGTAGCCGGTGGCCGCCGATTCTCCATCTCCAGGCTCCACCTACAAGTCGATGATTCCGCGGCTCAGCGCAATCGTCACGGCGTGCGTGCGGTCGGTCGCGGCCAGTTTTTCGAGTATGTGCTTCACGTGCACCTTCACGGTCTCTTCGGATATGTGAAGCCGAATCGCCACCTCCTTGTTTGCCGCTCCTCGCGCAACGCACCGGAGCACTTCGACTTCGCGCTCGCTGAGTGCGTCTGCCGCCACGTGCTCTGCGATCTGCACCGCGATCTCGGCGGGAATTGAGGGACGACCTGCAAAGACTGTGCGGATCGCGTCCATCATCTCCTTGCGCAGCGCGCTCTTGAGCAGATAGCCGCTCGCGCCGGCCTTCAACGCACGAAGCGCCTGAACATCGCCCTTGTACGTCGTCAGCACGATGATCCGTGCGCTGGGAAAGTCGGCGCGAATTGCCGAGATCGCTTCCACTCCGTTCATCTCCGGCATCCGCAGGTCCATCAGGGTCACATCGGGACGTGTCGTGCGGAAAGCTTGAATCGCTTCCAGTCCATTGACCGCCTCACCCACCAGAATCATGTCAGATTGACGGGCGATCGCCGCCGCGATCCCTTCGCGCAGCATCGGATGGTCATCCACGGCGAGGATCCGAATCCGTGTGCCAGTAGCCACCGCTTCGGGCATCGCGCTAGTGCTCCACGCGCAGGGCACCACGCGACCGCCAGCTCCAGCGCCGGCCGTTCTTCAAATAGGCAATCCGCGCTGGAACCCTCAGTTCGATCTCCGTGCCCGCCCCCTGCCGGCTCCAGACTTCGAAGCTCGCCCGAATCTTCCTGGCCCGCTCGCGCATGCCAGGCAGACCCCAGTGATCGGGTCGACCCGTCTTGAGAATCGCGCTGTCGATGCCGCAACCATCGTCGCGAAATCGCAGTCGCAATTCGGCACGATGGTAGATGATCTCCGTCTCGACCTTCGTGGCATGCGCGTGACGGAAAGCGTTCGCAAGAGCCTCGTGTGCTATGCGCAGCGTTTCCTCTCGTACGATCGGGTCCAGCGGTCGTGGCGTTCCTTCAACGGACAGTTTGAAGCGATTTGATTGCTCCTTCGCCAACTCCGCGCCTATCGCCCCGATTGCCGGCGGCAGGTCCGGAGCTGCGGTGGGCTGGATCCGCAGATCCTTCACGCGATCTCTGCCCTCGATCAACACATCGTCAGCACGATCCAGTGCGTGCTCCATCATCTGTCGCGCGGGACTGTCGTGCGGGATTTCCTCCGTGACCGCCTGAAATTTCAGAATCAACCCTTGCACGCCTTGCAGCAGCGTGTCGTGCAGCTCGCGAGCGATGCGCTCTCGCTCTTCGACGCGCTCTTCGAGTCTGTTGCGCATGCGGGTGGTCAGCAGTCGCACGCGCAGCGAGTACGCGAACCAGAGCAGGAGAACAGCCGCAGCGACACAGAGCCCCACGAATGCCTTGGTTTGCACAAAAGTTGGCGGGATCACGATCTCGAGCGCGGCTCCCGACTCGTTCCAGATGCCGGTCTCATTCGCAGCCGCCACACGAAACTTGTAGTGACCCGGATCGAGATTGGTGTAGAACGCCTGCCGGCGCGAGCCGGCCTCGACCCATCCTTCATCGAAGCCATCGAGCCGGTAACGAAAGTGAATGCGCTCGGGTCTCGAGAGGCTCAGCGCGGTGTAGTCAACCTGCAAGTCACGCGTACCCGCGGCAAGTGAGAGGGCGTCCGTTGTGGAGTATCCACGTCCGGCTGCCGTGAGCGCACGGATTGCAACGGGCGGCGGGACCGTGTTGCGTCGGATGTTCGTCGGATCCAGCGTACCGACGTTGAGTGTCCCTGCAAACCAAAGGCGACCGTCGCTTCCCTCGATGATCGTGGGCATCGGCCGCACGCGTTGCGCGATGCCTGGGAAGCCATCCTCGGCATCGAACAACTCGAAACGCAATTCGTACGTCCGGTCCTGCAAGGCGCGGTCGAGGTCCGATGCGGTCACACGCACAGCGCCCTTGAAACCGCTGAGCCACAGATCCCCGCTTTTCGATTCCAGAATTCCGGTGACACCCTCGAGTACCGTCGGATCGCCTGGCGTGGTGACGACGTGAAATCGACCGTCGTGCAGCACAGCAACCTGACTCTCACTTGCGACGACGGTGTGCGGGCCGACGTGCAGGGCGAAGATAGTGCCCAGGTCGAGGCCTTCCGCGGCGCCGAGTATCCTGACCTGATCCGATTCGACGACGGCGAGCGTACCGTCGCGATAGCCAATCCACAGACGCCCTTCGTGATCGAGCACATGAACTCGCGGACGTTGGTCGGGCAGAGCCTGGAGATTGCCGTTGCGCTCCCACGTGCCGTTGCGATGGCGGAACAGCTTCGATCGCACTACGGAGATCCATGGGTCGCCGTCTACATCGATCGTCAGAGCGTGGACCTCGTGGCCGCGCGTGCCCTCGGGTGGCTCAGCAACCTTGCGGAAACGCTCGGCGCCCTCCTGCCGCCACACACCCTCGGGCCCGGCGATCCACAGCTTTCCATTCGCATCGACGTCAACCGCCGTGACGCTCGTGATGCCTGGCACAGGTATGCGCTTCAACCGACCATCGAATTTCCACAGGCCATCGAGGGATGAGCCCACGTTACCCAAATCTGATCCGATCCAGACGCTGCCGTTCTCGGCGGGCGCCAACGCCTGGCCGCCCAACTCACCCACCGCAGGCGGAAGCCTGTGAACATTCGTGGGGCGAAATCGATCGACACCGGTGGAGGTCGTGATCCAGACATTTCCTTCGCGATCCTCCAGGATCGTTTTCACCACTCCATCGCTCAACCCATCGTTCGTGTTGAAGCTGTCAGGATCCGGGTGGTCCTTGAAGAGTAGCTCGGCGCGCGCGAGATCAAACGGCAGCCGTCGTACCTTCGCTGCGCCGCCGGTCAGCCAGGCGTTGCCTGCGCGGTCGATGAGCTTGATATAGGACGTGCGCGCGTTGCTGATTGAGGCGCGCCGTGGGCCCGCGCTTTGAGCGGGCAGGGCATGGATACCGGCTTCGTCCGTGTACCAGGTGCGACCGTCCGGCGACTCGATGAACTCAGCGCCGTCGCCTTCGGCCCGAATGCCCGTGGGTTGGAAACGCTGCGAGTGCCGCTCGAGGGAGAAGATCTCGCGTTCACCCGCGATCCAAAGTGTGCCGCGCTGGTCCACGAAGACTGACGTCGCATAGGTATCGGGAAACCCCCAATCCCTCCCGATGCGGGTCCACTGCCGTCCATCGTAGCGCAAGAGCGCAGTGGCGCACGCCACCCAAGTCGCTCCCCGTGTGTCTTCAGCCAACGAGACCACGGTTCCGCGGCACATGCCTTGCGCTTCACCGAAGTGAGTGAACCGTCCATCCTTCAGCAGACTCGCGCCGCCGTACACGTATCCAATCCAAAGTGCACCGGCGTCGGATGCGTAGAGCATCGAAATTGCTCTCGAACGTCGCGGATCCAATCCTTCGAGGGTGATGTGTTCGAACTGGATGCCGTCGAAGCGATAGAGCCCCGTCGGCGCGCCGAACCAAAGCCAGCCGTCCCGTGTTTGCGCAATGGCCCATGCATCAGCCGGCGCACCTTCCTTCGTCGTCCACGCGGTGTGATTGAACTGCGCGAGGGACAGCTCTTGTGAATTGCCTCGCGATGGAAGAACGCTGAGTGCAACGAGGATGCAAAGGAGTGATCGGACGGCGAGCGGTCCGGGCCGGGTCGACATCGAATAGATGCGCCTGTCCATCATTCGGTTTCGCGCGGACTGTACCGCTCTTCCACCGTCGCGGCGTACCTCGAATTAGGTATCGCGTGATCCCTGGATTTCGGATCACCGCACGGCGTCCATGAAATATACGCTTTCGGCCATGCAGAAGCTCTTTTCCATGTTCCCGAGTGGCGCGCCCGGGCTCGCGCTTTTGCTGCTGCGGCTGTTTGTCGGTGCGGTATTGGTCTCCGACGCAGTGACGGCTGTGTCGGCACTCAACGTGGTTCTGGTCTGCGTGCTCGTAGCGTGCGCGCTCGCAGTCGTCGTCGGCTTCATGACACCGATAGCAGCAGTCCTGGCCGCGCTCATCGAGACGATTGGACTGAACGCACACTTCATCCAGATCGCGTTGCATTCGTTCGCGCCGATCGTCATCGGGGTTGCACTGGCGCTCCTGGGTCCCGGCGCTTACTCCCTCGACGCGCGAGTGTTCGGGCGTCGCTTGATGGAATTCGGGCCGCCGTGACTTCTGCATCAGACGACTACTCCATCCACCCAACCTACAGGACTTACGTATGAACACCGTACGCACCTTGGCCGCGACTGCTGTCCTGGCCATCAGCACCCTTGCTGCCGAAGCCGCTGAACCGTCTACCGCGATCAAGAATGTTGTTCTCGTTCACGGCGGATTCGTCGATGGCTCTGGCTGGTCACAGGTTTACCGCGGCCTACGCAAGGGCGGCTACAACGTCACTATTGTGCAGAACCCCACGACCTCACTCGCCGATGATGTAGCCGCGACCAAGCTCGCAATCTCGCAGCAATCCGGCTCTGTGATCCTGGTCGGTCACTCCTACGGTGGTGTCGTGATCTCAGAAGCCGGCAGCGATCCGAAAGTGAAGGGTCTGGTCTACATCGCGGCATTCGCACCTGATAAGGGCGAGTCCGTGCAGTCCCTGATCGCGAATCCGGCGCCAGGCGCGCCAGTGCCGCCAATCCTGCCGCCGCAGAATGGCTTCCTCTTCCTGGATCGAGCGAAGTTCGTCGACGCCTTCGCCGCTGACGTCGCGCCCGCGGAAGCTGCCTTCATGGCGGATTCACAGGTACCTTGGGGTGTGAATGCACTGGCCGGCGCAGTAACTGAGCCAGCGTGGAAGAGCAAGCGCAGTTGGTACCTCGTGGCCACCGACGACAAGATGATTCCGCCGCCGGCCCAGCATCAGATGGCGAAGCGAGCGAGCGCCACTGTCACTGAGGTCAAGGGCAGTCATGCGATCTACGTCTCGCAGCCGCAAGCCGTGATCAAGCTAATCGAGCAGGCAGCTAAGGGCACCGGGTGATTTAGTGCAATCAGCCAAGCGGAGCCCATGAATTGGGCTCCGCTTCTGCGAATCGGGTGCGTCGTCGCCGGTAGCGACGCGGCGATGACGGACTACTCGCGTCGCTCCCCGAGAACTACGTTGGCCTGCCGTTCTAGAGCTCCGCGCTACTTCGCCCTGCGTCGCGTCTTCGTCTTGCCCTGATGGACTGATCGTCGTGCGTAACTGAGAGGAGGCGACAGAAATGCGGCTTCCGCGAACGCAATGGCTCGAGCCAGCCCTTCGTCTTCGTCGTCGCTGTTGCAATCTCCGTCGGAGAGAATCGTGAGGCGCGCCGCATCCCACGTGGTCTGGTGGGAGAGCTTGATGGTGAAGTGCAACCGCCAGCAGATATCGTCGTGGGCCAGGTCCGGCAACGCTCGCTGGAGCAGCGCCAACACCGGTCGGAATCCGCCCCCAACGCCAGCGTCCAGCGCCTCTTTGATCTCGGGCACCGGTGACACGATGGCAAGGGCTACGAACTGCAGCGATGCCTCCCGACCGGGCCTTCTCCATTGATTGATGGGTTGCAGCACCGCGCGAACGATGTCCTTCACGGTTGGAGACTCCTGCTCCTCCAGCGCGACCAGCAATCGGAGGTATTCGCCCTGGATTTCGCTGAAGCGTGCCGTGACGATCGCGCGAAGGAGGTTGGTCCTGGACTTGTAGTAGTGGTAGATGACCGGGATGCTGACCTCTGCCTCGGCGGCGACATCCCGAATGGAAAGGCCTTCTATGCCATGCGTCGCGCACAGCCGCTCCGCCGCGTCGAGAATCCTCTCCGCCGTGTCTCGCTTGCCTGCCGATGATTTGGTCCTGGGTGCCACGAGTCTTTCCCAACGATGAGGCGGCGAGCATAACCAAACCGCGACCTCGCGGGTGCCGCGCGCCGGGCGCGGTGGCGGGAAACCGTTCGGAAAGTCTGCGCGAACGATTGACTCTCTATAACGATCGTTCTAGGCTCCCTATAACGATCGTTATAGTGGTGACACAGACGATCGGGGTGAGCCGGGACCGGCAGAGGGGAACACCATGAAGAAAAAGAAAGCCCGTGCGAGCTCGTCGCAGTCTCGGTATTCGCTTCGCTTGCGCAGCATTATCGCCGCACTGTGCATGTTGGGAGCATCGCTCTCTTATGCGCACTCGCCGACTACTACTTGCGACGCAGCGGGTATCGGTTCCGTCCGCCTGTTTGGCGATGGGCCGCCGGTGACCATCGAGTCAGTCTCCGCAGCGAGCGCCGGTAGCGGCACAGCCGCAGTACCCTATTGTCTTGTGAAGGTGCTCGTGCCGAAGGCTATCCATATCTGGGTGGGATTGCCGATGTCGGGCAAGTGGAATGGGCGCTGGCAGTCGCTCGGCGGCGGAGGATACGCGGGAAGCACCGCGGCACCGACCGGCGCAGTGCTGGGCGGCTATGCGGGCGCGACAACGGACACGGGCCACACCGGTGGCCGTCCGGATCTTCCGGTTCCGCCCTTGGATGGCAGCTTCGGTATGTTGACTCCCGGCGTTCCGAACTCTCCGCTGCAGGTCGATTTCGCATGGCGCTCCGAGCACCTGATGGCGGTGATCGGAAAGCAGCTCGTGCGAGCGTTCTACGGGCGCGCGCCCGCCTATTCATACTGGAACGGCTGCTCCACGGGAGGTCGGCAGGGGTTGCGGATGGCGCAGGACTTTCCGGGCGACTATGACGGCGTGCTGGCCGGTGCTCCTGCCATCCACTGGGATCGCTTTCAGGCAGGGCAGATCTGGTATCAGCTCGTGCAGCACCGCGATAACGGCGGACCGGTCGGGGGCGGTGATCCCGCGACGTTGCGTGCCAAGGAGAGTCTGGCAACCAGCAAAGCGATTGCCGCGTGCGACGCGCTCGACGGCGTCGTCGACGGCGTGCTCACCGATCCGCGCGACTGCCCGTACGACGCGAGCTCGGATGCAACGCTCACCACCGAAACTTGTTCGGCAAGTGATCCCACCTGCCTGACGCCGACGGAAGCCTCCGCGATCGACAAGATGTGGAGCGGTCCCGTCGCTTGCTCCCACGGTCATTCTGATGGCAGTTGTCGCGTGCGCGACGTTGCAACGCGCATTCTCTTTGGAAAGGGCACCAAGCGGCTGTGGTATCCGAACGCGCGCGGTACCGATCTGAGCGGACTCGGCGGGGCCGCGCCTTTCCCGATTGCGACCGAGCAGCCGAAGTTCTGGGTCTACTTCGATCCGAGCTGGGACTGGCGCACGCTCGATTACGACAACTATCTGCGGTTCTTCAAGGATTCCGTCGCGCGCGTCGGTCCAATGATGGCATCGGACAACCCGAACCTTTCCCGCTTTCGCAATCGGGGTGGCAAGGTGATTTTGTGGCACGGCTTTGCAGACCAGCTGATCGTGCCGGGCGGCACCATCGACTACTACGACGCCGTGACGCGCAGGCTCGGTGGCGGCTACGACCACACGCAGAAGTTCGCACGGTTGTTCATGGCGCCCGGCGTTGCGCATTGCGGTGGTGGCAACGGACCTCAGCCGCAAGGTCTGTTCGAAGCGCTCGTGAGCTGGGTGGAGCAGGATAAGGCACCGCAGCAAATCCTCGCCACAAAGACCCTCGCAGGTGCGGTAACGCAGAGTCGGCCCCTGTGCCCGTATCCTGCGTTCGCGCGCTGGACGGGCAACGGAAGCTCCGACGATGCGGCAAACTTCGTGTGCCGGGCTTCATCCGGCCTGGACACGCCCGACGATGACGCCGACGAAATCCACGAGAGTCAGTAGGGCTCTCCGTGAGGGCATTCACATGCGTACTGAATTGAAGCGACTGTCGAACCCTGGCCTCTTGCTGGGCGGCCTGCTATCCGTGATCGGCACGCAAGGCGTGGCTCAGGAAGCAGAGACTCAAGCGAGAGGTCTGGAAGAAATCACGGTGACCGCGCGCCGCGTGCGCGAGAACCTGCAGGACACGCCGATTGCAGTTACGGCGTTCACCGGCGAACTGCTCGAGGGGCGGCAGATCTTCAAGACCGACCAGCTGGACCAGGTCGTGCCCAACCTGCAGTTCTCCAACAACGCGCAACTGGCAGGCAACAATTCCTCCTCACAGGTGTTCATCCGAGGCATCGGTCAGTCCGATCCGACCTCGACGGTGGATCCGGGCGTGGGGCTCTACATCGACGACGTCTATATCGGCACCGCAGTCGGTGGCACGCTGGACTTCCGCGACATCTCCTCGGTGCAGGTTTTGCGCGGTCCGCAGGGTACGCTGTTCGGGCGCAACACGATCGGCGGCGCGATCCTGCTCACCACAACCGATCCGGGCGACGAGTTCGGCGCCACTGTCAAGGCGGGATTTGGCTCCGACAGTCTGATCGACGGCTTCGTTGCAGTCGACGCGCCCATCTCCGAGACCTTCAAGTCGCGATTCTCGTTCGGCATCCGGAAACAGGACGGTTACGTCACACGATCCGATGGTGAGGACCTGGGCGATGCGAATACCTACACCGCACAGGCGAAATTCGTCTGGACGCCCAGCGAGCAGACGCGCGCGGCGCTTGCCATCGACTACTCTCATGCGGACGAAAATGGCAGCCCATTGGTCTTCGCCGCCATCAACGAAGCAGCGACGTTTCCACGTGTAGCGAGCTTCGACGCGGGCTGCCCTGGCATGACGAGTTTTGCGAACCCGGTGCCGATGATCAACGACAATCGCTGCGCCAACGACCTGCAGTCGCGCGGTCCGTTCGGCAACAATGGCACCTTTCCGCTGAAGAGCACGCTCGACAATTGGGGCGCGTCGCTCAACCTGGCGTTCGATTTGAGCGAAACCCTGGTGCTCAAATCGATCAGTGCGTATCGCGACATCAGTTGGGAAGGTATTCGTGACGCAGACAACACTCCGCTCACGATCCTGCACACGCTCTATGACTCCGACGGATCTCAGTGGAGTCAGGAGCTGCAGCTGACGTATCAGACGGAATCGCTGACCGCCGTCGTCGGTGCTTACTACTTCGAGCAGACCTCCGACGATATCGTCACCGTGCAGCTCAATCCGCCGCCGCCGGGCATCCAGCAGGACAGCGACAACAACAAGGTCGACAACCAGAGCTGGGCGCTCTTCACGCAATGGACTTACGGCTTCACCGACCGGCTCTCTCTCACCGCCGGCGCCCGCTACACCGAGGACAAGAAGGGCGCGTTCCCGGATCAGTTCGATTTCTCGAATCCGAACCTGAAGCAGGTGCCCGCGGTGTGGTACCGGGATACGTTCTCGGCGTTCACGCCATCGGCGTCGTTGAGCATGCGTTGGTCCGATCAGGCAATGACCTACGTGAGCTACGCCAAAGGGTTCAAGGGCGGCGGTTGGAACAGCCATTTCAACGCCGTGCTCACGCAGGCTCTGGTGGATGCGTTGCTGAAGTTCGATCAGGAGGAGGCCGAGACTTTCGAGCTCGGTTTCAAGCTCGATCTCGCCGGCAAGACGCTGCGCCTCAACGGGGCGGTGTTCACCTCGGATTACACCGACATTCAGGTGACGTACCGTGGACCGGTGTTTCCGCCGCCGCTGCCGCCCGGTGTCGCGCCGTTCCTCACCAACGCAGGCGAAGCCAGCATCGACGGCGCCGAGCTGGAGCTCACGTGGGTGCCGACGGATGAGTGGCTCATCGAGGGAAGCGTCGGCTACCTGGACGCAAAACTCGACAAGCTGGTGGTCGAGCCGCTGCTTATCTTCCCGCCCGGTCTCGCCGAAGGAAACGTGTTGCCGTACTCGCCGGAGTGGCAGCTCCATGCAGGCGTCTCGTACACGGCGAGTGTCGGCAGCCTCAAGATCACCCCGCGCATCGACGCGTCCTATCAGGACACGACGTACTTCGACCCGACGCTGACGCAGGAGATCGCGCAGCTCGACGACGTGACCGTGCTGAACGCTTCGCTCAGCTTCAAACCGACCGCGGGCAACTGGCGCGTTTCAGTCGGCGTGAACAACGCGACCGACGAGGTGTACCCTGTTGCGGGAAACTCCTCGCTCACAACGGGGAGTGGCTACGCAGAGGTCGCCTACGCACGGCCTCGGCAGTATTTCGTGACGCTCGGCTACGACTTCCGCTAGATGCGCCGCTCGCCGACGGCGTCGGAGCGAGCACCCGTGCCTCGACGGGCGACGACAAAGCCTCCAACAGGCGCAACGTTGCACCGCTCAATCGTGCGTCCAACGGCGTGGCGAACATAGTGCGCGCACTCGCCACCGGTTTGATTTCCGCCTCTCTGCACTGCGCCTTTTACCACGTAGATCGCCCTCTCTTCGTGCTCGGCGCTGAGCGTCAGGCGACTGCCTCTGGGCAGAAGGGCATCCGCGTAGAACATTTCGGAGAATGTTCTGACCGGCGACCGCAGGCCGAATAGCGTCCCCGCGATCAACCTCACCGTCACTCCTGGTCGCTCGCATGTGACACACGCTAACAAAACAAAGAATCAGCCTGTGCGCAAAGCGCTCGTCACGGTCATCAACCCTGAGCGCTGGTCCAGGACGCTCACCGCGGATGCTGAAGGCAAGCTCTCGGTACCGACCGAGTGGCGCGGTCGGTACATCCTCCTTGTTCGCCACTCGGTGAATGAGCCCACGGTGCTCAGTGGGCAGAAAGTCGCGCAGGTGACGCACGTATCGACCCGCACCTTCGAGAAGCCGTAGCGAGACGACATCAAGCTACGCCGCGGCGGAGACGTTGCGGTGCTGCCCTTGAGCGCCGTGACATCTCGACGGTTCGCAGCTGCTCGAAGCCCTCGCGCAGGGCGGCGCGTGGTTTGCGCTTCGAATCAGGGTCGAAGGACGGCACGTCACGAAGAGCTTGCAGCACGCACAAATCGCTTGTCTCCCATTATACCCGCGCAAGCGCCAGACACGGCCGCGCTGCCACGTTTCACGGCGCGCACGAGTGACATGCAGGTGCGTGTGATTCAGTAGCTGCAGTGCTTGTAATAGCGTTCTCCCATCACATAGAGGAGGGTGCGCAATGCCTGTAGTTCATATCTATACCGCAGAAGGCTGGGTCTCACCGACGCGGAAGAGACTCATGGTTGAGAACGTTACTCGTGCGGTCGTCGATGCGGAAGGCGTTCCGAAGACTCGTGAGATGACCTACGTGCTCGTGCATGAGGTGCCGGATGGCGGCTGGGGTTACCAAGGCGCCGTGCTTACGAAGAGGGACTTCGCCGCACACATCCCGCCGGATCCGGCTACTGAAGACGGCATGAATAGTTTCGGCGCGCTGGATGCCGGCGAACCCCAACTCAGTCCCGACTGGTGGATTCCAGGTGCCTTCACGCGAGGTGGGTAAGAGCACGCCGCCGCTGCGTTCCGAGGCTGAACCCAGTCGCTTGCGCGTAACGTTCGGTACTGCTGAAGCGAGGAGGGCCCGTGACAGTCATTCACATAGTTGCAGCCGATGCCGGCACCACCGGCGAGACGATGACCCAGGACTGCTCCGCTCGCCGCATTCCTGGAGTTTCGTACGAGCTGAATGGGAAGAGATACGAGGTGAATGACGATGCAGTCGCCCGGATGAGGGCGCACTGGAACCGGGATCAGCGCGGCTGGTGGCGCCGTTAAGGGTCGCGCTAGCAAATGACCGCGAACGTGACCGCCAGCTCGATTGCTGCGTTGAGCGGTAGCCGGGGCACCGATATCAGCGTTCGGGTGTGCGCGCCGAGTTCGGGCCCGAGCGCTCCAACAAAGAGCTCGGATGCGGCGTCCAGCACATGCGGATGTCCCGTATGTGTCTCTTCGCTCGAAGCGACGGCGCCATCCACTCGCAGTAGTCCGCAGAACGAATCGAATCCAGGTCCGCGCTCCGAGATCTGGGCCAACACATTGAGTGCTGCGAGTCGCGCTGCTTTGCGCGCCGTCTCCGTGTCGAGCTCGCCGCCCAGCCGTCCGGCGAACTTCACCTTGCCGTCCTCGATCGGGAACTGTCCGGACACGTACCCGATGCCGTTACGCACCAGGACCGGCTGGTATCGGCCGGCGGGCTGCGGCGGCACCGGAAGGCGAATTCCCAGTGCCGAGAGCCGCGCCTCGATGTCATGCTTGGTCGTGACACTCATCGACGCCCTTCGCTCAGGTGATGAGCACCAGGTTACCGCATACCTTGTTGGCGGCGATCAGGCGATGCGCGTCTGCGGCCTCCTTGAGCGGCAGTGCTCGATCGAGCGATGGCCGAATGCGCCCGTGCTTCACCATGTCGAAACCCCATTGCAGGTCGGCGACGTCGCCCATCAGCGTGCCGAGGAGTCGTTTGTGGGTGAAGAAGAATTCCCGGATGTGGATCGTGACCTCGACGCCGTCGACGAATCCCATCGCCACCACCGTGCCGCCGACGCGCACGGAGTTCAGGCTTCGCTGCAGGATGGCAGAGCATTTCGTGTGCTGACGGTCGTCGATCAGTGGAGTCGCTGGAGTCCGATCCTGGAGGTAGCTCAAGGTATGTCGGGCGCAGCGGTCGCAGCGGCACTGGATCGCGCGATCACCAGGCACGGGAAGCCCAAGACGATCACCGTGGATCACGGTACGGAGCTCACCTCGCGTGCACTGGATGACTGGGCGTATCGTCGCGGTGTGGCGCTCGACTTCATCCGACCGGGAAAGCCTTCGTCAGCGGCTTCGACGGTTGCTTTCGTCTCGGAGACGTGGGCGGGCGCCGGCGAAGAGGACTGCGGAGCACCGCAGGCGGCAAGCATCAAGGCCAAGGAATGCCGTCGCGAGCATCGAACTTCTCATTTGAGTGCCCCCTGAGTCATTTGGTTTTCCCGTCGCTCCCTCGACGCCGACATCTCGTTGCCGGCGAGCATGACTTCGGCGACTCAGCCTCGCAATCGCCGGCCGTGCCTCTGGTACGTCGGGCTCGCCGACGCGGCGGTGCTCGAGCGCCAGATCCAGGCCCTGCTATAGATCCGTTGGTCTGGACCTCTTGGACCTCCTTCTCTGGACCTGTTGGCCCGTTTCCACCGCTGCCGACGGCGTCTAGCATCCACCGCGCTGGTGAACGTAGTCACCATGCATTGAGGAGCGGTGGCGTTTCACTCGAGCGAATCGAGGCGACGTCGCCGCGGACGGTCGGTCCAACGGGGAGGATGCAAGGCATGTCTGAGCTCACAACCAATAGAAACGAGCGCGACGCGGAAACGCAGGAAGCGGGCGACGCGCAACCGTTGACGGTCAACAGGCGGACGCTCATCAAGACCGGTGTCATCGCGGGCGCCGCGGCGGTGATCACGTCGAAGAAGACCACGGTATTCGCGCAAGGCTCCGGGAACCCGCCAACGCCGGCGCCACCCATCTTGTGCGACCCGAGGCCTGCGAACAGTCCTGCGACCACTCCGTTCGTCGACAATCTTCCGATACCTTTGCCATCGATCCCGACCTTGCTGAACCCGTTCCCGACCAGGAGCGCGAATACCAACGCGGGAGAGGCGGCGCGCGACGATCACCAGGCCTGGAACACGTTCCCGCCGCTCGTCTTCTACCACAGCATCGCGGCGCCTTCGCTGCACCAGTTCCACCAGGATCTGTCGCCGACGTACCTCTGGACGTTCAATGGGCGCTACCCGGCCCAGACGTTCCTCGGCATTTACGGCGTGCCTGCGCTCGTTCGCTTCAGGAACAACCTGCCGATCGACCACCCGGTGCCGGCCATCCCCGAGCTCACGATCCACATGCACAACGGCCATACGCCGTCCGAGAGCGACGGGTTCGCGGGCGACTTCTTCGGCACGGGCCTGTGGAAGGACAATCACTACCCGAACGTCTACGCCGGCGTCGATCAGTTCGGCGGCATCGGCGATCCGCGTGAGGCGATGCGTTCGTTCTGGTACCACGATCACCGCGCCGAGTTCACGGCCCCGAACAACTATCTGGGCCTGAACGGCCAGTACATCCTCTACAACCAGAAGGATCCGGGACACGAGTTCGCGACCCCAGGCTCGTTACGGCTGCCGTGCTACTACGGCGTGACGGACATCCCGTTGCACCTGCACGCGATCCTCTTCTGTCCGACCGCCAACGGCCGCAACGAGGCCTACATCACCGGAGCCGTGCCGGGCCAGGTCGACAAGTGGATCATCAACGGCAAGATTCAGCCGAAGTTCACGGTTCGTCGGCGCAAATACCGGTTCCGCGTTCTCAATACCGGTCCGGCCAAGGAGTGGAACATCAGTCTCATCGGCTCCGACGGTCTGCAGAAACCCATGACCGTGGTCGCGACGGACGGCAACTTCACCGAGCAGCCGTTCGACATCAGCAACAGGACTCTGCTCATCCCGGTAGCGAGCCGCTTCGACGTGATCATCGACTTCTCGCAGTTTGCAGCGGGCACGTCGGTGTACTTACGCGAAGCGCAAGCGCAGTTCGTCGGCGTGGCGACGCCTGATCCCGCGCCTGGCCTGCCGATCGGCAATGTCGCGATGCGCTTCGACGTCGTCAATCGCGAGTCGTGGTTCCCGGCTGATACGCCGCCGATTCCGGCTGACCTCATCGACATGCCGGATCCGATCGTCCCGGATGACTCCTTCACATGGAGGTTCACGCGCGACGGCGACCCGCTGCGTTTCCGGATCAACGGCCAGGTCTTCGACCACAACCGCATCGATCATGCCGTGCTCAAGGGCAGCTCCGAGGAATGGGTGCTCGCAAATGACGTGATTGCGGGCAACTGGACGCATCCGGTGCACATCCACTTCGAAGAAGGCCGGATCATGTCGCGGACCCACACGAATCGCGACGCCAGCGGCAACATCGTGAGCGTCAACAACATCCCGCTGCTGCCGGAGGAGCTCGGCCGGCGCGACGTGTATCGCCTGCCCGGCCAGGACCGGCTGGTGATCCAGCTGCGGTTCCGCGATTTCCTCGGCAGGTACCTGATTCATTGCCACAACATGAACCACGAGGACGACTTCATGATGGTCCGCTGGGACATCGTCGGCTCCGTGGAGGAGCTGACTCGCAAGCGTCGTGAGATCGACGAGCGTCGGATGCTGGCCGGCCTGCCTGCGCAGTACGGCAACGGTGCAAAGAAAGGGAGGCTGGTCTAATGAAACGCCGCGAATTGTTTACAGGTCCTGGACAACCGTCGGCTTCAACCTGCTGCAAGCCGGGCGTTAGCCGCATGGCCACCCTGATCCCGAACGCGTTGTTTCGCACTCAGGACAACAAGGAAGTTCGGTTCTACGACGACATCATCAAGGGCAAGCAGGTCATGGTGATGATGATGTACGCGAACTGCGAGAACTTCTGTCCTCTGGCGACGAAGCGCATGGTCGATCTGCATCATCAGGCGCTCGCTCACCGCATGGGGAAAGACTTGTTTCTGGTGAACGTCTCGCTGAAACCCGAGCAGGACGATCCCGCCACGCTCAAATCGTATGCGGAGATGCACCGCGCATTGCTGCCGGGCTGGACCTTCCTGAGCGGGGATCGGTACGACGTCGATACGCTGCGCTACCGGTTCTTCTCGCACGACCACATCGGGATCGACGAGGACGTCGACCAGCACGCCGGGTTGATGAAGATCATCAACGACCCGGTCGGCCGCTGGTTTCACGCTGATGTATTCGCCTCCACCCGAACGGTGCTCGAGCACATCCAGTGGTCCGATCCGCCGAAACCCCTTGCGGAAAGGCTCAAGGAAAACCGGAAGCTGCAGGAGCGGATCGAGCGGGACCGCGCCGTCTACGGCTACCGCAAGATCGCCTGAGCTCAGGCGAGCTGGGAGTCGGGCTATGAAAAGAGCAGGGCTTTGGCTACGCGGATTGACCGCGTCGGTGTGCCTGGCTGCGGCGTGGGGAGCGCTGGCCGAAGACGCGCCGGGTTCGTGCGAGCACGAAGCGAGCTGGGCGCCTTCGGATACGGCGCGTCACTTCCTGGTGCTCGCCGCGTCCCAGGACGTGTTCTACGACCGAAGCGGGCCGTCGTTCGTGATGTTGATGAAGACGGATGCTGCCACGGACGAATCCGAAATGGGCGCTGTCGGTATCTATGCGGACGACGAGCGTCGCGCCGTGTTCGGCACCGTTCCGTGGCAGACGTACGACGCGTTCTTGCGCGAGCCAGGGAAACGATCGCCGAACGTCATGCTGCGGCTCGAGATCAACGAGCCGCAGTATGAGCGCGTTCTTGGCATCCTGCGGTCCTGGGACAGGCGGGCTCGCGAGGATCAGTTGCTCTACGGGGACGATGTCTTCATGAACAACATCCTGCTCGTGAAGCAGGCGACCGAAGAGCTCAATCGGTGCAGGCAGTCGGTCAAGCTCTACAAGCTTGATTGGGGCATCGACGATCGGATCTCCGACGAGCATGCGCGTTCGCGAGTGCCGCTCCTCGTGTTCGAAGAGTTGAAGCGTCGCAATGCGTCCCTGCACGTGTCCGACAGCAAGATGCCCAAGGGACTGTTACCGCTCGCCGGCTCGGAGCCTCTGTCAGCGCGCGAGTCCGCCCCGGCGAAGAAGGCAGCCGTCCGTGCGCCGGCCCCGGCGCACGTGCATCACGCGAACGAGCCTGCGGGCGCCGCGCCGTAACGCGGTCGCATCGAGGATTGATCAGACTAAGGAGTTAACGAACATGGCCGAGGCAGCGATAGCGATAAGGGCAGAGGGCCGGACCGGCGCTACTTGCCGTCAGTCCGGGCCGTACCGTTCCAGCCGGAACGCGAAGGTCATCGTTTTTGTGAGGCAAGGCAGTGCCTTTCCCACGGACACGGACGGTGCACCCACGAATTGGGTCTTGGCGACGGCCGACCAGGGCTGATGGGTAGAGCGCCGCCCCGCGAGCCGTCACGATCGATGAGCCGGATCGGGCCGAGAGATCACCACGGCAGCTCGTTGCGGCGGCGCGCATCAATCAGGTCAGAGCAGCCACCTCGCTTTAGTGTTGAGGAGAACCAGCGCGCTGCTCGCCCGCGCAGATCCGAGCGACGTCGCTCCGGCGACTCACGACTGAGGGTTCGCGCGAGCTCGCCGCCATGCTCCAGGACTTTCTCCGACAGCCCTGCGAAATAGCCTTGTGAAATGCGCCTGGTCGGCGAGGCCGCACGTGGCCGCGATCTCGCTCAAAGACGCATCGGTTGACAGCATGAGACCCTGAGCGCGCTCCATGCGCCGCCGGATGATGTACTCGTGCGGCGAATCGCCGACACTCTTGCGGAATGCCACGTTGAAGTGGAATACGCTCAGGCGAGCTACGGCAGCGAGATCGTTGTTCCTGATGGGCGTATCCAGATTCGCCTCGATGTATGCCACCACGCGGCGGATCTGCCAGGGCGCCAAGCCCTGCCGCGCGCCGATGGGCGCAGGTGGCGCGTGCACTTCCACTGCTTCAAGCATGGTGGCCGCCCGCCGCAGGCACTCCCTGGCCTTGCCTCGTTCGTCGCGCAGAGACTCGTTCAGCGCCGTGAACAGCTCAGCGACAACGGAGCGCAGTCGATGCAAAGAGGTTTCCGTGGCATGGCCTGCTTCCGACTTGTCCTCTGTCGCACCGTTGCGAGCGTGAGCGGTGACCAAGGCGCCATGGCCAATGGTCAGCGCGGGTTCCGATCCGTCGCCCATCACACTCACTGGGCTCGATGAGGCCGCGTTGTGCTGATACATCTCGCCAACTCCAGTTTGGAGCAATCAACATAGGGCGCGGCGGTGAGCGTCGTGACCACCGTCGTTCAACGGACTGCGCTGCTCAGGCAATGCTGAGCCGCTCGTCCACGGTGACGACTTCAGCTCAGCCCGCCCTCCGGCCTCCCCCCGCATCAACCGAGAGGCCGGAGTGCACGCATAGCGTGCTCAGCTGCGCAGGAACGCCAGCAGATCGGCGTTGATCTGGTCCTGATGGGTGGCGGTGAGACCATGAGGGGCGCCGGGATAGTAGATATCTTTTGCACCCTTGATGAGCCGCGCCGATTTCCTTGCGGAGTCATGCACCGGCACGATCTGATCGTCTTCGCCGTGCAGCACCAGGGTAGGCACGTCGAACTTTTTCAGATCCTCGGTGAAATCGGTCTCCGAGAAGGCCTTGATGCTCTCATACGCATTCTTGAGCCCGCTCTGCATGCTCCAGAGCCAGAACTGATCGAGAACACCCTGCGACACCTTCGCTCCGGGCCGGTTGGCGCCATAGAACTGAACGGCCAGGTCCTTGTAGAACTGCGAGCGCCGGGATCGGCTGCGCAGGAAGGTGGACGCCGTGAGACATGAACTGAAGCGACGGATGCACGATCCGATCGTGCAGCAGGGGAGGTATCTGGGACAGGTGGTGCGCGGGTTCATCCAGTACCACGGCGTTCCGGGCAACTTCAGGCGGGTGAGCGCGTTCCGCAATGAGGTGGTGAAGCTCTGGAAGCACGTGCTGACACGGCGCAGCCAGAAGGACACGACCACGTGGGATCGGATGCTCATCCTGGCCGGGCATTGGCTGCCTCCCGCCCGC